>NPIE01000483.1_pt1 | contig 14713 bp, 9 predicted proteins | sample 8637661 | NCBI WGS metagenome assembly NPIE01 (sample SAMN07420842, study PRJNA396082) | bioreactor metagenome | isolation source: sample BA12 brine-fed electro-methanogenic bioreactor BA | place: Japan: Kochi | collected 2016-12-09 | reverse complement strand
CGCGAAACGCAGTTCCTTGTCCATGGCGATCGGGGTGATCAGATTCACCGTCATCGCGATGTTGTCGCCCGGCATGACCATCTCGGTCCCTTCAGGCAACTCAACCACACCCGTCACGTCCGTGGTGCGGAAATAGAACTGGGGACGATATCCCTTGAAGAACGGTGTATGACGTCCACCCTCTTCCTTGGTCAGAATGTAGGCTTCAGCCTTGAAGCGGGTGTGAGGCGTGATGCTGCCGGGCTTGGCCAGGACCTGACCGCGCTCCACATCTTCACGCTTGGTGCCGCGCAGCAGAACCCCGACGTTGTCGCCGGCCTGACCCTGATCAAGCAGCTTGCGGAACATCTCGACACCGGTCACAACCGTCTTGACCGTATCCTTCATCCCGACAATTTCAACTTCGTCGCCGACCTTGACGATGCCGCGCTCGATACGACCGGTTACAACGGTGCCGCGACCGGAGATGGAGAACACGTCCTCGACAGGCATCAGGTACGGACGGTCGATATCGCGCTCGGGCTCAGGGATGTAGCTGTCGCAGGCATCCATCAGCTCAAAGATGGCTTTCTTCCCGATCTCCTCGTCGCGACCTTCCAGAGCGGCCAGAGCCGAGCCCTTGATGATCGGAATGTCATCCCCGGGGAAATCATACTGGGTCAGAAGCTCGCGGATCTCCAGCTCGACCAGCTCGAGCAGCTCCTCGTCGTCGACCATGTCGACTTTGTTGAGGAACACCACCATGGCGGGCACGCCGACCTGACGGGCCAGCAGGATATGCTCGCGAGTCTGAGGCATGGGGCCGTCGGCGGCCGAGACCACCAAGATCGCACCGTCCATCTGCGCCGCACCGGTGATCATGTTCTTGACATAATCGGCATGGCCGGGGCAGTCAACATGAGCATAGTGACGTGCTGCGGTCTGGTACTCGACGTGAGCGGTGGCGATGGTGATGCCGCGCTCGCGCTCCTCGGGAGCATTGTCGATTGTGTCAAATGCTTTGAATTCCGCACCGCCGGCTTCGGACAGAACCTTGGTGATCGCCGCGGTCAGAGTCGTCTTCCCATGGTCGACGTGACCAATGGTCCCGATATTGACATGGGGTTTTGTTCTTTCGAATTTTGCTTTAGCCATGGGAAGAACCCTCCTTAAATCAGCCCTTTGTTTTAGCGATGACTTCGTCGGCAATCGCTTTGGGCACTTGCTCGTAATGATCGAAAACCATTGTGTAAGTCGCACGCCCCTGTGTGGCACTGCGCAGATCGGTTGCATAGCCAAACATGTTCGCCAGAGGGACCTGGGCCGAAATAACCTGCGCTCCGCCACGAGTATCCATACCCATGACACGACCCCGACGGCTGTTCAGATCACCCATTACGTCCCCCATATATTCCTCAGGGACAACAACCTCGACTGCCATGACAGGCTCGAGCAAAACAGGCGATGCCTTGGCAACACCTTCCTTAAAGCCCATCGAACCGGCAATCTTGAACGCCATCTCCGAAGAGTCGACATCGTGATAAGAACCGTCAAAAACAACCACTTTTACGTCGACAATAGGAAACCCGGCAATGACGCCATTCTGTGCGGCCTCTTCGGCACCCTTCCCAACTGCTGGGATGTATTCACGAGGAATAACACCACCCTTGATCTGATCGACAAACTCGAACCCCGATCCGGGCTCAAGCGGCTCGATCTTCAGCCAGCAATGGCCATATTGCCCGCGGCCGCCGGATTGGCGAACGAACTTACCTTCAACCTCGACAGGCTTGGTGATCGTTTCGCGATAGGCAACCTGGGGTGCGCCGACATTAGCCGCAACCTTAAACTCGCGCAACATGCGATCGATAACAATATCGAGATGCAACTCGCCCATGCCGGAGATGATGGTCTGTCCCGTCTCTTCGTCAGTATGCACCCGAAGCGAGGGGTCCTCCTGAGTCAGCTTGCCAAGCGCGACGCTCATTTTCTCCTGGTCGCTCTTAGTCTTCGGCTCAACCGCGATGCTGATGACCGGCTCAGGAAAGTCCATCGCCTCGAGAAGACATGGTGACTTATCATCACACAGGGTGTCGCCGGTCGAGGTAAACTTAAGACCGACAGCCGCAGCAATATCCCCGGAATAGACTTCCTTGATCTCTTCTCGCTTGTTGGCGTGCATTTTCAGCAGACGACCAAAGCGCTCTTTTTTAAGCTTGGTCGTATTCATAACACTGGCGCCGGATTCCGCGATCCCCGAATAAACACGGAAGAAGGTCAGTTGTCCGACAAAAGGGTCGGTCATAATCTTGAAAGCCAATGCCGCGAAAGGACCGCTGTCATCTGCCGGCCGCGTGATCTCCTCACCACTGTCGGGATCAATCCCCTTGATGGGGGGCACATCAACAGGCGAAGGCATATAGTCTACAACGGCGTCGAGAAGCGTCTGGACGCCCTTGTTTTTAAAAGCGCTCCCGCAGAGAACCGGAACAAATGCCAGATCAAGAGTGCCCTTACGGATGCCGCGCTTGATCTCGTCAACAGCAAGCTCTTCGCCGCCAAGATACTTCTCCATCAACACATCATCGTGGGAAGAAATCTCTTCAAGCAGCTTTTCGCGGGCCTCCCGGGCCTCGTCTTCCATTTCAGCAGGAATGTCGATGACCTCAAACTTGGCCCCCATCGACTCGTCATCCCACACAATGGCACGCATCTCCACCAGGTCAACAAGACCCCGGAAGCCATCTTCTTTGCCGATAGGCAACTGCAGAGGCAGAGGATTGGCCCCAAGACGATCGATCATCATCTGCAGCCCTCGCCCGAAGTCGGCACCGACGCGGTCCATTTTGTTGACGAATGCCATACGAGGCACGCGGTACTTGTCAGCCTGACGCCAGACGGTTTCAGACTGGGGCTCAACACCGCCGACCGAGCAAAACACAGCCACAGCCCCATCAAGAACGCGCAGAGAACGCTCAACCTCAATGGTAAAATCTACGTGCCCAGGCGTATCGATGATATTGACGCGATGGTCTTTCCAGAAACAGGTTGTCGCAGCGGAGGTAATCGTAATACCGCGCTCCTGCTCCTGCGCCATCCAGTCCATGGTTGCAGCGCCGTCATGAACCTCACCAAGCTTATGAGACACACCCGTATAAAACAGGATACGCTCAGTGGTGGTTGTCTTGCCGGCATCAATATGCGCCATTATCCCGATATTTCGGGTTTTCTGAAGGGGTACCTTACGTGCCACAGTCGAACATCCTTCCCACAATTACTAAAAATACAGTGCGCGAAACTACCAGCGATAATGGGCAAAAGCCTTGTTGGCTTCGGCCATGCGATGCGTGTCCTCACGCTTCTTGACCGACGCCCCGCGGCCATTCATGGCATCGAGCAATTCGCCAGCCAGACGCTCGCGCATGGTCTTCTCACCACGAGCAGCCGCATAGGTCTTGACCCAGCGCAATGCAAGCGCATTGCGACGGTCGGATCGAACCTCGACCGGGACCTGGTAAGTCGCACCGCCGACACGACGGGATTTGACCTCGAGCACGGGACGCACGTTTTCTACCGCCTTGCGGAAGATCTCGATCGGCTCCTCACCGCTGCGCTCGGCAGCCAACTCCAACGCACCATAAACAATAGACTCAGCGACGCTCTTCTTTCCGTCGAGCATCACGGCATTGATAAACTTGGCAACCAGCAGATCCCCGAACTTGGGATCCGGGAGAATCTCCCGCTTTCCAACTTCTCTTCTTCTCGGCATAACGTTTCCTCAATCCAGAATTTACTTCGGACGCTTGGCGCCGTACTTGGAACGACCCTGCTTGCGATCCTTGACCCCGGCCAAATCCAGAGCGCCGCGCACAATGTGATAACGAACACCGGGAAGGTCCTTGACACGACCGCCACGAATCAGGACCACGGAGTGCTCCTGAAGGTTATGCCCTACGCCGGGAATATAGGAGGTCACAACAATGCCGTTTGTCAGACGCACACGCGCGACCTTGCGCAAGGCCGAGTTAGGCTTCTTCGGAGTCGTGGTATAGACGCGCGTACAGACCCCGCGCTTCTGCGGATTGTTTTTCAACGCAGGCGCCGTGGATTTCTTTTCCTTCTTCAGGCGGCCGTTGCGGATCAACTGATTAATCGTTGGCATCGAACAATCTCCAAAAAATCTTCTAAGCGTTTATTCCTAAAGGGATTCAGCGGGTTTTGCCGGGGAAAAACCCGCTAACATTATCAATCGCCCCCACCTTTGTCAAGGGCTTTTTCTTCGGGCCTAACTTTTATTTTCAGGGACAAAAACGGCCCTCCACCGAGGGCCGTTTTTGTCAACGTTATCCCGATGTTACATTATTCGCCGAGGGGTTCCTCCTCCCCGACATCGTCCAATTCGAAAACCTCTTCGACTTCTTCCGGTTCCTCTATCAGGAGCTTGACTGAACGGTACTTGGCGACCCCTGTTCCGGCAGGGATCAGGCGCCCCATAATGACGTTCTCCTTCAGGCCGCGCAGGAAGTCGATCTTACCCTCGATAGCCGCCTGGGTCAGAACCTTGGTGGTCTCCTGGAACGAAGCAGCGGAGATGAAAGATTCGGTCGACAGCGATGCCTTGGTAATGCCGAGCATGAGCGGTTCACCAACAGCCGGCGCCCTTCCTTCAGCCAAGGCCTTGTTGTTTTCGTCTTCAAACTCGTACCGGTCAACCTGGTCATCGAGCAGGAAGCGGGTGTCGCCGACTTCTTTGATGCGGACACGCCGCAACATCTGCCGTACGATGGTCTCGATATGCTTGTCGTTGATCTTGACCCCCTGCAGGCGGTAAACCTCCTGCACCTCGTCAACGAGATACTTGGCAAGCTCTTTCTCGCCCAACACCTTCAAGATGTCGTGGGGATTGCTCGAGCCGTCCATCAGCAATTCGCCGGCGCGAACATGATCGCCCTCATGCACGCTGATGTGCTTACCTTTGGGAATCAAGTACTCTTTTGGTTCACCGAACTCCGGCGTGACAATGACCTTGCGCTTGCCCTTGGAGTCCTTGCCGAATGAAACCTGGCCGTCGATCTCGGAAATAATCGCATACTCTTTGGGCTTGCGGGCCTCAAAGAGTTCGGCAACCCGCGGCAGACCGCCGGTAATATCCTTGGTCTTGGTGGTTTCGCGGGGCATCTTGGCAAGAACAGCACCTGCCTTGACTAAGTCATCATCGGAAACAACAATATTCGCTCCGACCGGCAGCATGTAACGAGCCGCTGCGCCGTTGGGCATCTTGACGGTTTTACCGTCCTCGTCCTTGAGCGTAATGCGCGGCCGCTTGTCGGGATCCTTTGACTCGATAATCACCTTGCGCGAAAGGCCGGTGACCTCATCGAGCTGCTCCTCCATGGTAATCCCCTCGATCATGTCGCCGAAACGCACGCGACCTGCAACTTCGGTAAGGATCGGAATGGTGTAGGGGTCCCATTCTGCCAGCAGAGCACCCGGCTTGACTTCGCCTCCGTCTGCAATGGGGATCTTGGCGCCGTAAACGACGCCATAACGTTCACGTTCACGTCCGGACTCGTCCACGACCGCCAACTCGCCATTGCGGTTCATAACGACGTGGTGGCCGAATTCATCTTCGACCGTATTGAGACGGATGTACTTGAGACTTCCTTCAAAGCGTGCCTCAAGGGTGGTCTGCTCAGCACGCCGGGATGCCGTACCACCGACGTGGAAGGTCCGCATGGTCAGCTGGGTACCGGGCTCCCCAATGGACTGAGCGGCGATAACGCCGATCGCTTCGCCGAGGTTAACCATGTGGCCATGCGCCAGATCGCGCCCATAGCACAGGGCGCAAACCCCCCGCCTGCTCTGGCAGGTGAGAACGGAGCGGATCTTGATTCTCTCGATCCCCGCGTCGGCGATCTTGTCCACCAGCGCTTCGTCAATCTCGCTGTTGGCTTCCACCAGGACGTCGCCGGTCATCGGATCAAGAACGTCTTCAAGAGCAACGCGCCCAAGGATACGATCACCCAGAGGCTCGATCACCTCGCCACCTTCGGTCAGTGACGCTATAGTTATCCCGTCAAGAGTCCCGCAGTCGTCTTCAGTGATAATAGCATCCTGCGCCACATCGACAAGACGACGCGTCAGATAACCGGAGTTAGCGGTCTTGAGCGCCGTATCCGCAAGACCCTTACGAGCACCATGGGTAGAGATGAAGTACTGGAGCACCGTCAGGCCCTCACGGAAATTGGCCGTGATCGGAGTTTCGATGATCTCACCGGACGGCTTGGCCATCAGGCCGCGCATGCCGGCCAGCTGGCGAATCTGCTGGGCGCTGCCGCGGGCTCCCGAGTCGGCCATCATATGAATGGCATTGAAAGAGGGAGCTTTAACCGTTTCACCGGATTCAGACGTCAGAACATCAACCGACAGGTTGTCGAGCATGGTCTGCCCGATCTCCTCAGCACACTTGGCCCAGATGTCGATAACCTTGTTGTAGCGCTCGCCATCGGTAATCAGGCCTTCGGTGTACTGTTGCTGAATCTCCTTGACCTCCTCAACCGCTTTATTGATTCGTTCCTCTTTGGAGGAAGGGATATGCATGTCGTCGAGACAGATCGAGATGCCGGCCATGGTGGAAAACTTGTAACCGGTCTCCTTGAGGCGGTCGGCAAGAATAACCGTATCCTTGTTGCCGCAGGCACGGAAGCAGACATCTATCAGCTCACCGACCTGCTTTTTGCCGAGGACGCGATTGATATGCTCGAAGGCAATCCCCTCAGGAACAACTTCACGCAGCAGGATGCGCCCGACGGTGGTCTCGGTCAGTTGCGGGGCTTCACCGACAGCGGGCGAAATGCGAACCTTGATGCGCGCCTGAAGATCCACGGCGCCGGCGTCATAGGCCACGCGCACCTCTTCGGGATCAGCGAACAGCTTCCCCTCGCCCTGGGCGAAAACTCGCTCCCGGGTCATATAATACAGACCGAGCACCATATCCTGAGATGGTACAATAATCGGCTTACCGTTGGCAGGCGAGAGGATGTTATTGGTCGACATCATCAACACGCGGGCCTCAAGCTGGCTTTCGATAGAGAGGGGCAGATGGACCGCCATCTGGTCGCCGTCGAAGTCGGCATTGAACGCGGTACAGACCAGCGGGTGGAGTTGGATCGCCTTGCCCTCGATCAGCACGGGCTCAAAGGCCTGGATACCAAGACGGTGCAGTGTGGGTGCGCGGTTAAGCATAACGGGGTGCTCTTTGATCACCTCGTCAAGCACGTCCCAGACCTCGGGTTTTTCCTTCTCGACCAGTTTCTTGGCGCTCTTGATGGTCGTGCAGAACCCTTTTTCTTCAAGCTTGTTGTAGATAAAAGGCTTGAACAGCTCGAGCGCCATCTTCTTGGGAAGACCGCACTGGTGCATCTTGAGTTCAGGGCCGACAACGATAACGGAACGGCCTGAATAATCGACGCGCTTGCCGAGCAGGTTCTGGCGAAAACGTCCACCCTTACCCTTGAGCATGTCGGACAGGGACTTCAACGGACGCTTGTTGGGTCCCGTGATCGCCCTGCCGCGGCGACCGTTGTCGAACAGGGCGTCAACCGACTCCTGCAGCATCCGCTTTTCATTGCGGATGATGACTTCGGGTGCGCGCAGTTCGATCAACCGCTTAAGACGGTTGTTACGATTGATGACTCTTCGATAGAGGTCGTTGAGGTCGGAAGTCGCAAAACGTCCTCCGTCAAGAGGAACGAGCGGGCGCAGCTCGGGAGGCAGCACCGGGATAGTCTCCAGAATCATCCACTCGGGGCGATTCCCGCTGGCACGAAAAGCCTCCACGACCTTGAGGCGCTTGGCGACTTTCTTGCGCTTGGCCTCGCTGGCCGCATCCTTCATCTCCTGACGCAGGGAAACGCCCAACTCTTCAAGTTCGAGCTGCATGAGCAGTTCGCGGATCGACTCGGCTCCCATGCCGGCAGAGAATTGACCGGCAAATTCCTCCATGGCCTCACGATACTTGTCCTCGGTCAATAACTGACCCTGCTGCAGATCGGTATCGCCGCCGTCAAGAACGACATAGGCCTCGAAGTAGAGAACTTTCTCCAGTTCCTTCAATGTCATGTCCAGCAGCGTACCGATCCTGGAAGGCAGTGACTTGAGGAACCAGATATGGGCAACCGGGCAGGCCAGATCAATATGCCCAAGACGCTCGCGCCGAACCTTGCTGGGGATCACCTCCACACCGCACTTTTCGCAAACGATTCCACGATGCTTCATGCGCTTGTATTTACCGCAATTACATTCGTAGTCCTTGGTAGGTCCGAAAATTTTGGCGCAGAAAAGACCGTCACGTTCGGGCTTGAAAGTCCGGTAATTGATGGTCTCGGGTTTTTTAACTTCACCGAAAGAACGTTCGCGAATCTTCTCCGGGGAAGAAACACTGAGCCGGATAGCGTTGAAACTCAACGGATCCTTCGGACGTTCAAAGAGGCTGAAAATATCTTCCAAAGCGCATCCTCCTATCGGGATGGTGATGGTTGGTTGCGACCGCATCCGCACTGCCGGCCAGGCGGGAAAAGCCGCCGAGGCCGGCTGTGCATGATACGATAACGCTACTCCTCGTCCTCTTCAAGCAGTTCAACATCAAGGCAAAGCGACTGCAGCTCCTTGATCAGAACGTTGAAGGACTCGGGCAGTCCGGCCTCCAGAGTATGCTTGCCCTTCACGATGGATTCGTAAATCCTGGTACGCCCGGCCACGTCGTCAGACTTGACCGTGAGGAACTCCTGAAGTGCATGCGCTGCACCGTAAGCCTCCATCGCCCAGACTTCCATCTCACCGAGTCGCTGTCCACCGAACTGAGCCTTGCCCCCCAGCGGCTGCTGAGTTACGAGGCTGTAAGGACCGATGGAACGGGCATGGATCTTGTCATCAACCAGGTGATGAAGCTTAAGCATATACATGATGCCGACGGTGACTTTCTCCTTGAAAGCTTCACCTGTCTTGCCGTCATGGAGAATCACCTGGCCGGACTTCGGCAGGTTGCATCGCTCAAGTTCGGACTTGATCTTGTCCTCGGGAACACCTTCAAAAACCGGCGAAGCCATCGGCACACCCTTGGACAGGCGCCGCGCGAGGGAGACGACTTCATCGTCGTTGAGGGAATCGATAAAAACGCTTGTGTCCTCATCATTGTAAGCGGTTTTAAGCTTTTCCTTCATCGGCGTGGTGGCGAGTCCATCAGCGATCGCCTTCTCGATCTGCACACCCAGGGTGCGTGCTGCAAGCCCCAGATGCGTCTCGAGAATCTGGCCGACGTTCATACGCGAGGGGACACCCAGCGGATTGAGCACGATTTCAACCGGTGTACCATCGGCCATGTAGGGCATGTCCTCCTCGGGAAGAACCCGGGAGAGAACACCCTTGTTACCATGGCGACCGGCCATTTTGTCGCCGACCTGCAATTTGCGCTTGATGGCGACGTAAACCTTTACCATCTTGATGACGCCGGGCGGGAGGTCATCTCCGCGCTTGATTTTTTCGATCTTATCGGCAAACACCCCACGGATGAGGTCTTCACGCTCACGCAGTCGCCGCAGGATCTCGGCCAGCTTCTCTTCGGCCTCATCGGCCTGTGCAAGAGAGATCTCGCTCCAGCGCGACACTGGGATGCGGGTCAGGGCATCTTCAGTGATTTTAACCCCTTTACCCAGCAGTACATTGCCCTTGTCGTCGGTGACCGTAACCGCCGATGTATGCCCGATCAGGAGTGACTTGAGTTTGCCGCGAGAAGAATTGCGGATGATCCGAATCTCATCTTCCTGATCCTTGAGCAGCTTTTCGATTTCACTGCGTTCGATAACTTCGGTGCGGCTGTCCTTGTCCGCCCCTTTGCGGGAGAAAACGCGGGCGCCGATCACCACACCCTCAACCCCCGGGGGAACCCGCAGCGAGGTGTCACGTACATCGCCGGCTTTTTCTCCGAAGATGGCACGCAGCAGCTTCTCTTCAGGAGACAACTGCGTTTCACCCTTGGGAGTGATTTTCCCGACCATGATATCGCCGGGACCAACTTCAGCCCCGATACGAATAATCCCGCTCTCGTCGAGATTGGCCAGGGCATCTTCGCCTAGGTTGGGGATATCGTTGGTAATCTCTTCCTTGCCGAGCTTGGTGTCACGGGCAACGCACTCGAACTCCTCGATATGCACCGAAGTGTAGCGGTCTTCCTTGACCAGTTTTTCGGAAATCAGGATCGAGTCCTCGAAATTGTACCCTTCCCACGGCATGAAAGCGACAAGCACGTTCTGCCCCAGGGCCAGCTCACCCCACTCGGTGGACGGACCGTCACCGATAATATCCCCCCGCTTGACCCGGTCGCCGACTTTGACGATCGGCTTCTGGTTCAGGCAGGTATTCTGGTTGGAACGGACAAACTTGATCAGGTTGTAGATATCGACGCCGGTACCGCTTTCATCGACCTCGTCCTCGTCGATCTTGATCACGATGCGCGCGGCATCGACACTTTCCACCACACCGTTGTGGCGGGCGACAACGGCGGCGCCGGAGTCATGCGCCACGATGCGCTCCATCCCGGTGCCGACAAGCGGGGCATCGGCACGCAGCAGCGGCACCGCCTGGCGCTGCATGTTGGAGCCCATCAAAGCACGGTTGGCGTCGTCATTTTCCAGAAACGGAATAAGCGATGCGGCGACCGAAACCAGCTGCTTGGGCGAAACGTCCATCAGCTCGATCTCTTCGCGGTTAGTCATGACAAATTCGCCATTCTTCCGCGCAGTCACCAACTCGTTGACAAAACGGTCATTTTCATCGAGCGGCGCATTGGCCTGAGCGATGGCGTGACCTTCCTCCTCCAACGCACTGAAGTAGCGGATCTCGTGAGTGACCTGCCCATCCTTGACAATACGGTAGGGCGTTTCCACAAAACCATACTCATTGATACGCGCATAAGTCGAAAGAGAGGCAATCAGGCCGATGTTGGGACCCTCAGGGGTCTCAATCGGGCAAACACGACCGTAATGGGTCGGATGCACGTCTCGGACTTCAAAACCGGCGCGTTCACGCGTCAAGCCGCCGGGACCCAGCGCAGACAACCGTCGCTTATGAGTAATCTCGGACAGCGGGTTTGTCTGGTCCATGAACTGCGAGAGCTGCGAGGATCCGAAGAATTCCTTGACGACAGCCGAAACCGGCTTGGAATTCACAAGATCATGCGGCATGAGGCTGTCGACATCCTGCAGGCTCATGCGTTCCTTGATCGCGCGCTCCATGCGGACCAGCCCGATGCGATACTGGTTCTCGAGCAGTTCGCCCACTGTACGGACCCGGCGATTGCCGAGATGGTCGATATCATCGATCGCTCCCTTGCCGTTGCGCAGATCGATCAGATAGCGAACTACCTCGAGAATATCTTCTTTGGTCAGCGTCGTATGTTCAAGAGGCGTATCAAGGCCAAGCTTGTAATTGAGCTTCAAGCGGCCGACCACCGACAGATCGTAGCGCTCAGGGTTGAAAAACAGGCTGTCAAACAGCGCCGTCGCACTCTTGAGGGTCGGTGGGTCACCGGGGCGCAACCGCCGGAAGATTTCGATCATAGCATCTTCGGCCGTCGCGATCTTGTCGGCAAGCAGAGTCTCCCGCAGATAAGGCCCGACATAAAGATTATCGATAAAGAGAACCTTAAATTGACTGATGCCGCGCTCATGCAGCTCTTCAAGCTTCGCGGACGTCAGTTCATCGTTGCATTCGACAACGACTTCACCGGTTGAGGTATCGACAATATCTGTCGAGGCGATCTTACCGATGACGCTCTCTTCGCTGAGAGGAATAAACTCAAGGCCGGCATCGGAAATTTTGCGAATGCCGGCGCGGGTGAATTTACGGTTCTCCCGAACCAGCACATTACCGTCCGCATCAACAACATCACGGTCTGCGCGCTGCCCTGCGAGAAGTTCAAGATTGACGCGTTTTTTATAGCCGTTCTCATCACGCACAATTTCTTCGACATCGTAGTAGTAGTTGAGCAGCTCTTCAGCTGTGTGGCCAAGAGCCTTAAGCAGCACGGTGGCCGGCAGTTTGCGACGACGGTCGATGCGTACCCAGATAATGTCTTTATGGTCAAAGTCAAAATCAAGCCAGGAACCCCGGTACGGGATAACCCGCGCACTGTAGAGGATCTTGCCGCTGGCGTGAGTTTTACCCTTGTCATGGTCGAAAAACACGCCGGGGGAGCGATGCAGCTGGCTGACGATGACTCTTTCAGTCCCGTTAATAATGAACGTGCCGTTTTCGGTCATCAGGGGAATTTCCCCGAAATAGACCTCCTGCTCCTTGATGTCACGGATCGACTGAACGCCGGACTCCTTATCGACATCCCAGGACACAAGGCGGACCTTGACCTTCATGGGCGCAGCGAAGGTCATGCCTCGCTGATGGCATTCTTCAACATCATACTTGGGCGTTCCGAGCCCGTAGGAAACATACTCAAGCGAACAGGTCTCGCTGAAATCACGAATCGGAAAGACGGAGCGGAATACGGCTTCAAGCCCGATATTCTGGCGTGCCGAAGGAGGCAGTTCCGTCTGGAGGAAACGCTTGTAGGAATTTTTCTGAATCTCAATGAGGTTAGGAATGTCAATGATCCGCTGAACCTCTGTGAAATGTTTCCTCAGAAGCTGGTTATTCGCGATGGAATAAGCCATGTTTTCTCCTTTGAGTGGCGAAAGTAGAATAGCCAAGGCCGCTCGCGGCGACCTTGGCTTAGTCCTGCCTTATGCAAGGGAGGTGCTACTTGAGCTCGACGCCGGCACCGGCTTCTTCAAGCTGCTTCTTGAGATCTTCGGCTTCAGCCTTGGCCACTGCCTGCTTGACCGGCTGAGGTGCACCCTCTACCAGGTCCTTGGCCTCCTTGAGGCCGAGGCCGGTGATGGCACGAACCACCTTGATCACGTTGATCTTCTTGTCGCCGGCAGAGGTCAGGACGACGTCAAACTCGTCCTTCTCTTCAGCCGCTTCGGCGGCAGCGCCCGGTGCGGCGGCCACAGCTACAGGAGCAGCCGCGGAAACACCGAATTTGTCTTCCAGCTCTTTGACCAGTTCGGCCAGTTCAAGAACGCTCATGTTCTCGATAAACTCAACAACCTGCTCTTTCGTGATATCAGCCATTTTCTATCTTCCTCCGAATTTTTACGTACCGTAATCGATTTAGTAATTTTTTCAGGCCGCCTTCTTGTCCTGAATCGCCCCAAGCACCTGGACCAGCGAGCGCGGCACAGCGGCAAGCACTCCGACAAAGTTGCTGACCGGTGCATTGATGGAGCCAAGCATTTTAGCGAGAAGCTCTTCGCGACTGGGCAACTCGGCGAGTGCCTTGATGTCGTCAGCAGTCAGCTTCTTGCCGTCAAGAGCTCCGACCTTAAGTTCGAATTTTTCGTTTGCCTTGGCAAACTTACTCAGAACCTTGGCGGGCGCGACAGGGTCATCCAGGACGAACGCCAGCGCGGTCGGCCCAACCATGTCGTCCGCCAGACACTCGAGCGAGGTCCCTTTGGCAGCACGGCGCAGAAGGGTGTTTTTAACAACACGGTACTCTGCACCTGTCTGACGCAACTCTGCTCGCAGCTGATTAACCTTCTCAACATTGATCCCGCGGTAATCCGCGAGAAATGCAGCCTTGGCATCAGCCAGTTTTGCGGCGAGCTCGACAACCAGATCTTGCTTATTGGTTCGGTTCAACGTCTCTCCTCCTTTCTTTAAAAATTTGAAAGGCACTATTGCCTTTCATTCCCGCAGGGTCGGGGAGAGACGAACCGTATTCGTCACACCCTCTCCAAGCCTCGGCAGGAGCCCTATCCAGGGATTAAACGCATAAATACGTCCCTGCTGTCTTTGACCCTGAGTGAGTGGGAATCTGAAACACTCTGAACGGAAAAGCCTTACTTGACCAGCGCCTGAATGGCCGGCACATCAATGTTGATGCCGGGCCCCATCGTACTGGATAGGCAGATCTTGCGCAAATAGGTTCCCTTGGAGGTTGAAGGCTTGGCTTTGACCAAAGCGTCAATCAGAGACACGATATTTTCTTGCAATTTTTGCGCGTCAAAGGAGACCTTGCCGACCGGCGCGTGGACAATACCGGCCTTTTCAACCCGGTATTCGACCTTGCCGGACTTCGCCTCGTTTACGGCGCGACCGACATCCATGGTCACCGTGCCGACCTTGGGGTTAGGCATCAACCCACGAGGTCCGAGCAGGCGGCCGATCTTACCGACGGTTCCCATCATATCCGGAGTGGCGATGGCCGTGTCGAAATCGAACCAACCCTCCTGAATGCGGGCAACCAAGTCATCAGATCCAACAAAGTCGGCGCCGGCATCCTGGGCTTCCTGGGCCTTTTCCCCTTTGGCGAAAACAAGAACTCTTACGTCCTTGCCTAGCCCGTTCGGCAGAACCACGGCACCACGGACCATCTGGTCCGCCTTGCGAGGATCGACTCCAAGCTTTACCACGACATCGACCGTCTCATCGAATTTAGCCCAAGCCGAGTCCTTGACCAGACCGACGGCGTCTTCCAATGAATAGACCTGAGTCCGATCGACCTTGGCTTTAGCTTCCTTTTGCTTCTTTCCAATTGCCATTTTGTTCAACTCCCGCTTACGCCGTCGATCAGGCGACTTCGATACCCATGCTACGCGCGGTTCCTTCAACGGTGCGC
>NPIE01006282.1_pt1 | contig 14740 bp, 12 predicted proteins | sample 8637661 | NCBI WGS metagenome assembly NPIE01 (sample SAMN07420842, study PRJNA396082) | bioreactor metagenome | isolation source: sample BA12 brine-fed electro-methanogenic bioreactor BA | place: Japan: Kochi | collected 2016-12-09 | reverse complement strand
TGTGGTTTTACAATCCCCGAACTTGAACCGCGTTTATTCTCATTCAATGCACCTTATGGCGCTTGCGAAACTTGTGCCGGCTTGGGATTCAATCGCAAGATTGATCCAAACCTGCTGATACCAGATATGTCACTTTCGATCAATGAAGGGGCCTTCAGCAAATATTCCGGTTCGGATTCCATGTACCATCAACAAATCGTTCAAACAGCGATTGCTCATCAGATTGATTTAGATAAACCATTCAAAGAAATGACAAGTAGTCAGCAGAAGACTTTGCTTTATGGTTCAACAAAAAAGGTTAATTTTCGCTATAAATCGAAAACAGGAAACATGTATCATCAGTCAGAAAAAACCTTTGAAGGCGTGATTAACAGTCTTGAAAGACGATATCTGGCAACGACTTCACGCGGCATTAGAGATTGGATTGAGCGGATGATGCGTGATATCCCTTGTTCTACCTGCGAAGGTAAGCGATTGAATAAAGAAGCCTTGTCAGTTTACATTGACGGCAAAAACATCCATGAGTTTACAGGTCTCAGCATACGTCACCTCAAAGAGTTTATCGAAGAGATTCACTTAACTGAAAAAGAACTGGAAATTGCGGGACCCATCATCAAAGAAATCAAAGAACGAATCAGTTTTCTCATCAATGTCGGTTTAGATTACTTGACTTTGTCAAGGTCATCAAGCACCCTTTCCGGTGGCGAGTCACAACGAATACGTTTGGCGACGCAAATTGGGTCGCGACTCACAGGTGTCATGTACGTTTTGGACGAACCCTCCATCGGCTTGCATCAACGCGATAACTGTCGTTTGATTGAAACCTTGAAAGACATGAGAGACTTAGGCAATACGATGATTGTTGTCGAGCATGATACCGAAATGATCAACGCCAGCGATTTGATTGTCGATATTGGTCCTGGTGCTGGAAAAGACGGCGGTGAAGTCGTGTTTGTCGGCACGCCGGAAGAGATTCTTAAACACCCGATTTCCTTAACTGGGAAGTATTTACGGGGAGAAGAGAAAATCGATGTTCCCAAAGCCAGACGCAATCATACTCGTGGCTATATCACCGTTGAAAAGGCAGCACAGAATAACTTGAAGGAGATTGATGTCGATTTTCCGATTGGTTGTTTTACTGTCGTGACTGGTGTATCGGGATCAGGCAAATCCTCATTAGTCAATGAGGTCCTCTATAAAAACCTTGTCAACTTGTTGACTAAGCGAAATGAAGATGCCGGTCGTTGTCACGGCATCAAGAATTACGAGATTTTTGACCGAATCATTGACATCAACCAGTCGCCAATCGGTAGAACGCCGAGATCTAATCCGGCGACGTATACCAGCGTTTTTGACCATATCAGAGATTTGTTTGCCAGAACCAAAGAGGCAAAACTCAGAGGCTATGACAAGGGTCGCTTTTCCTTCAATGTCAAGGGTGGCCGCTGCGAACACTGTTCCGGAGATGGCGTGATTAAGATCGAAATGCATTTTATGCCAAATCTCTATGTTGAGTGTGAAGAATGCCATGGTAAACGATATAATAAAGAGACATTGCAAGTCAAATATAAGGGCAAGACGATTGCGGATGTTCTGGACATGCGAGTCGAAGAGGCCTTGGAGTTCTTTAAGAACATGCCGAAAATCAAAAATCGCTTGCAAACCATCAATGATGTAGGCTTAGGCTATATCAAACTAGGACAATCATCCACAACCCTGTCAGGGGGAGAAGCACAGCGCGTTAAGTTGGCTTCTGAACTCTACAAGCGAATTACGGATCAATCGATTTATATTTTAGATGAACCGACAACAGGACTGCATCCACACGATATCAAGAAACTGATTTCTGTCCTACAAAACATCGTGGACAAAGGGGCAACCGTCGTTGTTATCGAGCACAATCTCGATGTCATCAAAGTAGCTGATTATGTGATCGATTTAGGACCTGAAGGCGGCGACCGTGGCGGTCAAATTGTCGTGACCGGCACGCCGGAAAGCGTGGCTTTACACAAAAGCAGCTATACCGGCCAATACCTCGATAAGATATTAAACCAGAACAAGTAGATGAACGCTACTTGTTCTTTATGTCTTTTCACTCGAGTTTTCATTTAAATTGTGATATGATATAGTTGTTAGTCAGAAGGTTATAACATGGATAAAAACGATAAAGATATCAGAAAAGAAATTGAAGAACTTGAAAAATTGATCGATAAGGTCAAAAAACAAAACGAGGAAGAAAAACGCAAACAAAAAAGTATGCAGCAAAAAACAGTTGTGAAAATCAACTTGGCAAGCGCATATGCCAACAACTTTTGGATTAATATGTTGTTTTCGTTTTTAATCAACTTCATCGTTATTTTTGGCGTTTTAAAGCTCTTTGATTTTGCAACCTTGACTAATGACCTCTACATTATTTATCTGGTTTTCATTTTTACAGTGATTGAGGAGTTATACAAAAGGTACCTGCTTAAAAAGCAGATTAAGTTAGTGTTGTTTACGTCAGGCATGATTTTTACCTTTATCAACATCATTCTTTTTTATATCATAGATTTGTTTATCTTTGTGGATGCATTGACATTCAACAATTACCTATACCCCATCGCTTTTGTAATCTTGTTCCAAGTTGCTCGATCTGTCATCAAACAGATCTATTTGCGCTATACACATTTAAATACACTTAAAAGAATAAAAAGAAAATAGGTGATGATTTTGGCAAGTATTGAAATCATGGAAGTGGTTAAAGGATTAAAACTAGATATCCTTGCCGGAAAGAATGGCATTAAACGAAAAGTCTCCAACCCCAGTTTATCTAAACCGGGTATTGAGCTTGCCGGGATGTTTGATTTCTATGAAAATGATCGTATTCAAATCATCGGTTCTAAAGAAGGGACCTTTTTCAGAGCCTTGACAGCCAAAGAAAAAGAAGTCAGAGTCAATCAGCTCTTCAAGATGAATCCGCCGGCATTTATTTTTACAAGAAATGTCAAGGTGCCTAGCATCTTTCTGAAATATGGAGATCAGTATAATATTCCCGTGCTGAAGAGTTATTATCAAACAACATCGCTATTTAGCGAGCTCTATGCTTTTCTGCAGGCGCGTTTGGCTGAACGAACCTCGATGCATGGTGTTTTGATGGATATCAACGGTGTCGGCGTTTTGATTACCGGTAAAAGCGGACTCGGTAAGTCTGAAGTAGCTTTAGAGCTCATCAGACGTGGATACATTCTGGTTGCTGATGATATCGTCGAAATGTATCAGTTGGAGCGTGGTGTCATTGTGGGCGAAGCGCCGCCAATGCTGAAGCGTTACTTAGAAATCCGTGGTGTGGGTATTGTCAACGTCGTTTACCTTTTCGGTGTGAGAGCTTACCGCGAAAACAAGAAGGTATCACTGATTGTGGAATTGCAGAAATGGGATGGCAAATCCGACCTCAATCGCTTAGGTACCATTGATGAACATAAGCAAGTATTTGATACCAATATTTCCTTTGTGACCATACCCATTACCGAAGCCAGAAACACGGCGACACTCGTAGAAGCGGCTGCCTTTGACTTCAAGTCAAAACTGATGGGTTACCATTCAGGCAACGAGTTTAATCAGCTTCTTAATGAAGCCATAAAAAACAATCAGAAGGAAGACTAAACATGATGAAAAAATATCTTAAAATTCTCAGTCTATTATTCATGGTAGCGCTCAGTTTCAGTTTGCTGGGATGTCAAGATGATCAGGGTCCGGCGACAGATGACTATGTGGTTGAATTTGTTGATTATGACGGCACCGTATTGAAAACCATCAACTGTAGTGTCGGTGAAGCATGTAATATTGTCCCCCCTACAGATCCCGATAATAAAGAAAACGCATATTTTACAAGATGGTCGGTGTTTGAAAGCCAATTTGACGAGATTGATAGAGACACCCAGATAGAGGCAATCTATACCTTGGATAATCGAGTTATCACCATTGGGAATCGCGCGATTGTCTTTTATTCGTTCTTCATCATTACAGGCATCATGGTTGCACTTGGTTTAGGGGTGCGTGAAGTCGAACGAATCGGTATAAAAAAAGACGACTTGATTGACGGCTTTTTGTGGATTGTGCCTGTCGCAATTCTTGGTGCCAGACTTTGGTATGTGATGTTTGAGTTAGACAGTTTTGTTTATGGCGGGTTCTTCCCGTCGATATTGAGGATGCTAGGGTTTTCAAGCGGACGACTTGATTTTTCAAGTTTTGGTCTTTCCGGGCTTGCCATACATGGCGCCTTTGTAACGGCGATTATCTGCGCATACTTTTATACAAAGAAACGTAAAATCGATATCTTCAAGATAATCGATGTCGTGGCTATTGGGTTTATCATTGCTCAGGCCTTTGGTCGCTGGGGGAATTTCTTCAACCAAGAAGCCCATGGCGGTATTGTCGGCGGCATGACCAACGGCGTTGCCAATTTGAGCATTGAAGAACAATACAATTTCTTAAGATACACGATTCATCTTCCCGAATACATCGTCAACAATATGTACATCAAACAAGGGCTTCACAGTTTGGCTGTCGAACCTTTGACGGGATTCTATCACCCTACATTTTTCTATGAGTCCAGCATCAATTTGATTGGTTTTGGCATCATGTTGCTATTGAGACGCTGGAAGAAAATCCATTTCGGAGAACTGTTGTCTTTCTATCTGATTTGGTATGGGGGTCTGCGTATTTTCATCGAAACAATGCGTACCGATCCATTAACTTTCGAATTATTTGGCATGACTTTGAAATCAGCCATCGTGACGTCGGTAATCATGATCCTCGCAGGCATTGGACTTTCTTGGTTCATCCGTGTGAAGAGACCGGATATGACTTATGGGACTGTTCCGGGATATTTTGGCTATAAGAAGGAAAAAACAACGGAGTGATTTAAATGTCCTTTTCGACACGAATTAAGACCGAACTGCAAAGTCTTAAACAACTTGATTGCTGCAACAAAGCCGAACTTTCGGCTTTATTGCATATTGGCGGTTCCATTGAAAAGAATCGTCAAGGCATCAGCTTGGTCTTTCAAACGACCAACAACGCTGTTGTTCGACGTTTTATGATTTTACTGAAATCACTATATGATCTTGAACACACATTAATCAAGAAGCAAAGTCAAAAACTGAGAAAACATGATATATTCATACTTAAAATCACAAATCAGGTTGATTTTTTGCTTAGCGATTTATCATTGATCAATGATGCTGCTGTCTTTTTTCAGGACGTCGAGCAAAGACTGATTGAAAAGGAATGCTGTAAGAAAGCGTATCTGCGCGGCGCTTTTTTAGCGACAGGATCAATCAACTCACCTGAAACGAGCGCGTATCATCTTGAAATCCAAGCTTTTTCAGAGGTCCAAGCGAACATTCTTAAAGACTTAGCTAATCATTTCGATTTGAATGCGAAGGTCGTCAAGAACAAGCGTGGGTACATCGCTTATATCAAAGAAGCTGAAAGAATCGCAGATTTTTTAAGGGTCATCGGCGCCAGCAACTCACTTTTTGAGTTTGAAGATTCTCGAATCAAAAGGGATTTCAAAAACTCGATTAATCGGGTCATTAATTGCGATATCGCCAACGAGAAAAAAGCGCTGGATGCTGCAGCCAAACAATTGGAACACATCGAAGTCATCGAAAAGAAGTATCGAAAAAAACTCTCGAAAAGTATGTCAGAAGCTATTTTTCTTAGAAAAACCTATCCGGACTCCTCGCTTTTGGAATTGAGTTACGCTTCGATTGAGCATTTTGGTAATCAAATATCCAAATCTGCGCTCAATCATCGCTTCAGGGCTATTAAAGACCTGGCGAACCGAATTTTAATTGAAGAGGTCATCAAATGATTGTTGGAATTGGCACAGATATCTTGCAGATATCAAGAATCAAATTGAGTTTGGCTAAAAAAGTATTGAGCGATGAAGAAATGCAGGTCATGTCATCTTTCTCGCTCGAGACAAGACAGAAGGAATTTCTCGCTGGAAGATTCGCTGTTAAAGAAGCGATTATCAAGGCGATCGGATACACAAATTATCAGGTTGTGATGAGGGATATCACCATTATTAACGACTCAACAGGACGCCCAATCATTAAGGCGCCTACATATCCCGAGCTAAAGATTCTTGTGAGTCTTTCGCATGAAAAAGACTACTGTGTCGGGATGTGTGTGATAGAAACTGTGTAGATTTTTTGAGCAAAGCAGTTTTTTCTTGCAAAAAGCGATAAAATTAAGTAAAATAGTTATGCTGAGGTGAGAATATGGCAACATATAAAAAAGGATATAAGAAACAAAACACGGAAACTGTACTTCTGAAAGTTATCGTCGGCATCATCATCGCTGTCTTTGCGTTCGTCGCAATGGCTTTTATTTATGATACGACGACACAGTGGAGACAGTATACGAATTATACGGCAATCACTGAGTTCGATGGCATCTTTGAATATACCAATGGCGGCACAGAAGCTTTAGATGATTATGTCGTTTACATCTATTCAAACACATGCCCTAACTGTGAAGCTATCAAGACCGATGTCTTGAGAGACGGCAATCGTTTGAACAAGGAAACTGAAATGTTCTTCGTAGCGAATGCCGATGCGATGACAGACACGGATGCAGAATTAGATGGTTTTCTGGACACAATCGATGAAGTGCAACTTGGAACACCGCTTTTGATTGTTGTTGCAGATGGCGAGTTCTATGACGCGTTTGTCGGGTCAGCCGAAGTCGTAGACGCAATGAACAGCATCGAAGAAGGTACTTTTCCCGCTTTTAATGATTAATCTTGCATAAAGAACCTAAAAAGCCTTTACGTTGCTGTAAAGGTTTTTTCTATGCTTATAGCGTTTGTATTTATGATAAAAATAGTTTATGATAGAATAGAAATATGAGGATTGGTGATAATAATGGAATATGTTAATGAAGCCCTTATTAAAGAAGTGGCTACAAATCAAAATATTAAGGTTTCACAAGTCAAAGCGGTGCTTGAACTATTAGAGGAAGGGAATACGGTTCCCTTTATTGCGCGTTACCGCAAGGAGAAAACAGACGCGTTGGATGAGGAACAAATCCGCGCCATTGAAAAAGAATACGAGTATGGCAAGAGTTTAGAAAAGCGCAAAGAAGATATCATGCGTCTGATCGATGAGAAGGGCATGCTGACGGAAGAATTAAAAGCGCAGATCAATCAATGTAACAAGTTGGTCGATCTGGAAGATATCTATAGACCCTTTAAAGAAAAAAAGAAAACAAAAGCAACAGAAGCTATCAAAAAAGGTCTCGAGCCGCTGGCTAATACAATCTTAACCTTTCCTGATGTCGAGGATATCAACACCTTGGCAGAGCCTTATCTGACAGACGAGGTGCCGACTGTTGAAGAAGCCTTACAGGGGGCGCAGTACATTATTGCCGAGGTTATTTCTGATAACGCCAATTATCGTAAATGGATCAGGCAGCATACCTTTGACCATGGTATGATGGTCACGAAAATGAAAAAAGATGCAGAAGATCCATACCACACATATCAGAATTACTATGATTATGAAGAGAGTTTGACATCGATCAAGCTTTACCGTATTTTAGCCATCAACAGAGCTGAAAAAGAAAAAATCATCACCGTCAAGATCAATGTCGACGAAGAGAAGATTTTTGATTATCTCAAAAGACAGTTTATCGGACAGCGTGAATCAAATGTGGTGCCTTTAATCGAAGAAGCGATCAAAGATGCATATAAACGTTTGATTAGCGGTTCGATTGAGCGTGAAATCAGGTCGGATTTTACTGAAAGAGCCGAAAATCAGGCAATTCATATTTTCTCAGAAAACCTAAGAGCTTTGTTATTGCAACCGCCATTAAAAGGCAAGATGGTTTTAGGTATTGACCCAGCATTTAGAACGGGATGCAAACTGGCTGTGATCGATAACTTTGGAAAGTTCATCAATAAAGGCGTTATTTATCCGCATGAAGCCTATAAAGGCGGTCATGCCAATCCTGAAAAAGTTGCATCAGCCAAAAAATTGATTGATGCTGTGGTCAGAAAATATCAAATTGATATTATCGCCATTGGTAACGGCACTGCATCGCGAGAAACGGAAGCTTTTATCGCTGAAACAATCAAAGAGTTTCATTTGAATGTCAAATATGTGATTGTTAACGAAGCCGGCGCATCTGTCTACTCAGCATCGGAACTTGCAAGAGAAGAGTTTCCAGAGTTCCAAGTCGAAGAGCGTTCAGCCGTCAGCATTGCAAGACGGATGCAAGATCCACTTAGCGAGTTAGTGAAAATTGATCCCAAATCTATTGGTGTCGGGCAGTATCAACACGATGTAACCCAATCCAAGTTATCGGAATCACTTGATTTCGTGGTCTCCACAGCAGTCAACCAGGTCGGTGTTAACGTCAATACCGCATCTCAGTCACTGTTGAAATACGTTTCCGGTCTCTCGACTAAAGTAGCCAAAAATATTGTCGATTTTAGGGAAAGCAATGGTCCATTCAAAAATCGAGAAGCCATTAAATCCGTTAACAATATGGGACCCAAAACATTCGAACAATCGATAGGGTTCTTAAGAATTTTCAATTCGGATAATCCGTTGGACAAAACCCCAATCCATCCTGAGAGTTATGAATTGGCGCATCAAATCCTTCGCTACCTCAACCTCTCGGTGGAAGAAATCGGGACACCGAAATGCCAATTGATTGTCGGTCGTTCGGACAAGGACAGAATTGCCCGTGATCTCAATCAGAATATTATCTTGGTGGAGGACATACTCGATGCTTTTGTGGCGCCGACGAGGGATTTACGTGATGAGTTTCCACAACCCTTGCTAAAGAGTGAGCTGTTGAGTTTAGAAGACTTGAAACCCGATATGGAACTTCAGGGAACCGTCAGAAACGTGGTTGATTTCGGTGCTTTTGTGGATGTCGGCATCAAGGAAGCCGGACTTGTACATATCTCCAAAATGAGCAAGCAATACATTAAACATCCACTTGAAGTTGTTAAAGTCGGAGATATCATTAAGGTTTGGGTTGTATCGGTTGATTTAAATCGGAAACGCCTACAACTGACCATGATTAACCCTAAAGATAAACCAAGCTTTATTAATTGACAAGTTTAGTCGAAGACCTATTAATTTGCTTGTGATTGTAATATAATAAGGGTATATCAAATAAGGAGGTTTTATCATGTCAAAACCAAAATTCGGATATGGCTGGGCACTCAAATGGGCGCTTGCAGCCGTTATCTTAGCCGCAGGTATATTGTCAAAAATCTATGAAGAGGACATCGTCTATGCAGCGACAGGTCTCGCCGTCGTCATTTTCTCTATTTTTAGAGTCTATCCTTTGATGAAGACGTTGAAGACTGAAGTCTTGAGAACGATTAATCTGATTGAAATCATCTTTGAGTTCATAATCGGTGCCGTGATGGTCTATGTCGCTTTTTCTGGCAAATCAGACGAAGCGTTGTGGACGGCACTCTATGGATATATGTTGACATTCTTCTTGTTGGCACGAGGTATCATTTATTTCATTTCGCTTTACTACTTTGATGAAAAAAGCGAAGCGATGAAGTTTTGGACACATCTGTTTTTTGTGGGTATCGGTCCGGTTGTCTTAACGCTGACATTGCAGGATAACAACACGATTATTACGACGTTGGGATGGTTGTTGTTGATCGTTGCCATCGGCGGTGGCGTCTATCTTGGCTTTGATGGCTATGGTGGCTATCGCAAATATCGCGAATCTTCCAAAGCGCTCAATACCGAAAAAGCCAAGCTTAAGGATTCTAAAGTGGAAAAAGAATTACCAAAACCCGTCGAGGATGAAGTCAAAGAAAAAGAAACATATATTAACTAAAAAGAGTTGACAGTCAGCCAAAAATGAAGTAATATATTATGGCTGGCTGTTACTTTGGAGCAATACTCAAGAGGCCGAAGAGGCGCCCCTGCTAAGGGCGTAGGTCGGGGAACCGGCGCGAGAGTTCGAATCTCTCTTGCTCCGCCATCTAACATCAAAAAGGCGATAATTTCGCCTTTTCTTTTATCAAAAATGCGTTATAAAACACAAAATAAATGAAAAGTGATATAATTGATTTGCTGTGAAGGAGGGTGATTGGTTTGAAGAAAAAACAATACTTAATCGTTGCATTGATCTTAATGCAAAGCATAACGCATAATCTCGGTCACCCGGTGACGCCAGCTTTTGTCAGAAGTCTCGGTATTGATGACTATATGTTTGGCGTTTTCTTTGCGACCATGAGCTTTGGCTTGATGGTTGGCGGACCACTTTGGGGAGCTTTGGGCGATAAGGGTCATAAGAAAACCTACATCATCATTGGTTTGATCATGTATAGTATCGGTCAGTTCTTCTTTGGTTACAGCAATAATCAATATCTGATGGTCTTCTTCCGGTTCTTTAGCGGTTTTGGCGTTGTTGCATCAATTACACTATATACGAGCTTTTTAATCGAAGTGACGGAAAAAAGAGAAAGGCCTAGATTTTTAGCATATATTGCAGCTGCGAGCACATTGGGTGCTGCGTTAGGGTACTATTTGGGCGGCTTCATTTCGACGAACACTTTCTTTGTTAATCTCTTCAATGTCACCAATTACCGAGAAATCTTCTTAGTTCAGGCTTTAATCAACCTGATTTATGTTTTAATCGTCTTTTTGTTGTTTAAAGATAACACAGAAAAATTGGCAACCACACATAAGCCAAACATCTTCGAAAGTTTCAAGTATATCAAGAAAATGGATCCCAAATTGTTGCTTTTCTTGATTTCACTCGTTTTTATCTCGATTGGCGCCACCAATTTAAGCAAATATGTTGATGTTTACTTTAATGAGCTAGGCTATAATCCCCTAGAGTTAGGCACATTTGTCATGGTGACGGGTATTGTATCCTTATTAACAAGTATCTTCTTGGTACCACTTTTTGCTCGAATTCAAAAACAAATCGGCTTGATGCTCCTACTTCAAGTCATCAATGCAGCGATTGTTTTTTACGTCTTTAGGGCGCAGCAGTTTTTACTTGTCCTGTACACCGTTTATATGGTTTATGTTGTTTTTAAAGCCGTTTACATGCCACTCGAACAAAACTATATTTCCAACCACGCCAATATGGGTGAGTATGGAAAAATCATGGGTATCAGACAATCGTTTCTTTCTATCGGCATGGTATTAGGACCATTAATTGGAGGCTTCCTTTACGAGTTGAAACCCCTGCTTCTGTTTGATTCAAGTGCCATTGCCTTTCTGATTGCCTTCTTAATCCTTTTGTTGATATGTTACTTAAGTAATAAACAGAACACGACCGATGAAACCTTAGAATAGTTTCATCGGTCTTTTTTTTGTCTGTTATTGTTTTATAAGATAGAAGCATCTATAATATAGAATATAGGATGTGTTCAGATGAAAAAATTGAAAGCTAAAATTCTTAAAGCACGCAGTTTTTTAAGCATCAGGACTTACAAGCACCCGATGATGTTCGTCATCGGACTGATGATATTGCTTAATATCATCATTTTATGCATTGCCGCCTTGATCGCCTTGAGCATCGATGACAGTTTCAGCAATTTTATCGATGCTTTCGCCAACGGTAGTTTGAAGTGGATGTTAACACCTAATGCGATTTTACAGATAGAAAATCCAGAAACTTTGTTTTTGGCTGTGGTCGTTCTCGTCATTGGCATGATCCTTTTCACGGGAACAATCATTGCCTTGACGACCAATGCCATCAAAGATTATTTTCAAAAGAAAAAATCAGGGTCGGGGAAAATTTACATCGAAGATCATATCGTTATTTTGAATTGGAACAATAAAGTGCCGGAATTGGTGGCCGATTTGATTCATGTCGAAAACAAGGAAGTCAAAGTGGTGATTCTTTCTGAGGTAGATAAAGATTTTGCAGAAAAACAAATATTAAATGCCATCCATAAAGAGAAGAAAGAGGAAAGCGAGTTAAAGCACATTAACATCCTTGTTAAGCAAGGTAACCCGTTGCTTTTATCCGATTTGAACGATATATCCGTTGAGAACTGTAACTCGATTCTAATCATGAACAAAGATTTGCATCAACTTGTCCTAGAAGGCATGCCCAAAAGCGATTTAAACGTGATTAAAGTCATCTTGAGCCTGGGCAGGATTGTCTTTACCAAGGAGCCGCCGATTGTTGCGGAAATCAAGCATATTGAGACCAAGCAAAAGATCTTAACGATGTCGGATGTCGTCGAAACGATTCAAGAGCATAAAATTTTACCCATATGTTTTGACCGAAGACTGGGCCAGATCATCGCTCAGACCATTATTGATTCAAAGATGGAGGATGTCTATTTATCTTTATTTTCTTTTGAGGATTCTGAGGTTTACTATCTTGATCAGTGTTCATTCGAGGACTGTTTAAGGCAGCGACCCAATGTCATTCCAGTGACGAGGCTTGACAAGGGAAGCTTTGTTTTGGCTGAAAATGAGCAAGCCACTAGAGTAATTGCTAAACAACAGATTGATATCAAGGGTTTGACCCTCAATCTCAGCCACAAGCCATGCGATATGGATGTATACATTGTGGGCGAAAACAACAAATTATCATTCATCATGTCATCTTTTGGTGAGTACGAGTCGCTTTATCAGAGCAAGTTCAAAGCACAGTATGTGCTGGAAGATCACTTAAGTGAAATGGTAGAGATGCTTAACCAGAGCCAACAACCAGCAACGATCGTTTTACTCAGCGATGAACGGCAAGAAGCTGATAGCTTGGATGCCAATGTCATCGACCATCTGATCTTTTTGCAGGCTCATCTGGAGAAGAAAGACGTCAACATCATCGTAGAACTTTTGGACCCCAGTAACGACCATATCGTCAAAGACTTCAATATCGAAAACACGATTATATCCAATAAGATTATTTCATTGCTTCTAAGCAAACTAGCACTTTATAAAGAGACGGCGTCATTCTATGAGAATCTTCTCACCATCCGTTCTGATATGACCGGCGAAGACGACCAAAACATCTTCATTTTCAAGACAAAACAGGTAATCAATCAGACATTGCCTTTGACTTTTGAAGACATACGTAGTTTTATTCTGTCTTTTTACAAAGCCAGCAAAGAAACCTATATTCCGATTGGCGTTTTCGAAGATAATCAACTCAAAATATTCTCAGCTTTTGCCAATCAGGATATGGTCTTTAAAATTGATGGGGATGAAGACTTGGTTGTTATGAAGATTTAAGGGGGATAGCGTGGACAGAAAAGAAAAATCATGTGGATGTGTGGTATTTAATCGAGAGAATGATGTCTTGCTAGTTAAAATGCATCAAGGGCACTGGTCTTTTCCGAAAGGTCATGTAGAAGAGATGGAAAGCGAACAAGAAACCGCCTTGAGAGAAACCAAGGAAGAAACCAACCTTGATTGTACATTATTGGATGGCTTTCGCGAGGTGACAGCATATTCGCCAGCAAAGAATGTGATGAAAGAAGTTGTTTTTTTCGTCGGTTTGGCATCCTCAAAGGCAATGAAGAAACAATTGGAAGAAATTAAAGAGGTCGGCTTTTATCATTTTGAGCAAGCGATGAAGCAATTGACTTTTAATAACGACAAAGCGATTTTACAAAAAGCTTATCAGTTTTATATGAACAGGTCTTAAAGACCTGTTTTTTGGTGCCATCGACTTACAATGACTATTGATTTTGATATTGACAACGCTTACATTATTAAGTATAATGTCTATGTAATTTCATACATACAGAGGAGCAATTTATTGGTATTCTGTGGCTTTATGAAGAAGAACCTTCCCCACAGATGAAGGAATGAGTTGCCGAAAGCCAGCGGTCTGTTCGTTTTTAGACCGATGTCTTGATATTCAAGCACACAGTTTGAATATTGCCATAGTCATTATGGAGAGCTGTTATATCTTTTGGATATAGACGGCTCTTTTTTATTAAAGGAGGATAACATTGAATCGCTTAACCATTAATGATCTTAAGGTAGGAGACCAAGCAGAGATTAGAAAGATTTTTACGGAAAAAGATGTTTTGACTTTCGCGGATGTTTCTGAAGATCACAATCCCGCACATGTCGATAAAGACTATGCCGAGTCATCAATGTTCGGTCGACAAATTGTTCACGGCATGTTGGTTGGTGCCCTTTTCAGTGCCATTTTTGGAGTTCAGATGCCAGGATTGGGCAGCATTTATACGAAACAATCCTTGAAATTTACGAAGCCGGTCTTTTTCGGAGATGAAATCACTGCCAAAGTGACAGTTAAGGAACTTAATTTGGAACGCAACAGAGTGACATTCGATTGTATAGCTATGAATGAAAAGGAAGAAGTTGTCATCATTGGCGAAGCTGAAATTATGCCGCCAAAGAAGGAGGTCAAATGAAAAGTTTTATCAATGAAGAGAAATTCAAGGGCTTATTAAAAGACGGAATGAGTATCATGGTCGGTGGATTTTTGACGAATGGTACCCCCGAAGGATTAATCGATCTCGTTTTAGCGTCTGGCGTTAAAGACTTGACGATTATTTGTAACGACGGAGGCTATCCCGACAAGGGCGTCGGTCGCCTTGTCGTCAATAACCAAGTCAAAAAACTGATAGCTTCTCATATTGGGACTAATCCCATTGTCGGCCAAAAAATGGCGACTAATGAGATTGAAGTGGAGCTCGTTCCTCAAGGGACCTTAGTCGAACGCATCAGAGCATATGGCGCTGGGCTTGGCGGTGTGTTGACGC
>NPIE01001665.1_pt1 | contig 14742 bp, 17 predicted proteins | sample 8637661 | NCBI WGS metagenome assembly NPIE01 (sample SAMN07420842, study PRJNA396082) | bioreactor metagenome | isolation source: sample BA12 brine-fed electro-methanogenic bioreactor BA | place: Japan: Kochi | collected 2016-12-09 | reverse complement strand
GGATTCAACCGTCTACATGGCATACTATACGATCGCCCACCGGATCAGTGGGATTCCTGCCGAATCACTCACCCCGGAGGTCTTCGATTACATCTTCCTTGGGAGAGGAGAGCCCAAAGGTGTTGACAGATCGATCCTTGATGAACTGAGATCCGAGTTCCTGTACTGGTATCCCTATAACTACCGGTTCTCGGCAAAAGATCTCATCTCAAACCACCTCACCTTCCAGCTCTTCCATCACCGTGCCATCTTCCCCGACGAACTCCAGCCGAAAGGGATGGTTGTCTTTGGTATGGGGCTTCTGGATGGAGCGAAGATGTCATCATCCAAGGGAAATGTCTTCCTCCTCGAAGATGCCGCAGAGGAGTTTGGCGCTGACACGGTTCGAATGTTTCTGGTCGGTTCAGCCGAGCCCTGGCAGGATTTTGACTGGAGAAATGAGCTCGTATCATCCATACGAAAACAGATTGACCGGTTCATCGCCTATGTTGCAGAGTCAGGGGATGCAAATGGCACTCATGATGTCGATGCATGGCTCTCCTCCCGTCTCCAGCGCCGAATCCAAAAAATGACCGAGGCTCTCGAACTCTTCCAGACCCGGCAGGCGCTTCAGGAGGCATACTTTGGGATCGAGTCAGATCTGAAATGGTACCGCCGCCGTCTGCCTGCCGGATCAACCGGTGGCACCGTGCTCCGTGATGTCGCAGATGCCTGGATCCGACTGCTTGCACCGGTGATCCCCTTCACGTGTGAATCGCTCTGGCGTGAGATGGGGCATGAGGGGCTTGTCTCCTTTGCAGAGTGGCCGGTTCCCGATCAGAGCCGGATCAACCCTGAAATAGAGCTTGCAGAAGAGTTAATTGTACGAACGGTCGAAGATATCGAGTCAATTATGAAAATTCTTCCGGTTACAGCAGAAAAAATTACTCTTCTGATCACTCCTGAATGGAAGAACGAGGTCTTCAGGCGGGTTGCAGCAGCAGAAGATCGGAGATCGATAACAAAAGAACTGATGAAGGACGAATCAATGAGAAAGCGTGGAAAAGAGGCGGCAAATGCTGTTCCACAGGTGATTAAGCTGATTCACAGCCTCCCCCCGGCCCTCGTCGATCAGATCTCAACACATGCACCTGATGAGCATGCAATCTTTTCACAAGCGGTGTCTTTCATTGAAAAAGAGTTCTCGGTGAAGGTGGAAATCCTCCATGCCGACGGAAGCGGCCATCCAAAGGCAGGAATGGCACTCCCCTTTAAGCCCGCAATAGTGATAGAGTAAAAAAAACTACTCTTCTTTTGGTTTTGCCCGCTTCACCCGTTCTTTTGTCGAAAATCCGGTGAGAAGATCGAGGTAATGCCGGAATTTCTTATTCGAGTCGAGGATATCCTCATCACCTGCTGTGATATCTGACTCGGTATCGACAAACGCCGTCTTGTTCTTCTCACCCGGCCAGACCTCCAGCCGCTTGATCGCCTTATAAGAGATGATATAATGCCCGTCTTTTTCTTCTGGTTCAACACCGAAGATCTCCATGAGTCCCTTTGCCATCCGTTCTTCAAGATCTTTTGTCTGCCCTCTTTTGACTGGATATTCCTGCATAGTATTAATGTAGGTGGGGCGTCTATGTAATTTTAATGTCCAATGAAACGAGTGACCTGAAGATCATCTCAAGCGATCTCAAGGAGAAGGGAGCGGTTGTGTTGATGGGGTTCCCAGGTTCCGGGCTTGTCGGAAGTATCGCCCTGCAGTACCTGGTGGATCAGATGGAATTTACCCATATCGGTGATATAACCAGCCGGTTCTTCCCACCGATGTCGATGATGCAGAAGGGGGTTGTTCATGCAGCGGTCAGGATTTATGAGAAAGGAGGATTTGCTGCACTTGTTGCGGATATTCCCATTCACCCTGCAATCTGTTATGAAGTGGCAAATGGTATCCTCGACTGGCTGGAAGACTATGATGTGAAGGAGATCGTCACTATTGCAGGTATCGTGACCAATGAGACCGAAAAGAGGGTATTTGGTGTGGCAAGCGATGAGGAAGCTGTCTCGAAGATTTCGGATCATACGATCATCCTCCCGATGGGTAGTATCTCAGGGATCGCATCTAGCCTTCTGACCGAATGCAAACTGCGGAAGATCCCCTGCATCGGCCTTCTCGGAGAGACAGTGAATAATCCTGATCCGCGGGCGGCTGTCTCTACGATCAATGTCTTAAATGATCTCTATTCCCTGAACCTCGACACAGCAGCATTGCTTGAACAGGCAGAGGAGATTGAGATGACGATGCAGCGGCTCGCTGAGGAAGTACAGGGATCGGAGGTGCCGCAACAGAAGAAGGAAAACCTTCCGATGTACGGGTGATTGAGATGATGGTAGCAGCATTAACAGGCATATCTCCACAGGTGATAGCAGATCTCAAACTTGGCAGACCACGCACCATCGAACTTCAGAGCGCCCATAATATTATCACCCTTTCAGAAGTGCAGCCGGGGGATCCAATCTTCCTGACATCCGTTGCACCTGAAGATCTTTCACCCGGGGATTCCGGCATCATCCTTGAGGTGCAGATGGTCTCTATCTCGATGAAACGGCTGATCGAATATTCACATGCCAATTTCTTCGAGGAGCGTGAGCGGACCTCGGCACGTGTCCAGCTGAGGTACTGCGGGACATCAATCGTCAAAGAAGTAGGGGATCTTGAGTATTGTAAGGCAGCCCGGGTGGATGTGGTGAAGTGCACCTGTTTCCACGCGGTCTGATCTCCTCTTATTTTTTCAGCTGATTAATACAGAATCCGACATTCTCCCCGAATCTGCGGATGGTGTCCATCCCTTCTGTATCATCCTGCACCTTGCCCTTCTCTTTTCCAAAGGCCATGTTCCAGTAGGTGGATCCACAGACGATCATATCATTGATCAGGTAGAACATCAGGAGTTCCTGGATGGTTGCGGTATGGCCGCCTCTCCGTGCAACAGCAATCGGTCCTCCGACCATCCGTGAGAGGAACTGGTCGTTTCCACGGGATACCATCCCGATCCTCTGGAGTGCCGACATCAGCTCACCGCGGGCGGTTCCGAAGTAGACCGGGGTTCCCACGATTAAGCCGTCTGCTGATCTGATGGTTTCGATCATCTCGTTGACGCCGTCATCAATTGCGCATCTTCCGGTCTTCTTGCAGGAATAACAGGCGATACAGGATGCGATCTGTTTTCCCCTGAGGCTGATATCCTCTGTCTCAACCCCTTCTGCACCCAGTGCTTTTTTGCATTCTTCAAGTGCGAGTTCGGTGTTTCCCCCTTCCCGGGGGCTTGCGTTGATGAGTACAACTCGTGCCATGATGCTCTTCAGGTTGACCCGGCAGATAAAAAAGATTATTCAGAGTTGAGCCAGTCATAGAGGAAAACTGCGATGAGTGCCCCTGCGATTGGCCCGATAATATAGATTGGGAAGAATTCCCAGAAGTTCTGCCCTCCAAGGAGGGTGTTTCCGAGGTATGGGCCGAAGGTACGTGCCGGGTTCAATGATGAACCGGCGATATTGCCGGTTGTTGTGATGACACCGGCGACAGTGAGGCCGATGATCAGCCCGGCAAACCCTTCCGGGGCCCGCTTATCGACTGCCACCCCCATGATGACGAGCATCAGGATGAATGTCCCGATCGCCTCGGCAAGGATTGCTTCGGTGTAGGAGATCCCATGGAATGGTGTGGTTGCCCCAAGGCCCCCGATGAGAACTGCATCCGGACCGGTGCACCCGAAGAAGAGGATGCTTGCGAGTGCCGCTCCGATCAGCTGGGCGATGATGTAGGGAGCAACATCAGATGTCGGGAACCTCTTTGTTGCCCAGAGGGCGATTGTTACTGCCGGATTGATATGGGCTCCCGAGATCCTGCCGAGTGCATAAATCGCACCGGCAATGGCAATACCAAAGGCAAGGCCGATGGCAAGCCAGTCTGCAAGACCACCGAAGTAACCGATCCCGATATTGAATTCGGTGAGCGGTTCTTCTCCGGCAGAGAGCATCAGGGTGACAGTCGCTGCCCCTGCTCCGAAAAAGACGAGGAGGAAGGTTCCAATAAGCTCCGCCCCACATCGTTTGGTAAGTGATGTCACAAGTAAAACCCCCAGTTATGTATGGAACGCCTCATAGCAGGGAGGGCAGAGGATTCGTGGAATATTCTTCTTAAGCTTTTTTGCCGGGAAGGGGTAGCCCCCCTCCCAGTTCTCTGTCTCCTCCCTCATTGCATGCTCCATACAGATTCCCATGCCGCAGACGATGCAGATTGCAACCGCATCGCTGTCTTTCCCTTCCTGGGCACATATATAGCATTTCATACCTGACACCCGCCTATACTGCGTTCTTGTATTCACAGTACTGGTGCCTGAAGTCAACAAGGCATGCGGCTGCACAGTCTTTGCATGCCCTGACCGGGGCAGCAGGCGTCTCCTTGTGAAGTGCGATGATGTTTGTCATCATCGTTGCAGTCACCGGCTCGCTCGTTAAGAGGCACGGATAATCAGAGAGCCGCATCAGTGCAGATGCTCTGACTGTTATTGCACAGGCCGGATATGCATACCATTGCGGGTTCATCAGCACCTCGTTTTCGTGAATCGGGGAGAGATCGATCCTGCATCCTGAAACAATTGGTGCGAGCGGATCATCTGATCCCGCTTTTGCCCTCCGTGCCTTGTCGATAATCTTCCATCCGCGGTAGATCATATCCATGAAGTCGCAGTTGTGCAGTTCAGCCGCCGCACCACGGGTCGGCTTCAGCTGGACGAGGTTATGGAACCTCTTTGTGAGGAGATCCACAATCATCGGGGCATTAAAACCGTCAAGCTCAAGGATGTACTCGGTTGCAGCGGCTGATGCGCCGGTTGCAACGGAGAGGATATCATATTCGCTCTTCATCTCTGGAACAGCGGCGTTGAGCGTCTTCTCCATTACCTCTGTCACTGCCTCGATGGTTGCCATGATCACATCGTCCTTACACATGTTGAATGTGGACTGGGCGATGTGGTGGGCGATATCGCCAACACAATAAGCCGGGATGGTGACGATATTTCCATAATGGACACCGTCATCCACGGCTTTCTTTACAGCCGGGGTAAGGAGGCGGCGATACTCGCTCATGTACTTCCTGACATCAAATGAGGTGTGTCCTGCCCCGTCCATCAGTTCGGCCTGGGCAGCAACCGGGGTCTTATAGATCTTCTGGACCTGCTGGACCTCCTTCTTTGATGCATCCGCCAGAGTGTCTCCTTCTTCAACACGTGTTGCAAAGACTTCTCCGATACCATAGGATGTGTTCATGCCCCAGGATTTCGATGCAAGTATCGTCTGCTTGTGATCCACTGGAATATTTGTCTTCTTCAGTATCTGGTTGACGATGTTGCTTGTGCTCCCGGGGATCATGGCAAAATCCACGACACAGGTTGGCCCGTAGAATCCTGCATATCTTCGGGCAGACTCTCGTCCGATCAACGCCTCGGATTTTCCAATCTGGGTGACGAATGTATCAAGGCTCTTTTTGAATTTCGGATCCTCATCACAGAGGATCTCAAGGACGACCGGAGTCTGGTAATGTTCGACAAAAGGATCGTCTTCCGGCCGTATGGTTTTTGTCAGATCTTTTAGTGCGTTAAAGTGTGCAGTAACTGATGTCTTGTGCAGGTCGATCACCGCAGCACTCTGGCCGGTTGCAGCCTTCATCTTCTTGACAGCGGCAACATAGGGTTCTGCATCTGTGAGTGAGAACGCCGTCCCACGCTTCTTTTTAATCGTATCAACATCTGCCCGCTGGGCAGCCATCGCTTCTGCAATTATTTTTTTATACAGTTCTGACATTGCTAACACCTCTTTTTATCGGGCAGATGCCCGATATGCGGTATTATGATCTCACAGTATATTAATGGTATTGTTAAATGAAATAGAGTAATAAATAAAAAAATATTTATAAAATCGTTCATGTTGAATTTGAATGGTCTCACGGAAAGGTGAGTATTCCTGTTTTCTTTCTCTGGTCATTTTTGAAAACACATATTACAGACCAATTCATATACTATTCTATTTCTATGATGGTTGCATCGATCTTCTGCCGGTTTCTTCGTGGATTCAATACTGTAACCAGGTGCCAATCAAGAGTAATATGGTGGTCTGATCGGGAATGGCAACAAAACAGATTCTAATCGTTGAAGACGATCCGATGATCGTCGAGATGCTCGCTGTCATGCTCAGGAAACTTGGGTATGGCGTATCGGGTATTGCCACTTCAGCAGATGAGGCTATAATGCAGGCGATCCAGGGCACCCCCGATCTCGTCCTGATGGATATCGGTCTTGATGGGAGAGCAAACGGGATTGCTGCTGCAACGATCATCTACCAGTTCTTCTCAATACCTGTCGTCTTCTGCACTGCCCATTATGGGAGTGAGGTAATAAACCAGGCCAAGCAGGCCCAGCCATTTGGCTATATAACAAAACCTTTCAACGAACGCGATCTCTTCAGCGTCATTGAGATTGCGATCAATAATTATCTCTCTACACGCCCTTCAGGAACAGATGCCAGACAATTCAAGGAACTGCTCCATATTGATGCCGGGGTGATCTTCCTTGATACCGGCGGACGTGTCCTTTTCATGAACCCCTATGCAGAACATATCACTGCAATTACTCATAAGCAGGGGTTCTATCATAATATCGACAAGGTCATCAACAACTTTGAGATGGCTTCAAAATCTCAGAAAAAATACCCCTCTCTCTGGGAGGCAGTCCGGGAGAGTGTGGTGATTGGAACCGGCCATGATATCATCATCACGACACGGAAAGGAAAGAGAAAGGCAGTCCACCTGAAGGTGATGGTGAGGAAGAATAACCGGAATGAGATTATCGGCTATATTCTCAAGCTTGATGAGAATATCGGGATGAGCCGTACCCTGAATCGATTTTAATGCCTTATGGATTCAGGAGGAGTATTCCCCCTGATCAGCTGGCGATCACAGGGGTTGCATTCTCATCGAATGGGTTCTTCCGCATCGCCAGAGAGAAGAGATATGGGTAATGGCTCTTCAGGTATCGCATATACTCAACCCACTCCGGGGTGAGCAGATCATAGGCACGCCTGATATCGATGGTGAGGTGTGCTAAATCCTGCTCGGGGAGGCTGGCAATATTATCTCTGCTCTCAAGTTCTTCTGAGAGATGGAAGACGGCACGGAGCGCCTCGGTGAAGGTGGCATGCTCCAGCAGGACAGGGTTTTCCAGCAGGCGGAGCAGAAAGTCGCGGTGCCTGATGAGAAAGTTCCGGAGATCCTGAAGATCGATCCTTTGGATGATGACTGTTTGTTCTGTTCCCTGAAGATGATTCCTGATTTGATCGAATTCAGTATCGGTCCAGGAATCCCTGATAAGGAGATTTCCCCGGAGTTGATCGAGATGTGGATCTGCATCTGAGAAGTGTTTCAGGAGTGTTGCTCCGACCTCGGAGAAGAAGATACCAATGACCATATTCATCTTCTGAAGCCTCTCCCGTTTTGAACGGACTGCCAGCAGCTGGTTGATGATGAGTGTCACGAAGAGGACATTCAACGGCAGAAAGCCGAGCGCATTGAAGATATAGGTGAGGGTGTTGCTCCCCCCCTCATCTCCGATGATCAAAATCTTCAGCCCGTAGATGAGCACTGTCGAACAGATGAGTGCTATGCCGAGTTTTGTCTCCCATTTGAGTCGCATTGTACCTTCACCTTGCAGAATAATGGATGTTCGCAGCAGGGAAAAAAGATATTGTTAATTCTGGTGATAATAAGGAACCAGACAAGAAAGATCGGGGTCTGGGGTATCGCCATCAGAATGCCGAATCTCAGGAATTCGATGAAGGTGATGGTTACACCCCGTTGTTCTGCGTTCTGAATGATGATGATGTTGCTTGTAGCACCCAGTATCGTCAGTTTTCCGGCAATCGTGCTTCCCGCTGCAAGTGCAAGAAACTCAGTATCTGCTGCACCCGCCTCAAGGAGCATTGGGATGAGCAGGTTCTGGGGATTTCCTATCGGGCTTACTATGCTCCCTGTTGTAAATGCGCCTGCATGGTTATGAATAGTTGCCTCTCTTTTCAGATCTCCGAAAGCATCATATAGGAGTTTCTCCTATTCTGGCATATGAAGTATATTCATTACCTTCTGATGGCACTCCTTCTGGCTGCTGCACTCTCTGTTGCAGGGTGCACAGAGACACCTGAGGCGGTTGTGCCGGTTGCAACTCCTGAAGCAACACAGACTCCTACAGAAACACCAACCGACTGGTCTCTCACCCCGGGTCCGGTTGGAACGATGCCTGCAGGAAAAGAAGTCTCGGCCACAGCGAGAAAGGATCCATTGAGTAATGTGATAACTGTTCAGTTTGATGGAGGAAGGGGAATGACCTTTATTATACAAATTCAGGCGATCCTGTACTCTGGAGATGGAAGGGTTGAGGAGAAATATATCGAACGGCCCCTTTCCCTGGGGAAGTCTGTTACATTTGAGGGAACCAGGGGCACTCCTGATCGCGTGAAGATCACGGCAATCTACAATACCGGTGAGGTGGTTGTGATCAGCGACGAGGTCTATCAGAGAGAAGATGCATATGCAAAATAACCTCACTCTCTTCTTTTCCACTTGATAAGGACTCCATCGTCCATAGGCTCTGCGGCATCCAGTGTGAGCCGTGGAAAGACCTTTTCATCAATAAATCCTTCTCCATCTGCAAGTGTCGGGGCAGTCTTTCCTCCGATGATCAACGATCCGAGATAGACATTCAGCTCATCAAAGAGACCCTGGCTTAAAAATGACCAGATCACGGTACCTCCACCTTCAACCATCAGGGTAGCGACCCCCCTCTTCTTCAACTCCTGCATAAGAGAGTGGAGGTTGACAGTGTCCTCTCCGCATATGATGACTTCAGCATACTCTGCAAGTGCCTCCAACCGTTCTGGATCGGCTTTCTTTGCAACAGCGATGATCCGTTTCCCTTCACCCTTCCTCAGAATATCAGCTGTTGTCGGTGTCTGAGCACCAGAGTCAAGGACGATCCTCACCGGGTTCTCATCTGCATTCCTTTTTCTCCTCTCTTCACGGAGAACCGGCGATTTGACTGTCAGTGACGGGTCATCCGCATGCAAAGTTCCGATACCGACAAGGATGGCATCACAGGCAGCACGCATCTGGTCGACACGGGAAAAATCGTCGGATCCTGATATCCGTACCTGGCGCCGCTCCCGCGTCGAGAGTTTTCCATCGGCACTCATGGCAGCGTTGATGATGATATATGGCCGCATCTGAAGTATGGGTTTATTGATGATGGCTGATATAGGCTCTGGGTTCGATCGTTGAGGGGGTGTATTTTTCACTCTATCCGGCAAACCAAGATCCCATGGGAAACCTGACAGTTGCAGCGATCGCACCACCTGATCTTCTGCGTGAACTTGGAAAGAAGGGCACCTCATCGGATATCACTTTTTATAACCTGAAACGTGAGCTGGATACAGTCACGCTCGTTGAGCCATCCAGGTATCCCGAACGGCTTTCATCACTCTTCTTCTCGGTCTCGATGGCGCAGGCGGCCATCCTTGTTGTCGATGAGATCACCCCGCAACTTGGGGAATGTATCCTGATGCTCGACTCCGCAGGCGTTTCTGAAGGGTATATCATACTCAGAAACTACCTCGGGCAGGATCAGGTTGAACCACTCTTCAGAGGAACTGTTCTTGAAGGGTACAGGTTCTGTGAACCGAACTGGATTGAGTTAAAGGAGCTTCTCTTACAAGATGCCGCACTCATTGAGTCTGGTGAACCTCCGGCAGGATCGAAGCTGTATGGCACAATGGCAATTGATCATCATTTTAATGTCAAAGGTATCGGAACGGTTGTGCTTGGGGGTGTCGTTGATGGCTGCCTCAGAAAACACGATCAGCTGAAGGTTCTTCCCGGTGAGAAACAGGCGATACTCCGGTCAATCCAGAAGCATGATGACGACTCGGCGTATGCGGTGAAGGACGATCGGGTTGGCCTTGCCCTGAAGAATATCGAGGCTGATGATCTGGATCGCGGCTTTGTACTCACAACAAATCCGGCAGTTCTTGTCACTGATGAGATACATGCCGGGGCTTCACTTGTAAAATACTGGCCCTCCCCGATTCATGAAGGGATGGTTCTTTATTCTGGCCACTGGATGCAGTTCATCTCCGGAAAGGTAATTGCTGTTGACGATGATGGGGATTTCCGCCATCCTGTTCTGACGATCAGCCTGGAGAAACCACTCATCCACCTTCCCGGTGATACCGTTGTGCTCCATTATCTTGAAGGGGGAAAGCTCCGGATTGTGGGTTCCCTCAAACTCGCCTGAATGCGCGTTTCGGGGCTTTTATGGGGTTAATTGAGAAGAAGGTATAAATGCTTCGGAAGATCAATATATGATTGTATGGGAGATATGAAAACCCTTTCTTCCTTTGGAAAGGGTGCGCATTCATCGTTTTTTATCAGGCTATGGGTCTTTTCCGCCCTGACGGTGACTGCATATCTCATCACCTATCATGGTGTACAGCATGGTATCCATGATGTCTATCCTGCCCTTTTTTTGCTTCCGATAGTCTTTACTCCCTTCCTCTTCCCCCGGCGTGAGACGATTATTGCGGTTGCGATTGCCTTTGGGTATTTTGCACTGGTCTTCTCACTTGCAGGGAATGATGCTGCGATCATCTATGCATCAACGGTTAATTTCATCTTCTTTGTTGCGGTTGGTGTCTTTGTTGCGGTTGTTGCGGATCATGTCCGGGTGAAGACCGGGAGATACTCCCGGATGCTTGAATGTTCGGAATCCTGCACCCTGATTGTGGATAGAAAGAGACGGACGATTATAGATGCCAATCATCTCTCTCTCAGCCTGCTGGTACCCGGTGCATCATCATTATTTGGAACAGGATTGCAACAGCTCTGGCAAAACCCTGAAAGGGCAGATTATCTCCTTGATGAAATAGAGAGAGCCGGATCTATCTCTGACCATGAAGAAGTACTTATTGGAAGAGATGGAGCCCCCCATATATTCCGGCTTTCGGGATCGATTCTCGATGATGATGCAGTATTGATCTCTCTAGTTGATATCACTCCATTAAAAAATGCAGAGAAGGCATATCAGAAAACCAGGATTGAATACAAAGAGACACTTGACTCGATAGATGAGCCGATCCTTGTCATAGATCCGGATCATCATATTCTTCTGAATAACCAGATAGCCCTTCGTCATGCCCAGAAGATTCGGGGAGTTACCGATATTGTCGGAAAACCTGTTCTGGACTTCTTCCCCTGTTTGCAGATACTCTCGGATACATATGTTCATGATATGGTATTCTCCAGGGAACAGTCGATCAGGCGGGATATCCTCTATGAAGAATCCGGCGTGGAGAAGTGGTTTACTATTCATATCAACCCGATTAAGCGAGGTCAGGGGTGTGAATCTGCGATTGTGATGATCCACGATATCACCGAGAAAAAGAAGAACGAGGCTTTATGGAAGAAATCAGAGTCCGCACATCGTATAATCTTCGAAAATGCCGGTGCCGGGATCCTCATTATTGATGAAAACGGCTGTATTCAATCCGTCAATGATGAGTTCTGCACGCTGACGGGATACGAGAAAGAGGAGCTCCAGGGCAAACCCCTCATTCAGCTCCTCTTCCCCGAAAAAGATCATCAGATCATCCAGGCCTGTATCAGCATCGATGCCGGGCATGAGTCCCATGAGGAGTATGAGGTTACCATCATCGATGCACAGGGTGATGAACGGAACTGCATGCTTCTGACTGCTATTATTCCGGATACACGCCACAGGGTTGTATCCATCATCGATATCACCGAAGAACAGCGGATGCTCGATATGATGCTCGAACAGGAGGCAAACTATCTCCAGCTGATACGCCATGTGCCTGTTGGGATCTTCACCTGTGGAAATGGGGTGATACAGTTCGTCAATCCTTCATTCTGTCAGATAACAGGGTATTCCGAGGATGAGCTTCTGGGAGAGCGGGTTTCTTCAATCTTTCCGGAGGCTTGCGGGCTGCCGCAACAAAACACTCCGGCAGAGATCGTCTTCTCGAGGAAAAATGGCGAGCTTTCTCCCGGTACCGTGGAAATGCGGGCATTTCGATCAGATGGCGAGCCTGTTGAACTTGGGATCCTGATTGATATCTCGACCCAGAAAAGACTTGAAGAGAACCTCAGGGGTGAGATCGAACGAAGATCTGACTTTGTGATGGTTGCCTCCCATGAACTGAGAACACCTCTTCAGCCTGTTGTTGGCTATCTCAGTCTTATCCTCGCAGATCCGGGCTCCCTGAACCTCCCGCCGGATGTGGTGGAGATGCTGACGCTCTGCCAGAAGCATATCGATCAGGAGCGGAGGATCATCGATCGGATGATTGCCTTCTCACTTGTTGACTCGAATAAGATTGTACCGAATTCCCGGGAGATACAAATCCGGGATCTCATCGAGGATATCATCGTTGAGTATAATTGTCGGGCAGATGCCCGGGTGAAGAATGAGGTGCCGCCATCTGTCACCATCCAGGGAGACCCGGATCTCCTCTATCATGTCTTCACCAGCATCATCAGCAATGCGGTGAGGTATAATGAACCGCCCCGTGAGGTTTCAGTGGAGTATGAGGCTGATTCTGATGCCCACATCATCCGGGTTATCGATAATGGCATGGGAATTGATCCGGAATCCCTCTCCAATATTTTTGAACCGTTCCATATCGCGGATCTCCAGAAATTAACACGGGAATATAACCGGCTGGGGCTTGGCCTCTCTATTGCACAACGGTATGTTCAGGTTCATGGCGGTGAGATCAGCGTCTCAAGTGTTCCTGGGAAGGGGAGTATTTTTACCATACGAATACCCATGAGGTTAGTAATATGACAAAGACGGTGATGGTGGTCGATGATGATATCCCAAACCTCACGGTGATGGGACTTCTCCTGAAGAAGCTTGGGTATGTCGCAGTCACCCATAATAACGGATGGAATGCGATCGCAGCAATCAAGGAGGAGATGCCTGATCTGGTTCTTCTGGATCTGATGATGACGCCTATCGACGGATGGCAGTTTCTCGATGAGATCAAAAAAGAGGGGATTATCGGCCTTCCTGTGATGCTCTTCACTGCAAAATACATCCGGGATGAGGAGATCGAACCATATAAAAATGAGATAACCCTCATTCTCCAGAAACCCGTCTCCTTCAAGGAGCTCGAAGCGACTCTGGGCGAGTTCTTCAGCTCCAGGTCATAAACGAACAACCAGATTCCATCACCCTCATTTTGGAATAAGCATTCTATTAGTTATCGTTAGAGGATGTCTCCTCCCGGTTTCAATTCATAACGGCTATATATGATCTTTAACGTAATCTCTATTTCATGAACGCTAAGGTGTGTGCCGCTCTCGTTGCGGCAGTTGTATTGTCCTTGTTTGCAGCCGGTTGCATGGGTGGGGAAACTCCCGCTCCGTCTGACCGGCCACTCTACATTGTTGGTATCGATGGTGATTACAGGCCATTCAGCTATATCGAAGCTGATGGCTCTGCTGCCGGATTCGATGTCGAATCTATCCAGTGGATCGGTGAAGAGATGGGTTTTGATGTGAAGATCCAGCCGATGGCATGGGATGGTATCATTCCAAGTCTTGAAACAAAGAAGATCGATATGGTCTATTCTGGGATGACGATCACCCCGGAGCGGCAGGAGCGTGTTAGTTTCTCAGAGCCATACTGGGTTATCTACCAGGCAGTTGCATCACGTGTCGACTCAACATTTACTACAGACGATGTGCTTGCTGGTAAAGTTATTCTGGGAGCACAGCGGGGCAGCACTGCGGCAGATTACATCCAGACAAACCTTGTCGATACTGGTCTCCTTGCTGAAAAAGATTTCAAGCAATATGCCAACTTCCCACTAGCGGTAACTGATCTCAAGAATGGTCGTGTTGATGCGCTAATGTATGATGAACCTGTCATTGACAACTATGTTGAGGAGCAGGAGATAAAGAAGGTCGGTATTATTGACGAGAAAGAGGAGTATGGTGTTGCAATCCGGAAGGAAGATACCGAGCTCCTTGCCACCATCAACGAAGGCATCACCCGGCTTCAGGCATCACCCAAATGGGATGAGCTAAAGCAGAAATATGGTCTTGAGTAACTGGTTTTGGATCAATTATCCCGACCAAAAACTCATTTCCCCTACCTTTTTCTCATCACGGAGACAACACTTTGAGTACTTCTATCAGCCCTGTTCTTTCAGGGTATCTTTCCGTGGTGATCCTGTTTGAGTATTCTTTCCCCGGCCATTGTTGATTCCCTCCCCTATCTCATCTCCGGTGTCTTTACGACTCTCGGGCTTGTGATCCTTGCCCTTGGGCTTGGGCTTCTGATGGGAATTCCAATGGCGCTTCTTCAGGTATATGGTCCAGCCCCCCTCCAGTACTGTGTCCGTACCTATATCTGGATCTTCCGCGGACTCCCGATTCTGGTTCTTCTCTTCCTCTTCTACTTCGGAATCATTCCGATACTCGGCTTTGATATTGGGCCATTCTGGATTGCAGCCGTTGTACTTGGATTTCGGACTGCGGCATACCAGTCGGAGATATTCAGAGGTGCGATCCTCTCGATCAGCGAGGGGCAGATGCTGGCGGCACGATCCCTTGGAATGTCACGTTTCTGTGCG
>NPIE01008610.1_pt1 | contig 14743 bp, 11 predicted proteins | sample 8637661 | NCBI WGS metagenome assembly NPIE01 (sample SAMN07420842, study PRJNA396082) | bioreactor metagenome | isolation source: sample BA12 brine-fed electro-methanogenic bioreactor BA | place: Japan: Kochi | collected 2016-12-09 | reverse complement strand
TTTTTAAATTAGCTATGATGTTAAGGAGTTCTCCTAGCTATTTAGAATTAACAGAGCTACCTATAATATTAAATCCCTTAAGTTATTAAACATTAACACGATATATTAATTGAAATAAAATAAGTATTACTCTATTTTTAGTTCACCTTACTGGTAAACGCACTGGTTTTTTGGGTTAGTTTAGAAAATTTCGTGGTGATATATGAAAAATGAGGGGTTAAACTTAAAATTTTTTAAAAAAATGCTTCCACTAAAATTGTAATGCAAATGAATGCAAATAAATGTAATGCAATGTACCTGTAATTTTTCTTAACAAACTTTGCCCGGATCCATTAATAATACGCCATAAAGGAAATATAATCAGTTATTTTCCCCTCCCTTCCCCTAAACATCTTTCCGAAAAATGCATTAATATCCTAAGATTTATAATCGATTATATTTAATTGAAAGAGTAAGGCCTAGTTAATTGAATAGTAGGGGATATTGATCCTTGGTTAGAATCAACTGGAAACTTAAACCCAATGGCAAATACATCCCGGGTACTTAAACAAAAGTACACAAATTCCCTTCATCTCCGGGAAGAGTTATTATAAAAATCCAAGTTCAGGTGTTATCATGGCTTTAAAGAGAAAAACCAGAAAACCAATTCGTTCTGCTGGTGGATATCTCTTTTGCAATTACTGCGGAGGATATTACAAACTGAAGGATGATGAGACCCTCCGGGATTATGATAAATGTGAATGCGGTAACCCCCTGGAATTCTGTAAAACCTACCAGGATTTGCAGTTAAAAAGTACCAACCTCCACCGCAATAGGGAAGTCTTCGATTCATTTCAAACCAGGTTAGTTGAAAGAAGAGAGTCTCTAATAAGCATCATTCCCCAAATAGAAGTGGATAACGATTTTTTAGATTTCAAATCCCCTGGTTCTACCCCTGAAGAGGAGGGTGTCTGGGATATAATTGACCGGGAATTCAATGCCACCAGCCAGAAAAATTACCTGAACATCATACTGGAACAGGAACGTTTGATGACAGTAATTCAGGGTAAAAAGGCCAGTGTACATAATCCCACCTTTATAGACAAAGTCACCAGGTTCTATGAGGAAACAGATCCCGGCATACTACTGGGAGCAGTTATTGTTGTGCTAATAATCATACTGATCCTGGCCGTGATGTGGAGATGAACAATCCCTCATTTTGTGAATTAAATGGACATATTCCTATTTTATATTTAGAAGGAAATAACATAATCTTAAACTAATCATGGTGTAAAAAAATGATTGTTCATCTGGAAACACCCCTAAAAAGGGAAGACACTCAAAAGTTAAGAATTAAAGATTCGGTTTACATTTCCGGAACCATCTACACGGCACGTGACAGTGCCCATAAACGCATAATTGAATCTGGTTCACCAGTGACCCTGGAAGGCGCGGTTATATTCCATGCCGGACCCATAATCAAACAGGAAGGTGAAGATTACCATATGGTGGCAGTGGGACCCACCACCAGCACCCGTATGAACCCTTATCAGGCAGAAGTACTGGATCAGGGAGCCCAGGCAGTGATCGGTAAAGGTGGAATGGATGATAACACCGCCGAAGCACTAAAACGTAATGGTGCTGTTTTCCTGGCCGCAGTGGGAGGCTGCGCTGCACTGTACGTGAGTTCAGTGGTTAAAATAAAGGGTGTGCACTGGCTGGATCTGGGTGTACCAGAAGCAGTCTGGGAACTGGAGGTCAAGGATTTCGGACCACTAATTGTCACCATGGACTCTGTCGGGAGTAACCTCTACCAAGAGGCCCGTAAAAAAAGCAACCCACAGGGATAATTACCCAGTTACCGGGATAAAAAAAATAACTCTTTTTCTAAATATTATGATCAGTATGAATCCCAGTGATGAAGTAAAAGAGAGCAAGCTCCTGGATGGTTTCATTGACACCCACATCCACACCAGTCCCGATGTCAAACCCCGATTATTAACTGATTACGAAGCTGCTCTGGAAGCAAAAGAAAGGGGAATGCGCACCATAGTGCTCAAGTCTCATGTAGAACCCACTGCTGGCCGAGCCCATCTTACCAGTATGATGACTGGATTACCAGTTATGGGTGGGGTAACCCTGAACCTCAACTTGGGGGGCTTGAACATGGAAGCAGTGCGAAGCACAGCCTTAATGGGTGGTAAAATAGTATGGCTTCCCACAGTCCATCACCAGGAAATAAAACTGGATACCGATGCCTTGGAGGAGATACTACATCTGGTGAAGGACTATGGCATGGTACTGGCCACCGGACACCTGAGCCCCCCTGAGATATTTCAAGTACTGGACCTGTGCCGCAGTCTGCAAGTGGAGAAAGTGCTGGTAAACCACCCCCTTACTCGGGTAGTGGGAGCCTCACTGGATCAACAGAAAGAAATGGCCCGCCATGCATATTTAGAACACTGCTGGGTGGCCACCATGCCCTGCCATGATAATTTAAGTCCAGAAGTCATGTTCGAAGCCATCAGGGAAGTAGGGGCCAAACACTGCATCCTGGCCACGGACTTTGGGCAGGCCCATAACCCCAGTCCAGTGCAGGGCATGCAGATGATGATAGCTAGCATGGTTAAACAGGGAATTTCCTGGGAAGAAATTATCCTCATGTGTAGTAATAACCCTGAAAACTTATTATTCAAATAATATAAAATATCTTCTCATGTTTCTATTTTAAATATCAATTTCGTTGACATACTTTTTGAGAAAATCTAAGAGGGGTTAAATTGGAAAAAAGACATCAGGAATATTTGGAATATTACCAGGCTCGATTGAAAAAATATGAACACAACCCACTGTATCCCCATTCCCAAGAATCCCAGGAAGCACTCTACCAGGCAATTGCCAGTTCAAAAAGTTTGGAAGAATGGGGTCAAAAAGTTGAAAACCAACAACTGACCCTTAAAAGTGCAATAGCCCTGGTGAAAGACAAGGAAACGGCACGGAAAAAATTTTATCAGGATCTAAATGAGCAAATAAGGTTACATGCCCCTGTAAAGATTCTGGAAATTGTTGATTCAGTAAAAACCGAGGCAGAACTCATAAACACTGTAAATAAGATTGAAGGTGAGGTGAATATTGAGATCACCCTGGACCTTTTCACCCAAGCGATTATTGATGACCTGATGATGCTGGAAGAAATAGAGGTACACCAGACTGCAGAAGTTCCCGAAGAATGGAAGAAGGAAATAAATCATGATTACCCCCAGGAACTAATTGATCAAGGACTTAAAGACTGGGTGGGGATGGTGGAACCCAATGCCCGGCAATGGGACCCCCAGTGGAAATTCAACCTGGACCTTATCTGGGAGGAAAGATACCGAAGACTGATTCCATTCCAGGATGAAGTGTTAAAAAAGCGGGTGGAACAGTTCAAAACCTACCGGGGGCTTTAAAATGCCAGTGGACAAGGTAATGGTCGATGCCATACTGGATACCTACCGCAACATGTACCGGGAAATCAGCGAGAAGGGTGTGGAAAGTGATTCATTCAAGGCCATGGGGGATGCACTTCAACGGATGGAAGCTCTGGTCATGGAAACTGATGATATAGTGGATTTCACTGCAAAACTTACCACAGAAAACCTGTTCATCCAGTTCAGCAATGCTTATTCTGAAACAATGGCTTCCATGATGAAGGGTGAATATTCTGGTAATGCTGGTGACGAAATTCTACTGGAGAAAACACTGGAAGCCTATGAAACTTCCATTAAGAATCTGGAAGGAGTACCTAATTACGAACTTTTAAAGGCCCCCATTGAAGAATTAATAAAACTGGGCAGATCAGGAATCTCTTACCCGGTATTCCTGCGCACAGCAGAAGAAAAAGGACTCAACCAGTTATTGGACGGTGATATGGTTGTGAGGGATTCCATAATAATGAACAAGACCTTTGCCGAGTTCATGCACCTTCCACTGGAAGTGGAAAAACAGGAAAGGTTACTTAAAATCCACGATGAACTGGTGGCTGATTCACCATTCAAGGTTGTGGATAGCTTCCAATTTGGACTGGAAAGGGAAAGACTAGACTGGAAGTACGCACCTCTTACAAATGCGTGGAATATAACCATACGTTTGTGGGATAAGATGCTGATGAATGTTTACGACTGGCTGGATTCATTTGGAAGTTTTGCACCTCATGATGAACGATGGGCTGATTTAAGGGGTCAAACCTTCACCATGAGAAATATTAAACGCACCCAGGAATGTAATCCGGGTATTTTCAGATCCCGGGAAAAAGTGCTGCAGGATTACTTCCAGCTAAGCTGGGAGGACCTATTCCGGCATGAAACCTTCTTTAACGAGTACCAGGCTAACCGGGTGTGGTATTCTGATGAAACCCTGGATCTGATTAAAAAAGCATATCCGCACTGTCAACCCTACCAAAAACCTCCTGAAGAACTCATCAAGCAGGCAGAAGCCATATATGCTCAAAAAAGATATAAAAGACCGGAAGCTTTCCAGTATTCATCAGAAGATAAGGAGAAGTTCATAGCCCTATACGGTGAGCAGAAGTGGGATGAATTCTTCAAGAGGTAAACCATTTAATAAGTGGCAACCGGGGAGTTATTTAAAATGACTGATGTACACCCTACAGCTGAGGTACAGCCTACAGAATTCAACATCAATTACCAGATTCCAAAGCAGGATTATCTTTTTCATATAAAATGGGAAGAAAATCGATTGTCATATAACGAATTCAATCCACTAGGTGGGATAAATCACCAGAGGGTTATATATCCTGAACTTGACGATTGGGCTGAATTCTGGCAGGTTATGGATGACTTGGAAGTCTGGAACTGGTACGAGGAGTACCTTGTCAGCTGTGGGGATAGTTGTGTGGTGGGGGATGAATGGGAAGTGAGCATGTGGTGGAAAGATCAAAGGATGGAATCCCACGGTGCCAACAGTTACCCCAACACCTTCCAAGAGTTCCTCAAGGCCACTGAAGAGTTAACTGGCATTCTTATTGAATTTATTCAGGAAGACTAGGATGAACATGGGTTTCTTTAGGTTTCCTGATGGTATATATTGTTAGATGTCCTGTTAACTTGCCAAGTTCTTTTCTAGAATTTAATGTAGAATTTTCATGAGGTAGATACATCGGGGTAAAATTACGTGGATGATTCTTAATAATTGCAAATACGTGGAGGGGAGTATCAGTAAGGTAGGAGTTGTAAAGGGTGGCTGGTGGTAAAATATTATAGTTTAAACCGATGATCTATTTTATGGGAGGAAATTTTTCATGCCTAAAATTGAAATCGACCAAAATCTGTGCACCAAGTGCGGCACATGTGTAAGCAACTGCCCGGTAAGCATCTTCCAGAGGGATGATGAAGATTCAATCCCCCAAGTGATTGACCCTGATAACTGCATACTGTGTGGCATGTGTGTGGATAACTGCCCGGAAGATGCGGTGAAACACGAAAATTTCTAAATTTAAGAATTAACTTTTAGATTAATGGTTCTTTTTGTTTAATCACATTTGATTACTCTTTTTGTTTAATTACCTTTATTCCGGTTTCAAATCCTTTTTTTATACCTCAGTTCTTTAAATTTAACGGTGAACTTGGTTCCCTGAGTTAAATCCAGGCTGATATTTCCATCAATCTGTCTGGTTAAGCTGTTCACCAGTTCCAATCCCAGGGTTTCTGTATTCCTATAGTCCAGATCAGAAGGGAAGCCCACCCCATCATCGCTCACTGTTAATGTGAATTTACGGGCATCATCCTTTACTGGCTCCTGTTTGAGGGATACTCTTATTTCCCCCTCCTGGCCCTCAGGGAATGCGTACTTCACACTGTTAGTGAAAAGCTCGCTTACTATAAGGCCACAGGGAACTGCAGTTTCCATGTTCAGGTTAACATCATCCACATCCACCACTAACTTGATTCTATCGGCATCCCCATTGTAGGAGTAGAACAACTCGTACACCAGCCGGGTGATGTAATCCTCGAATTTGATGTGGGTGAAATCCTTGGACTGGTATAGGTTTTCATGGATCATGGCCATGGACTTAACCCGGTTCTGGCTCTCCTTGAGTATACTGGTGGCAAATTGTTCATCAGCCTTAAGGTGCTGGCTTTGCAGGTTCAACAGGCTGGATATGATCTGCATGTTATTCTTAACCCGGTGGTGTATCTCCTTAATCAGGATGTTCTTCTCATCCACCATTCTTTCCAGTCCATCCATGGCTCTTTTTCTTTCAGTTATATCCTTGGCAATTACCAGAATTGAGTTAATCTCACCATCTTTTTTTATGGGTACTAGCTGTGATTCCACCCAGTTATAGTTTCCCTTATGGTCGATCAACTGATACTGGAAAGGTTTAATGGTCTCCCCCTGTAATGCCTGTAGGAATTTACTCCTTTGGAATTTAATATCTTCTTCTTTAGGGAATATCTGCAACTCCTGGAAGCTTTTACCAATTAATTCCGGGGAAGATATACCAGCAAATTTAGAAGCAGCACTGTTAACATCTAAAATAGTTCCCTCTAAACTTACCAGGATGGTGTAGGTTGGATTGGATTCAAACAGAGTGTGATACTTTTCTTCACTGTCCTGGAGGGCTTTTTCAGCCTTTTTACGTTGGGTAATGTTCATCAACATGCCGGAAATAACTTTTCCAGTTAAACTGGCGCTTAAAAACAGGTCAATAGTATCTCCTTCGCGGGAAACCATTTCCACTTCATACTGGGCAAAACTACCCTCTTTTCTAAGTTTAGCAATGATTTCTTTTCTAGCAGAAATGTTTTTATAGAATTCAGTGATCTGGTGGGATTTGAGTTCCTCCACATCATTGAATTTAAATATACTGGCCAGGGATTCATTGGCAAAAAGTATATCTCCCGAGATGTTGGTTTTGTAGATCCCCACTAATGAATTGTCTACCAAGTTCCGGTAGCTTTTTTCACTGGACGATAAAGCCCTTTCCGTTAAGAACTGGCGGAAAAGCACCATTAAAATGATGATTCCCACTACCAGTTCTATCACCGGGATATTGGGTTCCTCCTGGATTTCATTGGCCCATATTAACAGTAGGAATGATATCAGGGCCAGTAAAAGGGGTAAATAAGAAGTGAAACTTGATTTTTTTATAAATGATAGGTAAGGTGGTATTAGCTGGTATTTTTCACCGGTGATCTGTAGCAGCGCGGCTAAACCCACCAGCATATAACTTAGTATCCATCCAGAATCCAGCAAACCACCGGAAACATACGTACCCTGCAGTGTTTGCAGATAGTAAATGTAATCGGTTATAATCAGGGCCACCATGCCCAGGCCGATTAGGATTAGGGGGCCATAGTATTCTTCTTTAAATTTACTGTATAAGAGCCGTATCAGGGCGAAAAGAAGGACAAAATCGAAAACAATGTATATTACAGATATGAAAATGGTTAAAAACTCTTCCTGGCTGGTGAGGTTGGGGCTTATTAGGAAAACCCATAAAAGGAGGCCCACGGTTAGGAGGATAATCCCCATCTCCAGGATGATTTTATAGCGGTCACTGGAGCTGAATTGATCACGGGGCATAAAGTAGATTCCCAGGGCAAAAAGGGGATAAAATGCCAGGTAAAAAATGTCAGCCACCGATGGAGAGGGATTGGTACGGAATACCAGCTCCAAAATGGCCCAGGTTATATCTCCCAGGGCAGTAAAGCTGAAGGCAACACCCATCAGTATCCAGGCTATTTGCACCCGTTGCCCTTTGTTTCCTGCGGTGTATGCGGCATAAAATAATCCCATAATTACCAGTATTTGAATTATAGGGCCAGTAATATCACTAAAAACCATTCGAAGGTATGAATCACCCTGTAAAAGTAGCGAAATGATTGTAAAACTAATTAAAATAGCAAAAGCCAGTATGGTTGCATTTTTAAAGGATATTATTTCTTTTTCATTCATTTCAGCACCTTTAAACTGGCTAATGGAATTATCTTTCTTTATAGGGGATGAGGGCGTGTCAGTGGAGAGATTTCTCCTGGTATCCTATTTTCATCCTTTTAATTATTTAGATACAATCTCCTAATCACCATTTAAACTCGGAGCCATTGATTTGGGATTGGAATATTGTTCACATTAAAATATAGATCACATTGAAATAAAAAGCTTGAGATATTTAGGTAACTTACCATCACGAAATGACAACTTGACGGCAAGATTTGTTTATTTAAATGCCCTCCCAATTTAATGCCTTCAACGAAGTTAGTCAACAGTTAAGGGGATATAACTGATTTATTTACTGTTATAGTGGACATTCCCTGGTCTACTTTTAGTAATTGATTTATGTTCCCACATATATTTTGTAGAAACTAGGAAAAGTAGTTTTTTAAAAAAAAGTTCTCTAAAAAAAATAGTTATCAGAAGGGACTATAATCCCTTCTGCTTTATTTATTCCATTAATTCACACCGGATTCCAGACTGGATGAGTGAGGGGAGGACTGTAGTAAATCATTGGATCCACCCTCTTTCAACATGAGTCTCATATCTACTGCCAGTGCACCGTCTCCTTCATCGAAAACCATCAAGGGGTTGATTTCGAACTCATTGATTTCTGGGAAGTCAGTGACCAGTTGGGAAATTCTCAGTATAACATCGGCAATGGAATCCACATCCTTGGGTTTGGCTCCACGGGCACCTTCTAATAATTCGTGGGTTTTGATGTTCTTTATCATATCCTTGGCCTCGCCTTCATTTACAGGGGCAATGGCAAATTTAACATCTTCCAGTACTTCCACGTATATACCACCCAGTCCAAACATGAGCATGGAACCGAAGGTGGGGTCCTGAATCATACCGATGATCACTTCTGTACCACCGGAGAGCATTTTCTGTAACTGAACACCCTCCAGAACTGCTTCAGGTTCCTTTTCAGGGATGTTCTCCATCATGTCCTGGTAGGCTGCTTTAACCTCGTCAGCACTGTTAAGGTTGAGTTTTATTCCGCCCACATCAGATTTATGGGAAATCTGGGGGGATACGATCTTCATAACCAGGGGATATCCTATTTCTTCGGCGGCTTTAACTGTCTCTTCTTCGGTGGTGGTAATGGCTGTTCCCACCGTGGGTATGCCATATGCTTTCAGGATATCCAGTGATTCTAAGCCCAGGGTATGCTTACCCTTTTCCCGTGCATCCTCAATTATGTTTTTAACCAGATTTTTATCAGCATCGAATTCCGGGGACTTTGGATAATCCTGTTCCCGGATGACAGTGTAATCATACAGGGTTTTCATGCTTTTAACTGCTCTTTTAGGGTAGAGGTAGTTAGGGACCTGTTTTTCTGCCAGGAGTTTTTCTGCCCCTTCAAATCGGGTTCCTCCAAAGAAACTGCACAGGATTGGTTTTTCTGTTTTCTGGGCGTGGTCAATGGCCACCTGGGCAATTCCTTCCGGTTCGGTGACGGACTGTGGGGTTACCAGGTAGATTACCCCGTCTACATTAGGGTCCTCTAGGACAGTTTCCAGGGTGAAGGCGTACCTTTCCGGGCTGGCATCACCGAGGACATCCACCGGGTTTTTAACACTGGCCGTGGCTGGTAGTCCTTCGTTTAATTTTGCTTTGGTGTCTGTTGTTAGTTCGGCAAGTTCCAGTCCGGCCTTTATAGCTGCATCGGTGGTCATAATGGCTGGTCCGCCGGCATTGGTGATTATAGCTATCCGGTTACCTTTAGGGAGAGGTGCCAGTGCCAGAGCACTACTGTAGTCCATCATTTCGTCCAGGGAGTTCACCCGTATAATTCCACACTGGCCAAAAGCGGCTTCGTAGGCTGAGTCAGAACCGGCAATGGTACCGGTGTGGGAGGAAACAGCCTCGGATCCCTTGGAGGTGGTACCGGATTTTATAACCAGAACTGGTTTTTTCTGGGAAGCCTCTCTGCAGGCTTCTATAAAGCCCGGACCATCCACTATACCTTCCAGGTAGGCAGTGATAACTTCGGTGTTTTCATCTTCCATGAAGTTCTTCATACAGTCGTTTTCATTGATGACGGCCTTGTTTCCCAGGCTGACAATACGGGAGAAACCAATGTTCTTTTTATCAGCGTAATCAAGGATAGCAGCCATGATGGCTCCGGACTGAGTCATGAATGATATTTTACCCTTGTGGGCAATATCAGAAGAGAATGATGCATTCATATCATTGTAGGTGTCCATTACGCCCAGACAGTTGGGTCCCACCAGTTTGATGTTGTATTTTTTACAGATCTCCACCAGCTGGTTTTCCAGTCTGGCTCCTTCCTCATCAACCTCTTTAAACCCTGCAGAGATTACAACGATGTTTTTTATTCCTATCTCTCCACAATCTTCCACTGTGGCCGGGATCAGGTGGGATGGTATGACTATAACTGCCAGGTCTACGTGTCCATGTTCTTTTATGGATTTGTATGCAGGCAATCCCAGTACTGTGCCTCCCTTCGGGTTTACTGGTACGATTTTTCCTTTATAATAATTTAAAAGGGAGGTCATTAAATCGTAACCAATTTTACCCTTTGTCTCTGATGCACCGATTACTGCAACTGATTTTGCATTAAACATATCAAGCATGTTATCACCTATTATGTAATATCTCTAAATATCTACTGCCCTATTTATTATATCTGATTGATTCGGGGTTTTATAATAAAATTACTGTAAGTACAGTACTTACTTACATAAATAAGCATTTATAAGTACTTACTTACATAAACAACTGTAATTACAGTACTGACTTACATATCAACCCTTATAAACCTTTATTTTCACCTGAAAATTAAAACATTTTTATCAAAATGTGGTAGGATCTACCATCATTTCAGAGATCGGGAAATGTACTTCATTTTTTATAAATGAATATTCCATTTACTGAAAATTTCCTATGCCACAAAAAAAACAAATAATAATAAATACATACTAAAATTATGGTAAGTATTAGAATCCTCTTGGTAAAAGATGATTCCACTGAGGCCGGGGATATAAAGACACTGGAATCCTTTGGTTATTCAGTTCACCATTTGGGCCGGGGGGAAGATGTAATTGAAAAGGCATCAGAGTTAAGGCCTGATCTTATTTTGTTAGATGATGTTTTTAAGGGAGATAGCACAGCTTTTGATGCTTTTTCGGAAATATTTAAACTTGATATTCCTGTTTTACTGTTAATGGGTGATTTAAAAGAACAGAATATTAAAAAGATTGAATCTTTACCGCAAGATGCATATCTACTCAAACCATATCGGGATCGTGAGCTGAAATACGCCATTGAACTGGCCATTACTCGAGATAAACTTAAGAAAAGTGAAAAAAAGAGTCTTACTCATTTAAAAACCCAAGTCCCTGGTGTGGTGCGTCCCACAGTGGGTAATGGTAAATATCAAAACGCCCTGGACAACATGATGGAAGGCTGTCAGATCATCAGTCCTGATTGGCGTTATATATATGTAAACGATGCTGCCCTACACCATGCCAAACTAAAGAGGGAAGCTTTAATTGGTCACACCATGATGGAGGTTTATCCCGGTATTGATGAAACTGAAATGTTCCGGATGTTGGAAAATACCATGGAGAAACATGAATCAAACCAGATGGAAAATTACTTCATTTACCCCGATGGCACTGGTCGATGGTTTGATCTGCGTGTTTTCCCGGTACCCGAAGGAATCTTCATTTTATCCATTGATATCACCGACCGTAAGAAGGTAGAGGAAGAGTTGATTGAAAGTAAAGAATTCACCGAAAATATCATCAAAGCCATGGGTGATGGATTTTCAATTTTAGATAAAAATGGGGTTCATTTAGATGTTAACCCTGCTCTGTGTCAGATGACTGGATTTTCCCGGGAGGAATTAATTGGAACCGGTCTTCCTCACCCTTACTGGCCGGAAGAAGAAACTCCCAATATCCAGGTTACATTGGAAGAAGTTTTGAAAGGAAATCTAAAGGAAGTTGAACTGACTTTTAAAAGAAAAAATGGAGAGCAATTCCCGGTTATTTTAAGCCCATCTATTATAACTGATGATGAAGGGAAAGTAATTGCTGTTTTTGGAACTTTTAAGGATATCACCCAGTGGAAAAAGCTGGAAATGGAATTAAAAGAGAGTGAACAGAAATTTCGGGGCCTGGTAGAAAATGCAGCCGATGCTCTTTTTGTCCATGATATTGAGGGTAATATTGTGGATGTTAACCAGCAATCCGTGGAAAGTTTAGGTTACAGCCGGGAAGAGTTACTGGAGATGAATGTACTGGAAATAGAACAGGACTTTGACTTTGAAAGTGCCATGAATGAATGGAGGAATATTAAGCCTGGTGAACCTTTCACTCTCTACGGTCACCAGAAACGAAAGAATGGCACTGTTTTTCCAGTGGAGATACATTTTGCTGCTGTGGAAATTAACCATGAAAAATTAATCATGGGGTTGGTTCGTGATATCACCGCAATTAAAAAGGCAGAAGAAGAGTTAAAAGCCATTAATCGTACTCTGATGAAACGTGATGAAGAATTCCGCCACTTTATTGATAGTGCACCAGTGGCCATTGCCATGTTTGATAAAAAAATGCATTATATTGCGGCCAGTTCCCGCTGGATTGAAGATTTTAATCTGGGTGATGAGGAGATTCACGGCAGATCCCATTACGATATATTTCCAGAAATTACTGACCGTTTAAAAGAATTTCATAGGCGTGCTCTGGCCGGTTCTATTGAGCGTGCGGATGAGGATAAGTTTGTACGTGCTGATGGAAGCGTTCAATACCTACGATGGGAAATACATCCCTGGTACTCCTCACCCGATGTTATCGGGGGCATTATAATCTTCAGTGAGGATGTAACTGAACGTAAAAAGGCTGAAGAAGAATTAAGTGAAAGTGAACAGAAATACAGGTACGTGATTGAAACTGCGGCCGAAGGAATAACTTTGTTTGATAAAAAGGGCACAGTTATTGAAATTAATCCCAAAGCCTTAGAATTAACTGGATTCCAAGAGAATATAATTGGTAAAAACCTGGTTCAAATAGTTCCCAGCTTGAAGATAAGTTTAAATGAAGCTTTAGTTGCCTTTAAGAATATTTTGACAGGTAAACCCATCCCCCCTGAATGGGAATATGTCAATAAGAGGGGTGAAAGGAAATTTGTTAAAGCCAATTACAGTTTAATGAGAACGGATGGGAAGATAGATGGAATAGCTCTAGTTTTAGAAGATATCACTGATCTTAAGTTAAGGGAAATGGCCTTAAGGGAAAATGAACAGTTTTTAGAGAACATCATTGAGAACATACCGGACATGATCTTTGTAAAATCTGCGGATGAACTTAGATTTGAAAGAGTTAACCGGGCAGTGGAGCTTATCTGGGGTTATGAACGGGATGAATTAATTGGTAAAACTGATTATGATTTTTTCACCAGGGAAGAAGCTGATTTCTACTCCCAGAGTGATAGGGAAGTTCTCTATAAAAAGGAACTTCAGGATATTCTGGAAGAGACTATGCACACCCGTTACCGGGGTGAAATAATCTTACACACCAAGAAAATTCCCCTCCTTGATGAAAATGGCCGCCCCAATTATCTTTTAGCTATTTCTGAAGATATAACTGAGCGTAAAATGGCTGAAATAAATCTTAAAAAATCTCTGGAAGAAAAAGAGGATTTATTGAGGGAGATACACCACCGGGTTAAAAATAACATGCAGATCATATCCAGCCTGTTAAACCTGCAAAGTGCCCATGTACAGGAAGAAGAGTCTAAAGACATTCTTAAGGATAGCCAGAGCAGAGTTAAGTCCATGGCCATGATCCACGAAAAATTGTACACCTCCCATGACCTGAGCCACATTAACTTTAAGCAATACACAGAAAAACTGGTTTCAGATATTTTCTACACCTACAAAGTCCAAATTGGTACAATTGAACCGGTTTTAAAGGTTGAAGATATTGAGTTCAATATGGAAACCGCCATACCCCTGGGATTGATAATTAACGAACTGGTGACCAACAGCCTCAAATTCGCCTTCCCCGATACAGATAAAGGTTCAATCACGGTAAAAATGGAAACAGAGGGTGAAAAACACAAATTAATTGTTGAGGATGATGGGATTGGCTTGCCTGAAGGTTTTGAATTTGATAAAACAGATTCCCTTGGTTTACAGCTGGTCAATAATCTGGTAGCTCAGATTGATGGTAATATTACCATTGATAAAAGTAAGGGAACTAAATACTCCATTAATTTTAAGGAGTTAGGTTACACAGAACGATTTTAAAAGGTTTATTTTGTAAATAAAATTTATATGTTCCAACTCTGAGAAAAAGAAACAAATTAAAAAAGAGAATTAATGGTGCTGAATCAGCGCTATCCTGGCTCCATTGGGGTCTTCTATGAAGGCCAGGTATCCCACAGTTATGGGTATGGGTTCCATGACGATCTTGGCACCTTTAATTTTAAGTTCCTCCACAGTGGCCTTCACATCTTCCACCTCCATCCCTATACAGTACAGGCCGGGTTCATTTTCCGTGTTCTGGATGAGTTCGATCATGGTATCCCCTTCCCCCTTCAACAATACGATTCTTGCTCCAGGGTGGGGATTGTGTTCACTTTCCACTTCAAATCCCATAACCTCGGTGTAAAATCTGATTGATTCCTCCATATCCTTTACAATAAAGGTATTGTATTTGATTTTCATATTTTATTCACCGTTATAAATTACTGTCATGGTTAATTATCAATCTTGTGAAATTTTCTTCTACCA
>NPIE01006350.1_pt4 | contig 14743 bp, 13 predicted proteins | sample 8637661 | NCBI WGS metagenome assembly NPIE01 (sample SAMN07420842, study PRJNA396082) | bioreactor metagenome | isolation source: sample BA12 brine-fed electro-methanogenic bioreactor BA | place: Japan: Kochi | collected 2016-12-09 | reverse complement strand
TTGATCAGCCGCGACCGCAGCGGCAGGGATCAGCGGAGTGTCCACCTGTCCCTGACCAAACAGGGTGAATCACTTCTCAGTCAGGCTCCGCAGCCGGCTCAAGGCGAGTTGAGCAGGGCCTTGCAGCGCCTATCCGATGAACATCTCGCCACGCTGCACAACGGCCTTGCCGGCCTCGTCGCGGCCCTCAACGGCACGGGCGAGGATGACGATCTACTGCCGATACCCGGTGACTGATCGAGGCAAGATCAATAGCCCCACTGATCGGTCTCGCCTTTCCGGGGCAGAATATTATCCGGATTTCGCATCTCACCGTCACTGGTAACAAAGACGGCAGCCCGTCCGGGCAGTGGGCATTTGGTCTCGCAAATGCCGCAGCCGATACATAATTCATCGACGATAAAAGGGTGCCGGATCTCCTGCTGTTGGCCTGTCAGGTCATCGACCATCACCACCGTCCGGAACTTGATGGCCTTGTCCGGTGTCGGACAATGTTCTTCACAGACGATACAGGGAATCCCCCTGGCGTACGGAAGACAACGATCCGTGTCGAACCAGGCGTTGCCGATCTTGGTGCGATGCTTTTCAGCCCGGGTCAGTTCCCTGATGGCCCCGGTCGGACAGACCTGTCCGCACAGGGTGCAGTTGAATTCGCAATAACCGGTCCGGGCTACCAGGTGGGGCGAGAATATCCCTTCGATACCAGCCTCCAATAAAACCGGTTGCAACCCGTTGCCGATGCAGATCTGGATACACTCGGCACAACGGACGCAGCGCTGCAGAAACTCGGCCTCGGCCAGGGCGCCGGGCGGCCGGATCAGCAGCGGATCCGGTGCCGCCGTGAGCCTGCGCACCCCGAGTATCGGCGGGATCACACAGCCAAGGACCAGCGTGCCGACCAGGCGCCGCCGCGACAGCGATACCCCGACACCGCGACTACCCGGCAAGAACGATCGAAACGAGATGACCTGCCGCGGACAGCGGACCAGACAGTCCATGCAGAGACTGCAGCGTTGCGGATCGATCCGCCGCCGCTCATCGATCGCCCCCATGCGGCAGATCCGGCTGCACAGCCGGCAGGCCCCGCAATCGTCGTTACCGCCCCGCAGACCGGTTGGCCCGAGCCGGGCGAACCAGCCGAGCAGAGCGCCGAGCGGACAGATATTGCGGCAGAAAAAGCGGCGCTGCACCGCTTCGGCAAGAAACACCGCCGCCAACACGGCCAGGCTGAGCAGTGACAGGGCGAAATACTTCCGTTCGAAGGGCAGCACCGCCTCCTTCAGGAAACCGTAGAGTGGTTCGGTAACCCGGTTGACCCAGGCCGGAGCATGCAGGTAGGTCATGGTGAAAAAAGATTCGGCCAGGTTATGGCTGGCCGGATACACCGCCTGGGCGAGACCACGCACGAGAATTGAAAACGGATCGACATAGCCGGCCAGCGGCAGGCCGAACAGCGCCGAAACGAGCACCAAGATCAGCAGCGTGGCGGCCAGTTGCGGAAACATCGTGGTCTGCCGTCGCCGACCGTGCTTCATCGCCGGCTGCACGCCGTCAACCAGACTGCCAAGCGGACAGACCCAGCCGCAAAAAAACCGCCCGAGCAGCAGGCTCAGGCCGACAAGCAGCAGGGCCGGCAGCATCAGCGCGATCACTGCCCGAACGGCCAGCATCGCCGTGATCGCCAACAGCGGGTCGATACGAAACAACAGGTTGACAGCGTACTGGATGGTATCCGAGCCGCTGTAATCGGTATTGACGAAGAGAAATAGAAAGAGCAGCAGAAACCCGAGCTGACTGGCCATGCGCACCAGACGCAGCCGCCGGTACAATGGTTTCTGCGCCGCCCGGTCGCCAGTCCTCACAACCGCTGCTCGCTGATATCAATCCGGTTGGGATCCATCTGGCCCAGACCCATCCGGAACGCGGCTACCGTCGTTTCAATCCGCTCCGGTTCGAGACCGAACAGCGTGGTGGCCACCGCATCTGCCGCCACCGGATCGGCCGAGGCGATGACCGTGTCGGTCTGCCGGACATCCTCGAGCCGGCCGCCCTGCGGACCGTTTCTCAGCAGCAATCGGGTGGCATCGATCACCGTCAGAGTCGGCCTGACGACGGTCGCCAAATCGGCAAGTTTCTGCGCCAGTCCGTGATGCAGTCGGCCGCGGTTACCGCCGATCACACCCATCACGTTTTTCAAACCGAGTGTCAGCCCGCTTAGCCCGTGATGTTTGGCCACCGGCACATTGATGTAGCAATCGGCGGTCAAGACATCCCGATAGATCTCCCAACTGTCCAGCGACCGGCCACCGGTGATCTTCACCTCGACAAACTTGCGACTGTCGATGTAGTCCAACTTGACCCGCCGCTCAGCCATCGAGCCAACGATGTCGGCGATGCCGCTGTTGACGTAGCAGCGCCTCTTCTCATTGCAGGTATGATCGAAGATCCGTACTTCACCGGCACCGGCTTGGAGGGCCAGTTCGACCAGCGTTTTCACCACCAGCGGATGAGTCGTCGCCCCATATTCCAGAGTCCGGTCCCAGGCGATATTGGGCTTGACGACAACGCTTGCGCCCGGTCGAACAAAGCGTTCCATGCCGCCGAGCAGCTGCAGGGCCCGGCGGACGACGGCCGAATAATCGGCACCGGAAACCAGGGACAGCTCTGCTGCCCCAGTCGTTTCAGTCCCGGTCGCAGCCACCCCAAAGCGTGGGGCAGACACTGACAGCCCCAACGAATAAAGAAGCAGCTGCCTGAGAAATGTCCGTCTGTCCATATGCTATCCTCCCGGTCTTTAAGATACGTCCGACCATTGTAACACAAATGAGAATCATTCTTCAATATCTGCCCGAACCTTCATCTGCATCATGACGATTATCGTTTCAAACATTGCGTATCGACATGGTTTTCTACTATCATCACGGTGATGCCCCATGACGAACCGGCTGCGCCGACTTTCCGGAGCCCGATGGATACTGACTGGACACAACGCGACATAATCGATCTCGAATATTGCCTCGATCGCGACAGCAGCGAGTCACACGAACAGCTGCACCGACGGGATCGGGCCATTTTTCTGGAATGCCGCAACGACCGGGAAGACGATCCGCGACGGCTGCTCCACCAGTGGCTCACGGCCCGCCGACAGGTGCTGTTCAACACTTCCGGCGAAAAAAGCCCCGGCAGCCAGGTCGCCACCTCGTTGCGACTGCTGACCCTACTGCTCTATGGCCTCGGTCTGGTCCTGGGCGGGTCGGCCGGACTGAGCTTTTTCAATTACTCCGGCACCAATCCGGTCAATGTCTTCCATTTTCTCCTCCTGTTCATCGTGCCGCAGTTGATCATGCTCGTGCTGCTGCTCGGCGCAATCGTCATACGCCTCACCGGCATCAGTCTCTGGCCGTCCTTGCTCGTCCGTCTCTTCATCGGCATGCTGCCGTTTCTAAGCGGTCGGCATGGCGCCGGGGCCAAGCGTCTTTCCGGGTTGCTGCGGCGCATCACCACGGCCTACGGCTCTCTGCTCTATTGGCCGCTTTTCCTGATGGCTCAGAAGTTCATGGCCTTTCTTAACACCGGGCTGCTGGCGGCAACGCTGCTGAAAATAAGCACCACCGATCAGGCCTTCGGCTGGCAGTCAACCATCCAGCTGTCGACGCCACTGATCCATCGGGTCGTCAACCTGCTTGCCGCTCCGTGGTCCTGGCTGGTACCCGAGCGGTTCGCCTATCCCTCTCTTGCGGAAATCGAGGGGAGCCGGATCATCCTGAAAGACGGCGTCTATCACCTGGCCACCCAGGATCTCGTTTCCTGGTGGCCGTTTTTGGTACTCGCGCTGTTGACCTACGGTCTGCTCCTGCGCCTGCTGCTGGTACCGTTTGGCGCCATGATGCAACATCGTTCCCTACGCCGTCTGAACCTGAACCGTCCCGATCTGCTGCGTATCGTCCAGCGGATGCGCACCCCGCTGCTCGACTCCGTCGCCGCCGACGCCCCCGACCAACCGTTTGCATATTCCGCCGACGGCGACCGACAATCCACGTCAACACCGGATCGCTACGCTCCGGCCGACCGACCGCTGCTGACCGTCGTTCCCGATGACCTTGCCGACGCTCGCTTCATCATCCCCCTCAATCATCTCCTCAGCCGGCATGGTCTGCCGCTCGGAGACCGCGAAATCCTCAGGTCCGACGAACCGCTCCCGGCCGATCAACTGCAGCGCATCGCCGAAGCGTGCCGCAGCCAACAGACCGGCCTGCTGCTGATCACCGAAGCCTGGCTGCCCCCGATCAACGAATGGCTGCACACCCTGCGGCAGATCCGCGCAGCCATCGGCACGACAACCCCGATCTTTGTCGGCCTGGTCGGCAGCCCAACCGAGACGGACGGTTTTGCCACTCCGCTGCCCCAGGACCGCCTGCTCTGGCAGCACAAACTGCAGGAACTCGGAGACCCATTCCTGAGCGTCTTCGAACTCGGCGCCGGCAACCGCAGAGCAGGCCAGGACAGTCCATGATCCCGGAAATCGCCATTATCGGACACCCCAACGAAGGAAAATCCTCCGTCCTCTCGACGCTGGCCGAGGACGACACCGTCCGGATCAGCCCCTTCCCCGGCGAAACGAGGCGCTGCCGTACCTTCCCAATTGTCATCGACAATCGCGAGATCATGCGCTTTACCGACACCCCCGGCTTCCAGAACCCGGCCCGGCTGCTGGCCGAACTGCGACGCAGCGGTGAAACCGGCCCGGCCGGACTGCGCCACCTGGTCGAGCTGACCGCCAGCCAGCTCGAATTTCAAGAGGATCACGAGCTGCTGCAACCCCTCGTGCGCGGGGCCGGCGTCATTTATGTGGTCGACGGGTCACGGCCGCTGCGGCAAATCGACAAGGCCGAAATGGAACTGCTGCGCTTGATCGGCCGGCCGCGCATGGCGGTCATCAACTGCAAGCGTGACGAACAGGGGTTTCTCCAGGCGTGGAAGGATGAGTTGGCACAGCATTTCAACTCCTGGCGACTGTTCAACGCCCATCGCGCCACCTATGCCGAACGGATCGACCTGCTGACCGCACTGCAGGCCATCGATCAAGACTGGCAGCCGGTACTGGCCGAAGTAGTCCGGACCTTCCAACAGGACTGGCAGCAGCGCTGTCGGCGCAGTGCCGAAATCATCTGCTCCCTGCTCACCAAGATCCTGTCGCTGCAGTTGACTCAGGAGTGCCGGCCGCAAGACGACGAAGAGGTGCTGCGCATCCGTCTGCTGGAAAGATACGGCGGTGCTGTTAGGCAGGCGGAAAAAAAGGCGCAGCAACAGATCCGAACGCTGTTCAAACACAATATCTTCAATTGTGAACTGCCGCCCCATTCCATCCTGCACGAGGACCTGCTCAGCGAGCGCACCTGGCAGCTACTCGGTCTGACTCGCCAGCAACTGATCCTGCTCGGTCTGTTCAGCGGCGCCGCCGTCGGGGCCGGTGTGGATGTCGCGGCATTGGGTCACGGCCTCGGCCTGTTCACCGCGCTCGGTAGTGCCGCCGGTGTGCTTGGGGCGCTGAGCGGCCGCAAACGGCTGAAGACCGGCGCCTCACTGCTTGGCCTGCGGCTGGCCGGGGCCGAACTGCACGTCGGCCCGGCAAAGGACATTTCCTTGATGTTCGTGCTGATCAACCGGGAACTGCTGTTCTTCAGTCACATCATCAACTGGGCCCATGGCCGCCGTGACTACCCGGAGCAACACGGCAAACACCAGCACACCGTCCCCGACACCTTCACCGACACCTGGAGTGCTGCCGAACTGCGAACCTGTCAAGCTTTCTTCCGTTCGGCTCGTCGTACCGGCCCGCCGTCAGGGAACGACGTCTCCGAGCAGATGGAAAATATCATCGTCAAAACGCTGATGAACATTAGCCTCGATACACGGGAACAACGCTGAACAAGGGGCTGTCTCTGTCATTGACAGCCGCATTCTTCAGCCAGACGAAGCCACGTTGACAAACGGATTCCGCCGCTTAATTTTAAGCCAGCGTCATTCATACGCCGACAACAAGAAACCGGTCGCCACAGCGGAGAGCATCCCGTAGCGGTGCCTGAGGCACACGGTGGTTCACAACGAGCGGCAGAAGTGACGGCCGCCACCGGAATCATTCGCCAGCCGGCATAAACGTTTCACCTCAACCCCGGAGATATTGTTATGTCCGCTCCCAATCAGCCCACCGCTCATTACCAGTATCTGATCAAGACCTTTCCGGAAGTGATGGCGGCCGTCGAACAGGTTGGATCGACCGTTCGCCAGGCCGGCCCACTGGACCGAAAAACCACCGAGCTGATTCAGTTGGCGGTGGCGGCTGCTTCCCAGTCAACCGGTGCGGTGCACTCCCATGCCAAACGGGCACTGGCCGCCGGGGCTACCCGGCAGGAACTGGAACACGCGTTGCTGGTGCTGATTTCGACGATCGGCTTTCCCAAAGTCGCGGCCGCCCTGTCATGGGTGGCGGATATCTCGGAATAGTTCGGCCCGGTCTGCCGGCAGCCGGCGACCGATCATGGTTTACCACATGCAGGGCCGCACGATCGGCCGCCCTCAGGCCCGCTTCTGCTCCAGCTCTTCCCAGCGCCGGTACAGTGCGTCCACTTCCTGCCGGGCCGCAGCGTGATCTTCCCAGCACTGGCGCAGGGCCTCGGGATCGACACCGATACCGGGGTCACCGAGTCGCTCTTCCAGGTGTTCGAGCCGTTCCTCGGCCGCCATGATCTGCTCCTCGATACGCTCGTACTCCTGCTGCTCCCGGTAGGTAAGACGCGCTCCCTTTTTTGAACCGCCGCCGCCCCGCTCCTTTCTGGCGGGCGCGGCCGGTGCGGCCTTGCCGCCTTCCTTCTCGGATTCGTCAAGATCACGCAGCCATTGCTCATAGTCGCTGTAACGACGCACGGTTCCGTCGCCGGTAAAGCCGAGCACACTGTCGCAAACCCGATCGAGCAGGTAGCGGTCGTGGGTGACGAGCAGCAGGGCGCCGTCAAAATCGAGCAGACCTTCTTCGAGAACATCGAGCGAAGCGATGTCGAGATCATTGGTCGGCTCATCAAGCAGCAGAATGTCAGCCGGCTGCCGCATCAACTCGGCAATCAGGATGCGTGCCTGCTCACCGCCGGACAATTGCTCGACCGGAGTTTCCAGTTGATCCGGGCGAAACAGGAAGCGTTTTGCCCAGGAGACGACATGAACCGGCCGTCCCCGGAAGATAACACCGTCACCTTCCGGAGCAAGAGCCCGGCGCAGGGTCGCCTGCCGATCGATTCCGGAGCGGTCCTGGGTAAACGTGGCCACCTGGACGCCATCGGCGACCTTGATCTCGCCGGCATCTGCGGTGAACGTCCCGTTGGCTGCCGAGGAGAAGATCTGCATAACGGTCGACTTGCCGCAGCCATTGGGCCCCACCATGCCGATCCGGACACCGGGGGAGAGAACGAGGTCAAGCCCGCTGAACAGGAGTGTGCCACCGACGCTTTTGCTCAGTCCCCGTGCTTCAAGCAGTTTTTTCGTTTTTCGTCCGGTCTCGCTGAAATCGATCCCGACACGACCCTCGGCCCGGTTCAACGCTTTGACCCGGGCCAACTCATCCTGCAGCCGATACGCCTCGTCGACCCGATAGCGGGCCTTCGTCGCCCGGGCTTTCGGCCCGCGGCGCAACCACTCGTTTTCCCGCCTGACCTTATTGGCCAGCCGCTCTTCCTGCTGCGCTTGCTGGTCCAGAACCTCCTGGCGTTTCTCGAGAAACAGTGAATAGCTGCCGTCCACCTGGAATGTGCCGGACGGGTAACTACGGGACAACTCCACAATCCGGTTGACACTGGTTTCCAGGAAGCGCCGGTCATGACTGACCATGATCAGACCCGACGACGACGATGCGCCCGGAGAAGCCAGCACCTGCTCGAGCCAGACAATACCAGCGATATCAAGGTGGTTGGTCGGCTCATCCATGATCAACAGGTCCGGCTCGACCACCAGCGCACAGCAGATTGCCACCCGTTTTCGCCAACCGCCCGACAGACGGGACACCGGCAGCTGCGGTTCGGGCAGCTGTGCTCGGCTCAACATAGCCTCGGCACGACTCTGCCGTTCGGCCGGTTCAAGCGGCAAACCGGCCAGTGCCTGCAGCAGATTGTCCACACCGTTCAGATCGCCGTCCAGTTCATCTTCCTGGGCAAGGTAACTCACCACCAGATTCCGGCGGCGGATTACCTCTCCATGATCTTGTTCATCTCGGCCGGCGATGATCTTGAGCAGGGTCGACTTCCCGGAACCGTTGGGGCCGATCAAACCGACCCGATCACCCTCGGCGATAATAAGATTCAGCTCGGAAAAAAGGAGCTGGGCGCCAAAAGACTTGGTAACCGAGCGGCAGGAAACGATAGCGGACATGAAAATAGTCTGTCGCTTTTCAGCGACGAAACGGCTTTTAAAATCAGCCTATTTTACCTTGATAGTTTGACACGATACGAGTATAAGCAAAACATTGTCCGGGCGTCCGAAGCGACCACGCCCGAACCGTCAGACATCATACAGACAGAGACAGCTTTTAACAACCACGAGAAGGGCTCTGCCATGAATGACCGATACCATATTATCGTTACCGGAGAAAATGGGCGCTCGTCCTCATTTCAAATTTCCAAAAAGGGGGCTCTGCTCTCTCTCTCTTCAGCCATTATCCTGGTACTGAGTGTCTGCGTCTTCGGCTACTTCACCACCGGCTCATATCTCAGCAACAAATTACTGACCAAGAAAGTTCATTCCCTGCAGACTCGGCTCACTACCAGCGAACAGGCCACCAAGGATTATCTGCGGCAGATCGCCGATCTCAAACAGGCCCATCAGACAGAGCTGCTCGCGCTCATTGAAGAACAGCAAGATACGCTGGCCGACCAGAAGATGTCCTTCGATCTGGAAAACACCAACCTGCAGCTGGAAAATCTGCGCCTGATGAATACCGCGGTCAGCGATCTGAACCAGCGCAGTGAGTTGATCGAAACGGTCATGCACACCATTGGCGTCAAGATCAAGGACGGCACTTCCGGTGCGGAGGAAGGGAGCGGCGGTCCCTACGTCCCGGCGGATGAAGCCTCCTATGACGACCTGCTGAAAAAAGTCGACGATTACCTTGAAGCCGTTCGCCTGATGCCGCTCGGCAGACCGGTAAGCGGGTCCGTATCTTCCGCCTTCGGCAAGCGTTCCGATCCGATCAACGGCAAGAATGCCATTCACGAAGGGGTCGACATTCGTGGTGAACGGGGGGAAAAGGTCTTCGCCACCGCTGCCGGAACCGTTTCCAAAGCATTTAAGAACGGCGGTTACGGCAATTACGTTGAACTCGATCACGGCAACGGCTACCGAACCGTTTACGCCCATTTGCAAAACTATCTGGTAAAACCTGGAGAACGCGTCGAACAGGGTCAGGTCATCGGGCAGGTCGGCGATACCGGAAGATCGACCGGCGCCCATCTGCATTACGAGATCCGCTTGGGCAACAAGCCGATCAACCCGACCAAATTCATGAAAGTCGCAGACATTACCCAAACGGCACAAGCCAAGCAGAAGTAGGGAATTTCATGTTCAATAAAAAAGGCAGCAGTGTCGAAAAAGAGTTGCAAAAAGCTGAAAGTGAAACGATTTCAGCAATTATCGATAAAACCATGCTCATCAGCGGGGAGATCTCATTCAAAGGGAAGACCCGCATCGACGGCACCATCAACGGCGACATCAGCGGAGAACACTTGATTCTCAGCGAGTCCGGCACAATCACCGGAGATATCAAGGTAACATCCTTTATCTGTCACGGCACCATCGAGGGAAATATCATCGCCAACCTGGTCACCGCCCGGAAAGGCTGCTCGATCAAGGGTCGACTGGAGGCCGGCAGCCTGACCGTTGAACCCGGCGCCCGACTTGACGGAGAGGTAAAAGCCGCCGGCAGCAATTCCGGAACCGGCGAAGCCAAAAATCCCCAAAAAGCTCAAACCGCACCACCCCAGAAATCTTCATAACCCCACTAACCACTCCCGCCATGCCCTCCGCTCGACCACCCGGCATTGCCAATCGTCTCGTCTGTCCTGCCTGCGGCAACGATGAGACGTTTATAGAACTGGCTCACGACGTCTTGCTCACCTCTTACTACCACCAGAACAGTGACGGCAGTTTCACCCATGAAAGCGACGCCACCCAGATCAATGGTGAAATCCTGCTCTTCTGCGGTTCCTGCCAGGAAGACCTGAGCCACTACCATCAGCGCTTCCGGGAGATGATCTTTTGAAACGGCAGCGCCGGATCATCACCGACAGCCAGACCGCTTTTACACATTTCCAACAACTCGAGCCAGACGACCTGATCTGTTGCCGTCTGAGGATCAGACCGGGCGAAGAACATCTGCTGCTCGATCTCGCTGAACGCGGGATTACCGGCTTTCCCTCATTTCGCAGCCAGTTGTGCAGCAGATCGAAAGCACTCCAGACACGGTTGTTCTCCTGGGCGATGATTCCCGGCTCCACGGTGATCTACACCATCCATGACCTGATCGAGACCATCAAGGCTTACGGCCGAACCGGAACCGGCCGGGTTGTCCTCAAGATTGAGGGGAAAAACGGCGGGCTGGGCGTTCTGCTCTTCTCCTCGATTGAAGAGATCTACAACCAGGCCGTGCTCGGGCTGATCGCCTACCCCTTTGTCGTCCAGCCGTTTCTTGACGGTGCCCGAGACATCCGGGTGATCATCATCGATGACTACCAGGAAGCCTACGTACGCAGCAATGCCTGTGGTTTCAGGCAAAACCTGCATTGCGGCGCAACGGCCGCCCCCTGCACGCTGACCGACGAACAGCGTGAGCTCTGTCGACAGATCATGACCCGGGGTGGCTTTCCATACGCCCACCTCGATCTGTTACACATCGATGCGGAGACGACTTATTTTTCGGAGATAAATCTGAGAGGCGGCTTGCGGGGGGCCCGCATCACCAGTGATGATTACCGGCAACGCATCAATGCCGTGCACCGGCGTTTCATTGACGGTGCGCAGCCGTATAACGGGCGATAAAAAAAAGGAGAAGCTCCATGTGGAGCTTCTCCTTTCCAAGGTCAGAACTAAACCTGGTAGAAAATCAGACGCAACCGGTCGGCTTCGGCAGACCTGCCATTTTACAGGCTCCTTTGCCCGGTCCCGAGGGGAACAGCTCGTAAATCCGCTTCAGCGGATAGCCGGTGGTCTTGGAGAGAATCCGAACCATCGGGGCAATACCGTTCTTCTTGTAGTATTCCTGCAGTGCATCGATAACTTTCTGATGCTCGTCGGTCAACTCGGAAATACCCTCTGACGCCTTGACGTAATCGACCCATTCGGCATTCCATTCTTCCATTCCTTTCAAAAGGAATCCATCTTCATCAACCTGGAAGGATTTTCCATTGTGTTCTACTGTGGGCATTTCGTACCTCCTTGATATAGTGATTCTTTGAGACCTCGTAATAGTACCCGCAAGAAATTGCTTCTCACACTCGCTATAGTAATTGGGCTTAATACTATAGGCAAAACCATTTGTCAAGTGAATGAGTAATCATTTGTCTTTCAACGTCTTTTCGGCATGTTACATCGTGGTCTTCGCGGCGCTAACAGCCTCTGCCGACGCCGGTTCGACGACACGCTCCGGTTCCGACCCACTCCGGCCGCCGGACCGGTTGCCGACCGTCCCATCTGTGCGATTTTCCTTGCACGAAGGGGATATCCAGGGTAAATCGAACCGCGATCATCCGTGTATGATCGACGGTCCCGGACACCCCCGCCCGACCCGCCGCCGGCTCCTTTGCCGTTTGCTCAGAGCAAGGATTTCATTCGTTGGACGGAAGGGGAGATTGTTCGATTTCAATGATAGATTGATTGCTTCGTTCCTCTCTTTCCGGCGGTATCAGACTCTCCGGACGAACGATCATGAAGCCTCAGCCAACCACAGCCCATGCTAGCATTTCTCCGAAAACGAGCCCAATCTCTGGTTATTCAAGCCATTGTTGTCGTCATCGCCCTCGTCTTTATCTTCTGGGGGGTTGGCACCAATATGATGAACAAGCAGGAAGCCGCCATCATTGTCAATGGTGAAGAAATTTCCTTTCAAAGTTATCAACAGGCCTATGACCGCGCCTATGCCAGGATCGGCGAGCAATTCGGCGGCACCATCCCGAAAGCGCTGGCCGACAATCTCGATATCCGAGGTCAGGTCATCAACCAGTTGATCCAGGAAGCCCTGCTCCGGCAAGGCGGGCAGACCATGGGGTTGCGCGTCAGCGCTCGGGAAATCCAGGATGAAATCGAATCGATGGTGCAATTCCAAGACAACGGCGCCTTCGACCTGCAACGCTATGAGTCCCTTCTCGCGGCCAACCGACTGTCCCCGAAGAAGTACGAACAGTCGCTCAGACATGACCTGCTCGACGCGAAAACGGCTCAAGCCCTCTCCTCGTTCGTCACCTCCGTCAGTGATGGTGAGATCGAGGACTTGTACAACCTGGAAAACGAGACGGTTTCCGTTACCTACACCGTTGTCGCGCCGGATCGCTATCTTGCCGGAATCGAGATTGACGAAGAGGCGCTCAAGCAGTGGTACGACGAGGCCGGGGACCGCTACAAAACGGAGGCAGCGGTCAAACTGACTTACTTACCGTTCAGTTTCACCGAGACCGCCGCTAAAATTTCGCTCGACGACGAAGAAATCAGCGCCTATTACGATCAGCATCAAACGCAATACCAGACCGTCGAATCGCGCAACGCCCGTCATATCCTCCTGAAAGCCGCCCCTGACGCCGACGAAGCGGTCCACCAGCAGCAGCGTAGTCTCGCCGAAGAGGTACTGGCGAAGGCACGCGCCGGAGAGGACTTTGGTGCGCTGGCCAGTGAGTATTCCGACGACGCAACGGCCGAATCCGGGGGCGAGCTCGGGTTTTTCAACCGAGGCCAGATGGTCAAGCCGTTTGAAGATGCCGTCTTCGCGATGCAGGAAGGCGAGATCAGCGACATCGTCCAGACCGATTTCGGCTATCATATCATTAAACTGGTCGCTGTCCGGCCGGGCGGGGTTCGTACGCTCGACGAAGTTCGTGAGGAAATCAGCGCCAAGCTGCGCCTTGACAAAGCCCGATCGCTTGCTTTTCAGCAAGCCGGCACGGTCTACGAACAGATCATCGGGGCAGGCAGCCTCGACGCCTATCTGCAGGAGCACCCCGAGACCAACGTCATTACGACCGATTTCTTCAGCCGATCGGCGCCCCCTGAAGGAATGACGGCAGATCAGAATTTTCTCGATGTCGCCTTTTCTCTCAAGGAAGGGGAGCTCAGCTCTCTGATCGAGGTTGATGACGGTTATGCGATTATGGCGATCGACGATATCAGGGAACCGCACGTCCCGGAACTCGAGCAGGTCAGGCAACAGGCCGAGCAGGATTTCCGCCGCCAGCAGGCCACCGACCAGGCGCGCAGCGTGGCCCGGCAGGTAATCGAAAAACTCGGTACCGGCGCATCATTCGCCGACGTCACCGCTGAGAGCAACCTGACCCTCGAAAACTCAGGGCCGATGAAAAAAAACGAGCCGGCCCCGTCGTCACCGCTGCCGCAGCAGCTCGTTCAGGACGCCTTTCGGCTCACCCGTGCAGAGCCGGTGACCACGGAGCCCCGCATGGTCGACGATGACTTTTACGTCCTGCAACTCGAGGAACGAAAAGCCCCTGAAGAGTCGATCAGCGATGCCGATCGACAGCGATACCGGGAACTGCTCATCGAGTTCAAGCAACAACAACTTGTCCAAGCCTGGCTGGAAAGCCGGCAAAACCAGGCCAAGATATCCATCCATCAAAGCCTGCGACGTTCCTGAGCCAAAGCTCGCATTCGACCGCGGAACGGCAAAGGCAAAGCAGGGTGGCGGCGGCTACCGCTCCGCCGGTGCACTTGCACCACCCTGCTCGCGCTCTTTTCTGGCCCGGTCAGCGCTCAAAATACGCCGAATCCCTTCATGGGACAGGCTGATTCCCTCTTCATCGCCAAGGCGGCCGGCAATCTCCCGGAAAGAGTGCCCGGCACCTCGCATTTCCTTGATCGCCTCGATTACCCGCTGCTGGTCCGGGCGCTGCCTGAGAAACCCTTTGTCATCGACTTGCCAGCCGAACGGCACCGGTCCCCCGATATAACGCCCCTGGCGCCGACTCCTGCGCTTGGCGGCCTTGATGGCCTCCCCATGACTGCTGCTCTCACATACCGCCAGGGCTTCAAGAAGACCGCGCACCAGTTCCTGGTTACCCTCAGAGACAACGAGACGCCGCTCGACCGGCAAGGTCAGGTTTTCTTTGAGATCGGCGCAATACAACGAGATGCGTCGTTTACGCAACTCACCAAGTAAACGAACCGCCGAGCCGGCCGACGCGAGTACCCATTCGGACCGAAGAACGACCACAACATCCCCGGGCTGCAGGTGCTCGAGCAGCGTTGCTCCCTGGGGCCGATCGCAAAACGGCTTTTTCAGCGAGTCACCCTCTTCAATACAGATATCCGTCACCTCCAGCCCGAGGGAGGCGGCAAAAGCGGCAAGTCCGGAAGACTGGTCGGCCACCGAAACACGATGTTTCCGGTCGGCCGCAAGAAACAAGTACCCATAAACGGTCATCATTCACCCATCAGTCGGTCTGTTGGCGTTCTTTGTTGACAACACTGAGCCTTTTGCAAAACTTAG
>NPIE01001664.1_pt1 | contig 14745 bp, 14 predicted proteins | sample 8637661 | NCBI WGS metagenome assembly NPIE01 (sample SAMN07420842, study PRJNA396082) | bioreactor metagenome | isolation source: sample BA12 brine-fed electro-methanogenic bioreactor BA | place: Japan: Kochi | collected 2016-12-09 | reverse complement strand
CGGCACAACGTGCCGACTGGCTACTGCCCACTGCCGACTGTCGACTGGGCGGACACATGGGTCCGCCCCTACACTGCCAACTGTCAACTGTCAACTGCCGACTGCCAACTGCCAACTGCCAACTGCCGACTGCCGACTGCCGACTGACCACTGACCACTGACGACTGATCGCTACCAGATTTTCATGGATTACAGAAATAAAAATGTGTAAACTTTTTCATGTTTAAAGTACTTGTAAAACGCTTTCTGATTCTCATTTTTATTATGAAGAGCCTGATTTATTCGGCAGATAATCCGGAAATATATTGGATTTATTTGTATGATAATATTTCATTGAATGATGCCTCCGCTATGCTGGAGTCTTATGGAGATGTCCGCGTAAAATCCAAAGCACTTCATGCAGTCAGTCTTAAACTTAATCGGTTTACAAATCCTGCACTAATCGAAACTCAACCCATTGTCTTAAATATTGAACCGGTACGCCTTTTAAAATCCATACATAAACCTGAATATAAAATGACTTTAGAAAAGTCTTCACAGACTGTAGATCCATTTTACGGTTACGCATTTGATCAGCTTTCATCGCTTGGAATAATTGACGCCCATCATTTGGGATACACAGGTAAAGGCATTAAAATTGGAATTTTAGACTCGGGATTTAAATCATCCATTTCTGTTTTTGATCATATCCGAAATACCGGCCGTCTTATTGCTGAATGGGATTTTGTTAACAACGACAATAATACTGAAGATCAACCGGAAGACAGTGAGCCGGGTTACTTTCACACACACGGAACAGGTGTATGGTCCGTGATTGGAGCTTATGAAGAAGGTTTTTTTGTGGGCGGGGCTTATGATGCTGAGTTTGTCCTGGCCAAGACTGAAGTCATTCCTACAGAAACACCGGTTGAAGAAGATTATTATGTTGCGGCAATTGAATGGTTTGATTCTCTCAATGTAGACATTGCCACAGCTTCCCTTGCATACCTGGAATTTGATAACCCGGAGGACAATTATCCCTTATCGGCGCTGGATGGTGAGACAACCGTCGTTGCAAAAATCTGCAACTGGGCAGCAAATCGGGGAATGATCATAGTAAATGCTATGGGTAATGAAGGTCCCAGATTGTCCAGTTTATGGTCTCCGGCCGATTCACCCAATGTCATTGCCGTTGGCAGTGTCGATTCCTATGGGACTGTGTCAAATTTCAGCGGTCGGGGACCAACGTTTGACGGAAGAATTAAACCGGATGTAGCTGCGTTGGGAGAATCAGTATACAGGATTTCTCCGAATGAAAGCATTGGAGCAAGCAACGGAACATCCTATGCCACACCATTGATCACATCAGGAATTGCATTGATCAAACAATTAAAACCATTTTGGGATGTTCATGACATTCTGGATCTTTTTAGAAAATATTCAAATCAACCCAAGAACAATCAGACCGGCTGGGGAATACCGGATTTCGGTCAAATAATCAGGGATCTTAAAGAAAAAGAATCCGAGCCGATCGTCGTCCGTGCCTATCCCAATCCATCCAATCCCGGTCAAGGTGTAACAATCCTCACCCCCAGAGTAAATGAAAATCAGGTTTTAACAGTTTATAACCTGATTGGTCAGGAAATTTGGAATACGACAGATATCGGTCTTGAAGACAGTATTTGTTTCTATATACCTCCTCTTCCCCTACCTTCCGGGATCTATATGGGAAGAACGGGAGGGCAAACCGTTAAATTCATAAAATTTTAGGATTTGATATGAACATTCTTGTTACAGGCGGTGCCGGATATATCGGTAGTCATACTTGTGTCGAACTTCTAAAAAACGGGCATGACATTGTTGTGGTTGATAATCTGAGCAACAGTAAAGCAGAGTCATTGAAAAGGATTGAGTCCATTACAGGAAAACCCCTGATCTTTTTCAAAGCGGACTTAAGAGATAAGGAATCGCTGAGAACAATATTTTATCAGAAACCCATAGATTCGGTCATACATTTTGCCGGTCTGAAAGCCGTTGGAGAATCAGTCTCCATGCCGCTGGAATACTACCATAACAACATTACCGGTACCCTGATATTATGTGAAGTGATGAAGGAAACCGGCGTAAAATCTATTGTTTTCAGCTCATCAGCAACAGTATACGGTGATCCTGCTGCTGTCCCCATCAGAGAAGATTTTCCCGTAGGGGCAACCAATCCGTACGGCCGCACTAAATGGATGATCGAAGAGATTCTGCGCGATCTTTTTATATCCGATCCGGAATGGAGAATTGCCCTGCTCCGATACTTTAACCCGGTTGGTGCCCATCCGAGCGGTGATTTGGGTGAAGATCCCAACGGTATTCCAAATAATCTCATGCCGTTCATCGCACAGGTTGCAGTAGGAAAGCTGAATGAATTAAACGTATTTGGCAATGATTATCCCACTCCGGACGGAACCGGTGTCAGAGATTATATACATGTCGTGGATCTTGCCAAAGGTCACTTGAAAGCATTGGAAAAACTCAACAAAGCAACAGGTGTCTATACATATAATCTTGGAACCGGCATAGGATACAGTGTTCTGGATATGGTACGGGCTTTCGAAAAAGCATGCGGAAAAAAGATACCCTATAAGATTACTGAGCGCAGACCCGGTGATATCGCTGAATGTTATGCTGATCCTTCTCTTGCCTATAAAGAATTGGGCTGGAAAACTGAAAAAACACTGGATGATATGACAGCCGATACGTGGCGATGGCAATCAAAAAACCCGGAAGGTTATTAATAATTAACGGAGGATAAGAACGTGCCGGATAATCCTGTTTTTCTGTTATTTTTAATTATAACGCTTGGATATTTTATTGGATTGCTGCGGGTAGGGTCGTTCAGCCTGGAGGCTTCCGGGATAATATTTGTCGCCATGATATTCGGACATTTCGGTTATCAGGTCCCCCCTGCTTTCAAAACTTTGGGACTGACATTATTCCTTTATACCGTTGGATTGCAGGCCGGTCCGGGATTTATTGAGTCCTTTAAAAAAAGCGGGCGGCAGCTGACTCTTCTGGCATTTATTACCGTTGGTTCTGCAGCCTTGATAACGCTTTTACTTTCCTATCTGTTCAATATATCACCGGAATTATCTGTCGGGCTTTTTGCCGGTTCTCTCACTTCAACACCGGGACTTGCAGCAGCAACAGAAGCTACCGGAAGTTCTCTTGCTTCTCTCGGATATGGTGCCGCTTATCCGGTCGGGGTCATTGGAACTATTCTCACGTTAAAAATACTGCCGGGCTTATTTAGAATAAAACTGCCGGTTGCCGAGCATGAACTTATATCTGTTAAGAAGTCTGAATATGAACCAATGGAATGGCGTATAATCCGTGTTACAAACGGAAATGTTTCAAAATACACGATAAAATCATTAAACATGGATGAACTTTATGGCGTGACCATATCCAGGATCCTTCGGGCTGGCAAGTCTCTGGTCCCCAGGCCAGACCTGCATTTGGAAAATGGCGATGCCGTAAGGCTTGTAGGAACACAGGGTGCTCTGGAGAAAGCCGGTCTTTTATTGGGCATCCAGGATAACTCTATAGAAATCCCCCTCCCCGAAAACCGAACAGTTTTAAGAGTTTTGGTCAATAATCCCGAGTTTGTGGGGAAAAGACTGGGAGAGCTCCATCTTGAGGAACGATTTGGCGCTGTTGTGACACGTGTCCGCAGGAGTGGGATTGATCTTCCCCCGAAACCGGAACGAAAGTTGAATATGGGGGATATCCTTCAATTGGTGGGTGAACCTGAAACCCTTGAAATGCTCTCGGACAAAATGGGATCAAATCTGAAAAACCTTTTAAAACATGAAATCGTCCCTATTTCTTTGGGTATTGTTATTGGTATTCTCATCGGCAACTTGCGAATCGGACATGAAAACGGTTTTATGATATCACCGGGACTCAGCGGCGGAATCATTTTTACTTCACTGTTTCTGGGCTATAAAGGTGTAACCGGTCCCATAACTTGGACAGTAACGGGGCATACCAACAGATTGTTGCGGAATCTGGGACTTGTATTTTTTCTTGCGTCTGTTGGGACCGAAGCCGGGTCCGGGCTGGTGAGCACTGTCCGGGAGCAGGGTTTTATACTTCTGTTTATGGCAATTTTTATCACAATTACACCTATGCTGTTAACCGCATTAGCCGGTATTAAACTCTACAAACTCAATTTAATAATTGTTCTGGGAACGATTACAGGCGGTATGACGAATACTCCAGGATTGGGAGTTGTTAATAAAATGACCGATTCAGATGAAGTCAATGCAGCTTATGCGGCTGTTTATCCTTTTGCTCTGGTACTAATGATTATTTTTGCAAATTTGTTGGTGGCAGGTAGCCGGTAGCCAGTAGCCGGTGGGTTGGTGAGTGGGATCAAATTAGTTTTGTGTTTTGGCGAATTGGTAATCGTTTTAATGTTGGTTGTGTTTTTTTTGGGGGTAGAATAATAGTCTTGTGATTTAGCGAATGTGTCATTTTTAGCTTTTGGTCCGGTAATTTTAGTGACGCTTTATTATCCGGTTTATAAAAAAAGAATCTCTTTTTGGAAGAAATATTTTACCGTTCTCAAATCTTAATTCATATTTGTTGCTGTATCTATTTCTGCAAAAATAATTAAAATATTTTCAGCAAGATATCAAACAATGAATTTTGCAACTTCTTACAATATGTTAGTTTTAGATTTCAAAGGGCAGTTATCAAATCTGAACATTAAAAGATTTTGGGAATATTTAAATAGGTGAAACCATTGTTGACCCCAAAACCACCTAAATGGAATAAATGCAGTCATCCAGAACAAAATCCCTTCATCATAAACAAAATCGACACCCCCTACCGGCTACCGGCTACCGGCTACCGGCTACCGGCTACTGTTTTTTCATCGCCCCCGACCTGAATCCAGGATGGATGCAAGTTCATGAGGAAAGGGCTCAAAAAAGTATTGTTTTTTCAAATAGTCATTATGAAATTGGATAATCCACGACTTCAATATTAGAACCAGACTGCTCTGGGGTATTTTACCTTCCCGGAATAATTCAAGCTGATCCAGAAAAAAGGATTTCTCCTGAGAGGACAAATCCCTTGAAAAATATCCCATAATGTGCATCAGAACATTGATTACTGAAGAATATCTCGGAACTTTTTCAAACAAACGAGTCATTGCCGATTCATATTCTTCCAGTAAAATTCCCAGTGATTTCTTTTCATGATTGGCAACAATCCGGCCGGCTATTGAGAGTTCTTTTTGGCTGTAAACCATAAAAAGATATTTGTGATTGGTATGGAATTCTACAAGTTTGGCCATAGAGGGAGACTTTTTCAAGTCTGCAAAACGTCTGTGAGTAAAGATTCGTGTATAAAAATGCTCCTTTAACCTGAAATTTGTCAATCGTCTTTCATCTTCAATAGCAATGGCATTAAAATGCTCCAAAACGGCTCTGCCAAAAAATCCAATTGTTTTGTATCCCAGTGAAGCTACTTTGCCAGTTGAAGGGTAAATTTTAACATCTTTGATTCCGCATGTTGGTGAACGGCTTTTTAAAACAGCTCCATCAATATCCTGGAGTTCTCTTGTATAACGCTCTGAAAAATCCATCATATCGCGGGTAATATCATAGCCGTTTATACTACCTACAAGGTGTTCTTCCCCGTTGACAGAAATCAAACGTATGGCTTCACGGGGAATATTTAAACCTACTGCAACTTCCGGACACACCGTCACATAATCAACAAAAGGTTTAAGTTCAGCAATTTCCCGGCTTGTTACAATTCCCCGGTTGAACCGGCAGTGTTCATATTCAATACATCTGCTCAGCAGAATTCTTGGTCTGCAATGTGTCATTTTTCATTCCCCCGGAGACCCGTAAATAACTCATGTTCAAATAATAGCGGGTCATATTAATATAATACTCCCAGAAAAATTTATCTCTATCCAAAGGTTCACTTTCTTTAAAAAAAAGGGAGCGAAAATATTGAATTCCCTTGAAATATGCCGTTAGCATACCTGCTTTTGAATCAGAAAAATCACCGGAATAGTAGAGAAAAGGAGACGGTTCGATCCTTAAAAGCGTAGCAGGAAAAGCATTTGGTATCCCAAACAGAGATAATAATGAATCTCCGGCTTCCGTTACATCCAGATAATATTCTGAAATCATTTCGTAACCGGAACGATAACTGATAATCTCAAACCAGAAAGGATAGCGGATTTCCGGATCCACTTTTAGTTTCTTCTGCCATTTCTCCCGGGTACTGATAATCGGCCAATATGTCCTCAGATCTTTATCTGCCTGAAGGATTAGTATTCGACCGTTCTCATGGACCAAAATTATGCCGGGACCATGTAAATCCCATATAACATCATATTGCTCCTGATAAACATGAAAAATCCATCTGGGAATATCCGTATTCAAAAGATCCAGATCATCAAAATACCGCCCTGACCAACCGGTTGTTTTGATGTGAAAAGTTGTATCTATCATAAACCGTGTTCTGTAAGGCGTGGGCGGTCCCACAAAACTGAACTCTGCAAGAATGGGTTTATTTCTTTTAACCAGCGCCTGAAGAAAAAGGATATCATTTTTTGAAATCCCCCCATACAGCATGGGTGACACATCTTCCCTTTCTCCCTGCTCAATACCATACCAGTCCGAGAAATATACACCGTAACCATCAATATATGCAGCCAAATCAATATTATCTGCCAATGAGTCTATTTCATCGCTTTTCAAGTGATTCAAATCATCTGCATAATAGGATAAACCGGGTTCAACCGGAAAAAAACCTTTATAATCACTGCTTGGATTATAAAAACGTTTGTCCGGTTTGACATATTTATCATATTTGAGAACCCAGAAAAAAGAATGATGTTCCTGATAACGCGTATTGGGAACTGTTTTGTCCATAATAAATAAATTAAAAACTTTACGGGGTTGGACAACCCATCCTAAAAACATCCACAGTGGCAGAAGCAGAAATAAAAGCAGAAAAAGAGAACGTCTGTATTTTGTCCTCATAAATAACTTTGGGGATTTTTCCATTTCATCTGTCTGATTCATATCAGAGTCAGGAAATTCTGTTTTTTTACCACCGGTAACTGACACCGATCCGACCTCCTGCCTGTTTTTCATCATTTGGATTCAGGTGAAAATTTACCATCCATTGTAAAAGCCATTGTTTTTTCAGGTTGGACTGCCCCCTGAGAATGAAAACATGAGAATCGGATGTTTTCATATCCAATGTTTGCAGAATATCACGTCCATATCCATAAGCCGCTTCCAAATAATCATCGACTGTATTATAAAAAAACCGCATCGCAAGATAATTAAACATAGCTTTTTGTTTTTTTTTAGGATATGTTTCAATACCTCCAATCCATCCATCCCCGGCAATGAAATATCCAGCAGAATGAGGGCAGGATTTGTTGACGCTAAGCCGGACAAAGCAGATAAACCGTCTTCAAAGCATATGATTTCATATTCGGATTCAAGAATTGCCTGAGTTAATAAGCGATTGTCAGGATTATCCTCAATCAGGATGATCGTTTTCACATTCATTCCTTTTCAAACAATGATTCAATATTACCTTTTAATATATGAATTTTTTTCAACAATTCATCAATCTGATCAGGATTTATCGTTTCCCTGTCTTCAATATCACGGGCCAGGATCATCAGATTTTCCAGACCGAGATTCCCTGAAGACGATTTAATGGAATGAGCAGCTTTTCGTATATTTTCGATCCGGGACGCTTCTAAAGCCTGTCTCATTTCATCAGACCGTTTCAACATATTTTCCATTGCAGTTTTCAGCAGTTCTTTCAGAAATGGTTCTCCGCCAATTTTAAAAAGACGTTCAATCCGTTCAGACTGAATACCCGGAATCATACAAACCTTCTCTTTAAAATTTTGAGGAAATGAATCTGTCCTATTCATGATAACACCAGCTTTTATACTGACAATTTAGCATAAACACAGAAGATTAGACAAACAAGAAAAAGTCCAGAAAAAAAGAAACAAAAAAAATACAGATTACATTGTGTTGATATTCAATTTTTTTTTTTTGTTGATATTTAAGATAATAAACAATAATTTAAAATTAACTGTAATGTTACAGTGTTAATACATAAAAACAATAAAATTGGGAAAGGAAAGAATATGGCAAGAAAAGCAGAACTGATTCCTCCGGGAGACAGTATTGAAAGGGCTGCCCTAGTGCTGAAAACACTGGGACATCCGATCATGTTGAAAATTCTTCTTACTTTACAGAAAGGCGAACATTCAGTCGCTGAAATCCAGAAAAAAATTGATGAAGAACAAACAATCACATCAATTTATCTTCGTAAAATGTTGAAAAGGCAAATCGTTCAGTATCGCAAAGAAGGTCGCTGGCACTATTACTCACTTACTGATGACCCCACCGTTCAAAACCTGAAACACGTCACCAATGCTGTTCTGAAAACTAAAAAGTAATTCTCCAAATATTAAAAGCTGTCCCGTGCTCATCTGTATATGCAAAGTGACAGCTTTTTTTATGTACTATAAATTGAAATTCTGTCTTTAAAACATTAAATTATGTAATTGTCAGATAAAGGGATAAGACTATGGATAAACGTGAAAGCATGTGGTCGGTAATAAAAGAATACCTATTCAAAGCCGGTCTGATGGAAGAAGCCTGGACCTATGTTTTGGATATGATCCGGACAGACAGGGATATGTTCAGGGATGCCCATCACCTCCTCCGGATAGAGTATAACAATGAGCAATTCAATAATCTGATGGAAGTTGATAAGAAGATCAATGCCATGCAGCAAAAAATTCGGGAAGATGTTTTGACCCATTTTATTGTGTCCGATTTTTCAAAATATGAAGTCTCACAGGCTTTAGGCATTATTACAGTCATTAACGGTCTGGAAAGAATCGGTGATAATTGCAAGAATATTGCTGATCTTGCCATGGCAGCATGCAAGACAGTTCATTACGGTGATCTGGATGAAACAGTTACTGTTTTGGAAAAAATTGTTTTCAGGCACTTCGAAGAATTATTGATCGCCGTTGAAAAAGATGATATGGAAATCAGCAAACGTATAATGAGCGAATATAAGGAAGATGTCTCTCAGAAAATCAATGCTACCGTCATTGAACTTCTTAAGGGGAATTATTCCAATCTGCCGCCGCAAAATATGGTTTCTGCCGCATTATATCTCCGTTATTTAAAACGAATCGATGCCAACCAGCGCAATGTAGCAAGTCTTATGGTCAATCCATTTAAAAAGATTGGATATAATTACAAGGAAAGTAAAGTATGAGTAAGGGTGTCACCCCCCGTTCCACTGATTATGCAAAATGGTATACCGATGTAGTTCAAAAAGCAGAATTGGCTGATTATTCGCCCGTAAAAGGCTGCATGGTTGTCCGCCCGTACGGATATGCCATGTGGGAAAGAATCCGGAATGTCCTGGATGAAAAATTCAGGGAAACCGGTCATATGAATGCTTATTTCCCCATGCTTATTCCCCAGAGTTTTCTCCAGAAAGAAGCTGAACATGTAGAAGGTTTTGCGCCGGAGCTGGCAGTTGTGACCCATGGCGGAGGCAAAGAACTGGAAGAACCGCTTGTGATTCGTCCTACATCCGAAACCATAATATGGTCTATGTATAAAAAATGGATCAACAGTTATCGCGACCTTCCTCTGTTGATCAATCAATGGGCAAATGTTGTCCGTTGGGAAATGCGAACACGGCTTTTTCTTAGAACAACTGAGTTTCTGTGGCAGGAAGGCCATACAGCTCATGCCACAGCGGAAGAAGCGGAAGAAGAAGCCCATCTCATGATTGATATTTACAGGCAACTGTGTGAAGATACGCTGGCCCTTCCCGTCCATGTGGGAAGAAAAACTGAAAATGAAAAATTTGCCGGAGCGGTTAATACATATACGATTGAAGCTATGATGGGCGATAAACGGGCTCTTCAGGCCGGCACCAGTCATTATCTGGGTCAGAATTTCGCTAAAGCTTTTGATGTCAAATTTCAAACTGAAGAAAATGTCCTGGATTATGTATATGCTTCAAGTTGGGGCGTCAGTACAAGACTGGTAGGTGCTGTCGTTATGGCACATGGCGATGACAAAGGACTGATTCTCCCGCCCAATATTGCTCCTTATCAGATAGTTATTGTTCCCATATATAAAAACGAGGATGATAAAAATAAGGTTTTCACTCTCGTCAAAACGCTGGAAAAATTTCTGACGTCAAAAGGGATCCGTTTTCATACGGACAAGAGAGAAACTGTTTCACCCGGTTTCAAATTCAATGATTGGGAAATGAAAGGTGTTCCCCTGCGCATCGAGATCGGACCTAAAGATGCCGAGAGAAACGGGCTCGTATGTGTCCGCCGGGATACGGGCGTTAAAACATTTCCCGCGATGGATGAATTTACAGGCACATGTGAAGAATCCCTTCTTGCGATTCAGAAAGATATTTTTGAAAATCGTCTCCGTTTTCGAGAAGAGAATACAAAGGATGTCAAATCCTATGATGAATTGAAAGAGGTCATTGACCAGGGCGGATTTGCACGAACATTCTGGGCCGGGGACAGCTCTCTGGAAAATAAAATTCAGGAAGAGACAAAAGCGACAATCCGTTGCATCCTGTTTAAAAAATCCGAAGAAGAAGGATTGTGCTTTATGACCGGCAAAAAAAGCAGGGATCAGGTCGTTTTTGCCAAATCATATTAATTTTCATCCAAATTCTTTCATATTACAAGCCCTGGCATTCAGTCAGGGTTTTTATTTTTAGTTTGAAAAGTCTAACTTATTCCATGAAACTGATTAAAGACCGGGGAATAATCTTAAAAACTTTAAAAAGCGGGGATACAAGCCTGCAGGTCCGGGTTTTTTCCCGTGACGGAGGACGGATGTCCTTTATTGCCAAAGGTGCCAGAAAACCGGGCAACACGTTTTTTGGCCTGTTAAAACCTTTCTCCGTAATTGATTATGAATATGCCGCCACTAACGGTAAATATAACGCATACCTTCGGTCTGTCACGGAAATTGAAAATTTTACGACATTATCACAGACTCCGGAAAAAATTGTCTATGCTTCCATCCTGATTGAAATCACTGATAAAACCAGCCAGCCGCATGAAGATATTGAGACATTAAGACTCCTTTATTCAGCAATAAAAACAATGAATGAATCAGATATTCCTCCAGAACAGATTCACTGGTGGTTTATTGTAAATTTCCTCAAAATTCACGGAGTATGGCCTGATCCGGATACGTGTTCCAATTGTCAAAAACCATTAAAGAAAGCAATCCTGATCACAGACAGCGGAGGATTGTATTGCCCTGATTGCGCCTCATTGGATTCAGGGCACAGCCTAACACTGAATTCGGCAATGCTTAAGATATTATCAGCACTTTCCAGGAATGATATACGGGACATCAGAATTCAGATTTCAAACAGGCAAACTGCGGCTTCAATGAGTAAATGGCTTTGGAAACTGCTGTCAATTCATTATGAATCAACAGAATATCTGAAATCCATCAAAGCTATTGAGATTCTTTTGTGACCAAAACAGGTGTTAAACCTACTAACTAATGTGATTTGAAAGGGTATTATTGAAACGAGAATGGAAAATAGAGGAATTGACCTTTTCCTTTAAGGGAAAAAAAGGCGGATTGCTCATCTTGCACGGATTTACCGGGACACCTGTCACATTAAAACGGTTGGGCAGATATATTCACAAAATGGATCTGAGTGTTTCGGCACCTTTGTTACCGGGTCACGGGCAAACAGCAGAAATTTTGAATCTGGCAACACAGGAACAGTGGATTGATGCTGCTGACAAAGCATTCATGGATTTGAAAAAAAATCATGAGAATGTTTATGTCCTGGGTTATTCACTGGGAAGTCTTCTGGCATTGGAGCTGGCATCACGAAGAGATCTTCAGGGATTGATACTCATTTCCGCTGCATTAAAATTCTCACAAACACAAGAACACAGACGAATGATCGCAGAAGACACACGCCCGTTAATTCCCATTGATGAAATATTTTCTTTAGATGATCCCCAGCGGTTTTATGAATATAAAGAATGGCCGGCTCTTGCGTTCAGACAGGTTTTTTCTCTGAGCAGGAAAGTCCGACGGCTGTTACCCAATATTCATGCTCCGGTGAAGGTATTTCATGGAATGAACGATACACTGACACCACCTGAAAATATTGGGTTTCTGTCAAGGAATATTGCCTCCACACACATTGAAATTGAAAAGCTTGAGAACAGTCATCACCGTATTCTGGCAGGTCCCGATCAGGACTTTGTCATACAGAAAAGCGGAGAATTTATCGAAAAGCTTCTAAATAAAAATTTATAAAGGAATGGTATGTATCGCAGAATGCAATTTGGTCCCGGCAGACATCTGACGGATGGAATAAAAAAACTGATCATCATCAGCGTAACTGTATTTTTAGTTCAGATGATCAGTTCGTCAAATGCATGGCATTATATCATCTACAATTTTGGAATTGTACCGGCAGATTTCTGGCGAAAATTACATATCTGGCAACCCTTGACATATATATTCCTTCACGGAAATCTGGCACATCTGCTTTTAAACATGCTGGCTTTATGGATGTTTGGAACGGAATTGGAGATGATCTGGGGACGGAAAGGATTTATTCAATACTTCCTTATAACGGGAGCAGGGGCCGGTCTTGTAACAATTCTGTTTCAATTAAATTCAACCATACCGGTAATCGGGGCATCGGGTGCCGTTTATGCCATCCTTCTTGCGTACGGACTCCGGTTTCCTGAACGGGAAGTATTTATATTTCCCCTGCCTGTTCCCATCAAAATGAAATATTTCGTCATCATTTTCGGATTAATAGAATTTTTCTCAACCATATCAGGCGCCAATGATGGCATTGCACATTTTACGCATCTGTCCGGTATGCTGATCGGATACATATATTTGAGGAAAAAAGGAACGTTTCGCAGATTCCGTACCTACAGAAATAACAGCCGGTCTGCAAACCTTGACGAAACATTAAACAGTATCCGTCAAATGCTCAACAGATTCAAATATGAGCATCCTTCAAAAAAGGAACCGGATACCCGATCGGAAGACCGTAAAGAAGTGGACAGGATTCTGGATAAAATCAGCAGAGTTGGTTATGAAGGATTAACTCCGGAAGAAAAACAGACACTTTTGGATTCAAGCAGCAGACTGAGTAAAAAAGAACCGAAAGATTGAATCAGTTGTGAATTAATATGTTTTTAAAAAAGTAATTTAATTCATACCCGGCTTCTTCCAGGATAAAACGGTTTCCTGCAAGAAAACGCTGAATGGATTCGATCGATGTTGTATTGGTAATGCCATAGCTTATTGTGCTTCTCTCCATGGCGTAAACATCGCCCGTATAAGGGAGATAAGAGTCCAGATCGCTTTTTGAATAATTTCTGGAAGGCGTTAAAATCATATCATAGTCGGCAGATACGGATTTTGCAATCCCGACCAGTTCAAAATTGGGCACACCGTCTTTCACGGCAAGGATCAAACCGCCGCTGAATCCCTTGTTGAAAAGAGCATCAACGAGAAATGAATGGTCTTCTTTATTTCTGTTGGGACTGCTGACAATACCCCGCGTGATCATCTTATTTCCTTTCGGATATCCCAGAAGATAGACAAAAGAACCCCATTCAAGTTTTTTTGCTTCGCCCAGGGGATAGGAAAAGACTGGAATATATCCTCCCATCTCCTTTTTTCGGCCGATCAGCGCAAGATCCTGTTGTTTATCAGAAATGATAATTTCAAGATCTGATCCGTCGGGAATACCATTCACATAATTGGACTGGCGTCTTAGAACGGCAACGCTTCGAATTCTGTTGGAATTGTGATAATAGGCAACAACTGTATCGGGAAAAAAAACAATATGTTCACACGTGAGCAGAGCCAGATGATCTTTGTAGTTATAAATAATCGTAGCTGTGCCGGCAGCTGTTTCATTAAAATAGAAAATATGCGTAGCTTTTTTCATGGTTTCATCCGTTATTTCAGTAATCCGGTCAGACTCGGAAAAATTATAGCCGGAATAATACGCAATACTATTAATCATTTTAACGGATTCAAGAATATCTTCCAGTTGTTTCGCCCCGTGTCTGTGGGGAAATTCACTGTCATACTTCCCATCCCTGATAAAAATGGGTTCACCGTCATATACAACTTTTGTGCATCCGGCAAAAAAAAGCAGGACTGCAATAAGAAGAAAACATTTTCGAGGTTCACGGAATATCATAATATCCCTTTACATACCTGTTTAAAATAAGACGATCTGTCATTTTATAAAAGAGAATCATGCATGAATACATATTGACATAAAACCTGTTTTTGTGTAATATTCTTGGCTTTTTGAACATGGTGGACGTAGCTCAGTTGGCAGAGCGCTTGGTTGTGGCCCAAGTGGTCGTGGGTTCAAGTCCCATCGTTCACCCTACAGGGAGTTATAAGTGCCGAGTGTTAAAGTGCAATATACCGGCTACCGGCTACCGGCTACTTATATTATCGGGGCGTAGCGCAGCCCGGTTAGCGCGCCTGCTTTGGGAGCAGGAAGTCGGAAGTTCAAATCTTCTCGCCCCGACAACGGCCCCGATAGCTCAACTGGATAGAGCAACGGTCTTCTAAACCGTAGGTTACAGGTTCAAGTCCTGTTCGGGGTACATGG
>NPIE01007393.1_pt1 | contig 14779 bp, 9 predicted proteins | sample 8637661 | NCBI WGS metagenome assembly NPIE01 (sample SAMN07420842, study PRJNA396082) | bioreactor metagenome | isolation source: sample BA12 brine-fed electro-methanogenic bioreactor BA | place: Japan: Kochi | collected 2016-12-09 | reverse complement strand
TGGATGATGTGGAACTGGCTGGCCAGCGTACTGGCCAGCCGGGCGGCACCGGTCCTCTACGACGGCTCGCCGCTTTATCCCGATGCCGGGGTCTTGTGGGATTATGCCGAACAGAGCCAGGCGAGCCTATTCGGCACCTCGGCCAAGTATCTTGACCTGCTCAAAAAGCAGAAGCTCGAGCCGGCCGGCTCTTTCCCGCTGCGCGCCCTGCGCACCGTCTGCTCGACCGGTTCGGTGCTGGCACCGGAGAGTTTCGATTACGTCTACCGCTCGATCAAACAAGATGTCTGCCTGGCTTCGATCTCCGGCGGGACCGATATCGTCTCCTGCTTTGTGCTCGGCTGTCCGCTCCTGCCGGTCTATCGAGGCGAGTGCCAGTGCCGCGGGCTCGGCATGGCCGTCGAGGTCTTCGATGAGGGGGGGCGACCGGTGATCGACGAGCAGGGCGAGCTGGTCTGCACCCGGCCGTTTCCGTCGCAGCCGCTCGGTTTCTGGGGGGATACGGACGGCAGCAGCTACCGCCGGGCCTATTTTGCCACCTACGATGGCATCTGGCACCACGGCGATTACATCACCTTGACCGGCCGCGGCACGGTGATTATCCACGGGCGTTCCGATACCACCCTCAATCCCGGCGGCGTGCGCATCGGCACCGCGGAAATCTACCGTTGCGTCGAACAGCTCGACGAGGTGTTGGAATGCATCGCCGTCAGTCAGCAGTGGCAGGGGGACACCCGGATCGTTCTCTTCGTCGTGCTGCGCCCGCCGCTTTTCCTGACCGAAGAGATATCGGGCAGGATTCGCCGGGCCGTACGCGAGGGCTGTAGTCCGCGCCACGTGCCGGCCAAAATCGTCCAGGTGAAAACGATCCCCCGGACCAAATCGGGCAAAATTGTCGAGACCGCGGTACGCGAGGTCATCCACCGGCGGCCGGTGCGAAATCGCGGCGCCCTGGCAAACCCCGAGGCCCTGGAGCAGTTCCGGGATCGCCCGGAACTGCTCGAGTAAGCATCTAAACCATCGGCGGGACAGGTTTTAACCTGTCCTCCGCTGACTAAATGAACGGCGGGACTGATGTGTCACCGGTCTTCCGCCTTTTATCGGCTATTTATCGATGTTTTCTTTGTTGATGGGAACTTCTTCGCCCTGGTGGCTGAGATAAAGCTCACCAAATCCTCCGGTTATCAGTTTGTCCTGGTGGAACGTACATTTTTTGTAAAAGTAGCTGCCATCTGATTTTTTCGCCAGTGCAACCGCGGCCAGGTATCGCGATTTGACAGGGGTATTGCCGCCGTTCACTCGCTCAATCCACCAATCCTTATCGGTGATGTTCAGCCTGTAAACATTGTCCCAGCCACCATTTTTCAAGAGAGAACGCATGCTCTCGGCGATGCGTTCATCCTTCATCCCGGCCGGCGGCAAGGTCCTTGCCGCGACAACACTACCGGCGATGGCTTCATGGAGACGAGCGTAATGCCGATAATCGTCTCCTTCGATCGTCAATTGACCGGAAGCCCAACTCTTGCCGTAATAGGGCAGATCGAAGGTCATCGTATGGCTGCCGGGTTGCAGTTTTCCGAGATGATCGGTCAGTTCATTCGGCCCCTGGACGGTTGTCGGGTTTGATTTTCCGTACGTGATATTGGGGTCGCTGTAGGCTTTCAGCTCAGAGGGCTGCGGGGCAATATCGAAGACCAGGTAGTTACGGTCGGCGTATTCACGGCTCGTAATCGTCACAAATTGGGCGTGAATTGGTGTGCCGTCGATGGCAACGTTCACTCGTACACTGAAATTCTTCTCCTTTTCAAATATTTCAGCCAAGGGCCGTGTCAGTTTGATGATGCCGTAGATGTGGTCACCCGCTGTGAATGTATCCTGCGCAGCTACAGCATCCGCATTTTTGATGGGAGACCGGCTGAACAGGAAACTGCCCTGGTCCGCTTGTGCCTGTGCCAGTTCGGCGCTGAAAGCCTTGTCCAGTTCATCAAAATCAGCCAGTTTGCCCCGAATATATTTGGCTCGGCTGTCCGCTTCGGGGCAGAGCCCCTCGGGATAGTCGTTCACCGTTGTCCGGGCTTCGCCGAAGATGAGCCGCCATTTGGCAAACAGGGCCTGGTCGTCGGTTGGATAGGCGGATAATACTTTTTCTCCTTGCATGAATTGCTGCAGCATGGCGCTCCACTCGTCACAACCGGCTTCGGCAGCCTTTCGTGAGGCCTGCTGCTCGAGTCGTTCCCGGTTCTGCTGTTCGGCCAGCTGCTTCTGTCGGTCCGCTTCGGCCGCTTGCTGTGCTTTGTCACGCTGAGCGGCCTCCGCTTCAACGGCAACCGCCTCGGTGAGCGCTTGGTTCCATGTCTCCCTGACGTCGGTCAGACGCTTGACTGCCGCGACGAAGACGGGATGGTCCGGAGAAAATTGTCCCTGATACCGCTTCTCGATTTCCTGCATATACCCTTCGGCCCGGTTCAGGTCGAGCTTTGCCCGCTGCGCACGGTCTGCCGGTGACCCGACTCCGGTGGTGAGTTTCTTCTCGACCGTGTCGAGCTCTTTGTACATTTTCTCGATCCTGTTCGTCACACCGCCGGGTAGTTTTTCGCTCGGTGCTGAAGTTGTCGCCGGTTCGGCCTGTTTGTTGTGCTCGTCTGTGACAATGCCGGTTTCCTTGCCCACGGCCTTTGCCGTGTCAACAGCACTGTCGACGATCTCTTCGGTGGTTTTGGCGATACTCTTGCCGGTCTTGGACAGTGTATCGGTTACGCTGTCCATGAAACCGGCGTAACAGGAGGATGCCATAACGAAAGCTCCGGCTGCGAGAACAGTGTACACCAGTATGTTTGCCACGGTTTTCATCGATTGTTCCTCATTTGGTGAGTATTTATAACGGGATAAAAACCTTCCTCACAGCTCGTCAATATAGAGACCTGCCGATAAATAGCAAGACATTTTGCATCTTCTGTTAGGCAAAATGCAATGCTATTACAACACCATGCCACAACGTGACAGGTGAATGTCCGCCGCGAATCTCAGCTACGTGGGCATTGTAAAAATGTAGAAATCAAGGGTATCCGCTGATGTCACTTACCAGTCAGTTACAGAGGGCTTATAGTATCTGAACCTATCACTGGCAGGTTTCTGTTCTGCCGGTCGGCATATGCAGCCGGGAATCAGAGCCGGAATCTGCTTTTTTGGAACCTTGAAAGCATCATGCCGGGGGCACGGGACAGATGAAAATTCTTGTCGACCAGCAGAGCATGAATTCCGTTTTGTGTACAATCCTCGAAGGGACTGCCACTGAGACCGGAGAAGCATTTTTTTCAGCTCTGGTCGTCAATCTGGCCGCTGCGCTTCAGGTGCCTGCAGCCTGGGTAACCGAGTACACCGCCGAATACGAAACACTCAGACCGCTGGCGTTTTTCCTGGATGGCCGTCTGCGGGACGATGTCGAAGCAGCCGTCAGGGGCACACCTTGTGAAGTGGTCGTCAAGAGCGGGCAGATCTACCATGTGGCCGATGAGGTCGCCGGGACTTTTCCGAATGATCCGGATCTGGCCGCTATGGGCATGGTCAGCTATCTCGGGATCCCCTTCAAAGACACCGCCGGAAAGATTCTGGGGCACTTGGCGGTCATGGATCGAAAGCCGATGCCTCACAAGGAGATCACGCTCGCCATCATGCGTATTTTTGCCGCACGTGCTGCAGCTGAAGTACGCCGCATCGAGGCTGAAAACCGTGTACTGGAGCGTGAACAGCGGTTGCGTCGGCTGCTCGACACGGCCCCGGATGCGATTGTCGAACTCGACGATCGGCTGGCCATTCGCTTGGTCAACGCCGAGGCCGTCAATGCCTTGCACATTAGCGTTGATCAGGTCCGTGGCCTGAACTTTACCGACTTTTTGTCGACATCAGGCGCCGCCCTGCTGCGCGATGTGGTTGGGCGGATGGCCGCCGATCAACAGCTGGCAAAAAAATGTTGGCTGCCCGACCATCTGATCATCTGCGCTGCGGATGGATCGGAATTCAGGGCCGAGGCCACCCTGTCCCGGTTTGATGCCGCCACCTACTGTTCGATAATCCTTATCTTGCGCAACATCACCGAGCGCCTGGACGCTGAAGCAAAGATCCGGACGCTGCGTACGGAGGCCGACCAGCTCAAAGAAGAGCTCAAAGATATTGGCGGTTTTGACGAGATTATCGGCAGCAGCCAGGCACTGTTAAGTGTTCTCAATGATGTCAGCCAGGTGGCAGATACCGACGCTACCGTCCTGCTGTGCGGGGAAACGGGTACGGGCAAAGAGTTGCTGGCTCGCATGGTTCACGCCGCAAGCCACAGAAAACAAAAGCCACTGATCAAACTCAACTGCGCGACCATCCCGGCCGGTCTGATGGAAAGCGAGTTGTTCGGTCATCGCAGAGGTGCCTTTACCGGTGCTACTCAGAACCGTGAGGGGCGATTTGCAATGGCCGATGGCGGCACTCTTTTTCTTGATGAAATAGCAGAATTACCGCTGGAACTTCAGTCCAAACTCCTGCGGGTACTGCAGGAGGGTGAATTTGAGCCGGTGGGCAGTTCGCAAACACGCAGCGTTGATGTGCGCGTCGTGGCGGCTACCAATAAAGATTTGGAAAAGGTGATGGCCGCCGGCCTGTTCCGGCAGGACCTGTATTACCGGCTGAACGTCTTTCCGATTGTGCTGCCGCCGCTGCGCGACCGCGGCGACGATGTGATCCTGCTGGCCACCTACTTTGTCGAGCGATTTGCCCGCCGGATGGGTCGTCGCGTTATGCCGTTCAGGCCCATCGACGAGCTCCGCCTGAAATCGTATGCCTGGCCCGGCAATGTCCGGGAACTGCAAAATGTCATGGAACGGGCGGTTATTACCGCTAAAGATGGCTGGCTTGACCTCTTCCGGTGTCTGCCGGACGTCTTCCATGACCGTGACGATGCATCTGCCGCGCAGGCCGTGGCCACGGAAGAGCGGATATTGACGGATGCTCAGGTGAAAGCATACGAAAAACGAAATATCATCAATGCTCTCAAGGCGAGCAATTGGCGGGTATCGGGGACAAGGGGTGCCGCCCGGTTGCTTGGTCTTCCCTCTTCCACGCTGAATTCGCGCATCAAGTCACTGGGGATCAAACGTTCCGATTGATCGGAGCCCTTCGCTGTCGGTTGGCAAATTTTCGAGAAGTCGCTGATTTTCCAATTTTCGCTACCGATTTTTACGATTTCTCGGTTTTCCGATGGTGTCCCGCTCTGCAACCATCCTGTTTGCTCGCGTACCCTGATCAGGAATCACACTAATATAGGAAGATACGCCGGTTGGCACGTTTTCTGCGAAGAGACGATCGAGTCCTGACCGGGCTTTGTCGAAAGCAAATCTGTTCGCTTCCCGGAGAAGCGACTGATATCCATGCCAACCACCAACGGGAGAAACACCATGACAACAACAACGATAAACAACGACAGCTTCACACACTTCGCAGAAAGCTTTGGCGGCCGGCTTATCCATCCCGATGCCACCGATTACGATGCTGCCCGCACGGTATGGAACGGCCTGATCGACAGGCGACCGGCCCTTATCGCGCGCTGTGCCAGCGCCGAGGACGTGGTCCGTTCGGTTCGTTTTGCCCGGGAGAATAATCTGCTCGTCTCGATCCGCGGCGGAGGCCATCATGTGGCGGGCTATGCCGTCTGTGACGACGGCCTGATGATCGACATGTCGGCAATGCGCAGGGTAGACATCGATCCTCAGGCGCGAACCGCCCGGGTGCAGGCCGGCGCTCTCTGGGCGGATGTGGATGGTGCGGCCCAGCCCCACGGACTGACCACCCCCGGCGGCGAGGTCTCGCTGACCGGTGTGGCAGGGTTGACCCTTGGAGGCGGTGTCGGCTATGTGCGGCGTAAATTCGGCCTGTCCTGCGACAACCTGCTGGCGGTGGAGATCGTTACCGCCGACGGCCGGAAGCGCCGGGCAAGCGAGCGTGAAAACAGTGATCTTTTCTGGGCCCTGCGCGGCGGCGGTAATTTCGGGGTGGTCGTCGCCTTTGAATTTCGCCTGCACCCCGTCGGTCCGGAGGTAGTCACCCTGAATCCGATCTATCCGTTCGGCCAGGCCCGCTCCTTGCTCGAGGCCTGGCGCCGGTTCACCGACTCAGCGCCCGATGAGGCCTCGACCGCGTTTGCCATCTGGGGTATCCCCGAACATCCCGACATCCCGGTCGAACTGCACGGCACGCCGGTGTGTCTGCTGGACGGCATGTATTGCGGTCCGCGACCACAGGGTGAAGCGCTCTTTCAACCGCTTCGTGAAGTGGCTGAGCCGATCATGGACCTTGGCGGTCCCACCACTTATCTCGAGGCCCAGAAGAGCTTTGACGAATTCATGCGGGATGGCGACCTGTACTACTGGAAGTCGCTCTACCTGAACGAGATGAGCGACGATGCGGTTGACACCATGATGTCGTGGGTCAGGCGGCGTCCCAACCCGCGCCTGCTGGTCATCATTCGGCATCTGGGTGGGGCTATCAGCAGGGTTGCCGAGGATGCGACCGCTTACCAGAACCGGGCGGCTCAATTTATGTTCAGCATTGATGGGGCCTGGACCGATCCAGCCGAGTCGGAACGAAATATCGCCTGGATCCGGGGGTTTTGGGAAGCCATGAGCCGCTACTCCAATGGCGGGGTGTACGTTAATTTTCCCGGGTTCGGGGAAAATCCACAACATCTATGGCGATCGAGCTACGGTAATAACTATCGGAAACTGGTTGCGGTCAAAACGAAATATGACCCGGCCAATTTTTTCCGGATGAACCAGAATATCAAGCCGGTTGCAGACAAGGCACACTAGCCCGGGCACCTTGGAGGCCTGGATCGGCGGTTTGTCGAGCAGGCCTCCGAGACCGGCCGCCAGGTCGTTCGGAGGACATGCTCGACAATGATCGAAGGTGCGGAATCTGCCGGTGCGAAAGCAACGCTTGCGCGGCGGCGTTAGTGCAGACCGCGCAGTACCGCTTCCAGGCTGTCCTTGGCGTCGCCGAACAGCATTCTCGTGTTGTCCTTGTAGAACAGCGGGTTGTCGACCCCGGCATAGCCGGTGGCCAGCGAGCGCTTGAGGACGATGGTGGTTTTTCCTTTCCAGCACTGGAGAACCGGCATGCCGGCGATCGGGCTGCCGGGGACCTCCTGGGCTGCCGGGTTGACGATATCGTTGGCGCCGATGACGATCGACACATCGACGGCAGGAAAATCATCGTTTACCTCGTCCAGTTCAAAAACAATGTCGTACGGCACTTTCGCCTCGGCGAGCAGGACGTTCATGTGCCCCGGCATGCGGCCGGCAACCGGGTGAATGCCGAAGCGGACGTTGACTTTGCGTTCTCGAAGTTTCCTGGTTATCTCGTAGACGACATGCTGCGCTTGAGCGACAGCCATGCCGTATCCGGGGATGATCATGACCTCGCGGGCGTCGAGCAGCAGCTCTGCTGCTTCGTCCGCTTCGATCGGCAGGACATCGCCGGCCGGTTCGCCGGTTGCAGCGGTCACGCCGCCGCCTCCCGTGCCGAAACCGCCGGCGATCACCGCCAGGAACCGGCGATTCATCGCCCGGCACATGATATAACTGAGGATGGCGCCGCTGCTGCCGACCAGTGCGCCGACGACGATCAGCAGATCATTGCTGAGCATGAACCCAGTGGCCGCGGCGGCCCACCCCGAATAGCTGTTGAGCAGAGACACGACCACCGGCATGTCGGCGCCGCCGATCGCCATGACCATGTGCACGCCGAAGACCAGGGCAATGATGGTCATCAGAATCAGCGGTGTGCCGCCGCCCCCGGCCGCGGACTGTTGCACGAACAGTATCCCGAACCAGATGGCAGCGACCAGCAGGCCCAGGTTGACCCAGTGCCTGCCGGGCAACAACAGCGGTTTCCCGCCGATCCTGGCGCTGAGCTTGAGAAAGGCGACAACGGAGCCGGAAAAGGTCACGGCGCCGATCAGGATACCGAGATAGGTTTCGATATCGTGGATTGTCTTTGCGGCGCCGGAAAGCTGCAGGCCGTGGTCGAGAAAATTGGCGAAGCCGACCAGCACCGCAGCCAGGCCGACAAAACTGTGCAGGATGGCCACCAGCTCCGGCATCTGGGTCATTGCAACCCGGCGGGCCAGTACCAGCCCGATGGTGCCGCCGATGAGGAATCCGCCGAGCAGGATGGTATAGTTATCCGTGACAATGCCACCAATGGTGGCCAGCAGGGCAATGGACATGCCGATCATGCCGAAGATGTTACCCCGCCGTGAGGTCTCCTGCCGACTCAGACCGCCGAGGGCAAGAATGAACAGAATTGTGGCGCCGATATAGGCGACTGAGATATAGCCGTGTGTCATCTGCGCCTCCCTATTTCCTGAACATGGCCAGCATCCGCTGGGTCACGGCGAAGCCGCCGAAGATGTTGATGCTGGTGATCAGAATCGAGATGCCTGCCAGGATCATGATCAATACGTTTGCCGATGATATCTGCAACAGCGCCCCGATGATGATGATGCTGCTGATGGCGTTGGTGACGCTCATCAGCGGGGTGTGCAAGGCGGGGGTGACATTCCAGACGACCATGTAGCCAACGAAGCAGGCCAGCACGAATACGGTGAGATGCGACATGAATTCGGGCGGGGCGGTGGTGCCAAGTCCCAACAGAGCCAAGGCGCCGAGGGCAAAGGGCAGCACAAGGCCGGCAGCGCGCGATTTCTGCGGCGGGGCCGGCTGGGCCGTGGCCGGTTTGGGCTTGGGGCTTGCCGGCGCCTGTTTGGCCGGCGGTGGCGGCCAGGTAATGGTGCCGTCACGGATGACGGTGGCGCCGCGGATGACCTCGTCATCCATGTTGGTCACGAGCCGTCCGTCCTTGCCGGGCGTGAGATCGGCAAGCAGGTGCCGGAGATTGGTGGCATAGAGCTGGCTGGACTGTGCCGCCAGTCGTGAGGGTAAATCGGTGTAGCCGATGATCGTCACCCCGTGTTTGACGACGACCCGGTCGGCCTCGGTCAGTTTGCAGTTGCCGCCCATTTCGGCGGCAAGGTCGACAATAACGCTGCCATCCTTCATGCTCTTGACCATCGCCTCGGTAATCAGTTCCGGGGCAGGGCGACCGGGAATCAAGGCGGTGGTGATGACGATGTCCACTTCTTCGGCCTGCCGGGCGAAAAGTTCCATTTCGGCCTTGATAAACTCATCGCTCATGACCTTCGCGTAGCCGCCTTCCCCGGAGCCGTCTTCGTTGCCGAATTCGAGCAGCAGGAACTCGGCATCGAGGCTCTCGACCTGCTCCTTGACTTCGGGGCGGGTATCGAAGGCCCGGACGATCGCCCCCATGCTGCGCGCGGCCGCAATGGCGGCAAGTCCCGCAACCCCGGCCCCGATGACCAGCACCTTGGCCGGCGGGATTTTACCGGCGGCGGTGATCTGGCCGGTAAAAAAACGGCCGAAATGCTGCGCTGCCTCAACGACGGCGCGATAGCCGGCGATATTGGCCATGGAACTGAGCGCATCCATTTTCTGGGCCCGCGAGATTCGGGGCACCGCATCGATGGCCAGTACCGTCGCTTGCCGCTTGGCCAGGTCAGTGAGCAGGGCCTCATTCTGGGCCGGCTGCAGAAAGCTGATCAGGATCTGCCCCTGTCTGACCAGCTCGACCTCGTTGAGACCCTGGCTGACGTCACCCTGTGGTGGCCTGACTTTCAGGATAATGTCGGATTTCCGGTAGAGCTCAGGGGCATCGGCGAGGATCTCCGCCCCTGCTTCGACATAGGCACCATCGCTGAATGCAGCCGGGACGCCGGCGCCGGACTCGATGGCGACGTCGTAGCCGAGCTTGATGAGCAGACGCACGACGTCGGGAGTTGTCGCAACTCTCTTCTCCCCCGGCCAAACTTCCTTCGGAACCCCGATTTGCATTTCCGACCTCCTTCAGATTCAACTGCTTTTGTAGATGAAAATCCTTTCATTTGGCTAACCGGAGGCTATAACGCGAAGCTCCGGCCAACCCTTTCAACTGCGACGCCGATTTTCATTGTTCGATGCGCCCCCTGTTATGGGGAGTGTCAGGAATCTGTTTCGACGACAATTCGTACCATGGCAACCACTGTATATCTATCGTGTAGCGGCCACTACCTCAACCGAGTAACCCGGGTGCAAGAGATAAGCCACTGGACAGGATCTGATCGCCGGGTGGGATCGGATGTGACACGCTGATGAACTAACCGGTACTTGACCTAGTATAATTGTTCGGCAATGATTTTCCAGGGAGCAGATGAAGAATGAAGCGGTACGGGCCGCGGGCGGTACCTCTGTCATTTCATACTTTCCTAATGTGTTAGCAGCTTCCCCGGAACGGTGAACTCGCTCCGAACCGCCTCGATCCGTATGGCGAAACCGATTCCCTGAACATCGAAACCTCCGGCGGTGGTGATGTCGGGCACCCAGTCTGATGACGTTTGCCAATGTTGCAATTCTCCACAACAGTAGCGAAACGAACGGGGGAGGCACAAGAGGAGAACGTGTCACCGAGATGAAAAAAAGCGGTTACGAGGAGCTTCCTCGTAACCGCTTTTTATGATTTGGTGGAGCTAGACGGGATCGAACCGACGACCTCTTGAATGCCATGAAAGTCTTGGTCTGCCGGTATATAACGCTGTATAGCAATATCAATTATTTACATCACTCCTGTTATGCTCATTTATTCTGATTTGCATCCCTTTTTCTTGCCAATCCCGAATGAAATCAGAATGGACTTGTTCCGCCTCCAGCTCAAAAGCTTCGATGTCAGGTTCGTTCTCCTCGATGATATCCGCTTGCGGTTGGAGTATATTTTCGATGTAGATTTCGTTTAAGCTCATGATAATACTTCAATGTTTACATTACGACGACCAAAGTTCAACGCCCCATCCAAATCCATACCAAAGTAAATATCCATGTTATTTTCGCCATATCGAGCGTTCATGCGATCAAGCACAGTGCATTCACCAAAACCCTCAACATTGACTTTACTGCCAAGCGGAAGCGCATTGTAGGCGACTACACATCCATCATACTCACAGATATTATCACCAGATGCCGATATGCACGGCGATGAATCCGTCTCCTCAACTCTACTGGTATAAGCACTCATCTCAACTTCCCTGTGGCTAGAGGAGGACAGTGCCTCCTCTCCACCATCAAGGCTCACATCAGACGAAGCTCCCTCATCATCAGATACAGACTGTTCTGCATCCTCCGAGTTCGACACTGCGTCAGCGTGTCTTTGTTCTATTATCTGGTAAATTACTATCGCTTTTGAGTGATCTCGTCGCAATTCTTTGTACATCTCAATGTTATTGTGCCAAATGAGAATTGAGCACGCGATAACAGTGATTGCTAGTAAAACAGTATTCTTTTTTGCTTTTTGCTTTTCTTGCCGTAGTTTTTCAATAAGTTTTGCATCTGTTTTGTTTTGAAGCTTTGTAAGCTCTTTGTTCATATAGGTTCATTAGTGATTATGTTCACCCTTCACCCATATTACTATTATACACCCATCGCATAAACTTGTCAAGTGACTGAAATGATTGAGTTATCCACATTGCCTATAAAACAAAGTATGGTATAATAAATGTGTACGTTGCAGTACACAAAATCATTGCTGTGAAAACAGCGCTGATCATTCAAAGTGATAAAGGTTGTCTCATCACCTCGGCAACCTTTATCGGAGTATAGTGTAATGGCAGCACTAGTCTCTTGGGTAGATTAAGATGAGGTTCGATAATAAATACATGGAGTTAGACATTGGAAACAATCTCACAGGACTCGGCGTACTCTTTTTGATATTGAAGTACGTTTTACCTGTTCTCATAGGTTTATTTCTCATCACAGTAGTAACCATTGGCGCATATATCGGTTTTAGAAATATCAACACATCGCAAGACCTCAAGACAATTTCACTCATTCTCGCATTGGGATTTCTCGCTTTAATTGTACTATTGACATGAGCGCAAACGGTAAAACAGACGAATTAACTCCAAAGCAAATAGAGTTTTTACGTTTATATAACGATCCAAAAAGTTCAACATTTGGTAATGCTTTACAAAGTGGATTAAAGGCTGGGTATAGTCAAGAATATTCGGAAAACATTATGTCTCTATTTCCTGAATGGCTATCGGAGAATATAGGAAGACGGAAACGCTTACTTGTCAAGGCTGAAAACAACCTTGAAACACTTTTAGATAGTGAAGATGAAAGAGTAAAAGCAGACATGACAAAGTTTGTTGCAAAGACTATCGGTAAAGATGAAGGGTACAGCGAGAAAACAGAAATAAACCATAAAGGAGAAATAACTTATGTAGAAGTAACAGATAAAGAGTATGAACAAATACTCAAGCGAGCAGCAAAAAAGAATAGCAGTTCTTAAGAGGGTTTTCCATGATGATATTGAGGAGTTCGGAAAATACTTCTTCCCACATCACAGCGAATTACAAACACCGGAATTTCACAGAGAGATCTACACGCTGTATGAAGGAGAAGAAAAAAGAATCGCACTCGGTGCCCCGCGCGGACACGCAAAGAGTACGATCACCGATCTCATCTATCTCTCATGGGCAATCGTCCATACCAAAGCGCAATTCGTTCTTTTAATATCAGATACACACTCTCAGGCAGTTCTCTTCCTGGATACGCTCAAAGCAGAGCTGGAAAGCAATGAGAAGCTCAAAGCATTCTACGGCGATCTCACAAGCAATGATTGGAGTGAAAGCGAAATAACCACCAACGGCATCAAAATAAAAGCCCTTGGTGCTGGCATGAAGGTCCGTGGACTCAAGTACCGTCAATACCGCCCTGATCTCGTCATTGTCGATGATCTCGAAAACGATGAACTCGTAGAAAGCAAAGCTCGACGTGAGAAGCTGGAACGCTGGTTCAATGGTGCATTGGTTCCCTCAATGGCAAAAGATGGACGCATCATCGTGATCGGTACAATACTTCACTATGACGCACTCCTTGCAAAGCTCCTCGACCCTAACCAATACACTGAGTATTACAAGAAAACCTACCGTGCCATCAATGACGAAGGTGCACTGTGGGAATCCCATCTCACCCTCGCACAGCTCAACGCGATCAAGGATGAGTATATCCAAAAAGGACAAGGCTTTCTCTTCTATGCCGAGTATCAGAACGACCCAGTATCAAGCGAATATCAGAAGTTCAAATACGAGAAGATACAGTTTTATAACGACGACAGTCTCAAAGAGAAGAACCTCAACACCTACCTGCTCATAGACAGAGCATATTCAACAGAGAACACTGCAGACTTCACCGGCATCATCGTTCTCTCTGTCGATCAGGAAAACAACTGGTATGTTAGAATAGCAGAGAGGCTCAAAGGAGAAGAAAAGGACCTCATTGACAAGATCTTCTACTACGTCTCCCATTACGGCATCAAACAGGCAGGTATCGAGCAGAAAGCATTTCTCCACACTCTCAAGCCGACACTCGATGATGAAATGCGCAAGCGCAATCAGTTCTTCACCATCGATGAATTGAAAGACGGTGGACGGGCAAAGGAATTGCGCATTGAAGGACTCCTCCCACGCTACGAGAGTGGCTCAATATATTTTCTCCCCGAACAAAAAGACCTCATCGATGAACTCATCCGCTTCCCAAAAGCAGCGTTCGATGATCTCTCCGATGCTCTCAGTTACGGACTTAATATGGCTAAATCGCCGACTGGCGGTATGGATCTCATACAAGACCCATACTATGGTCAATACGGCACATGCGTACGATGAACGATAAAACAACAAACGAACCAACGAAAGAAGATGTCACCAATAAGCAGGACATCGAGCTTTTGTTCAAGGAAAAGGAAACTTACGAAAAAGCGACCCGCAAGATCCGCACGCAGATGAAAGAGATCTGGGATGCCTACAACGGTGAAATGACATCAAAGGAATTCCCGTGGCAATCAGACAAATTCATCCCGAAGATGCGCACGGAGATCTCATACATCATGCCGTTCATCTTCTCCGGTGATCCTGACATTGAATTCGAGGGCATTGGCGATGAAGATAAGTTCATCTCTAGTTTATACGAGAAGATCGTCAATTTCCGCGTATCATCCAATCCCGAGAACTTCGAAGTGGTGAGTGACTGGGTATTGCAAGGCATCACATTCGGTACATCTCTTCTTAAAACGACATGGAGCTTCAAGGTGGATGGTCAACGTGGTGTTGTTGAAGATGAGCCGGAACTCTCTGTCCCAAACATCCTCGATATCTACGTCAATCCATTAGTGGCGCATGTTCAAGACCAGAAATCCCTCATCGAGCGATCAGAATTAACTCTCCAACAGATCAAGGACAATCCTGCATATAACAATACCGACAAGGTTAAACCAAAAGGAAAGTTCGGTGATGACGCAACATACTCCAGTGAATCTCTCAACAGCTCAGATATCGACGAGAGCGAAACACTCAAGACCGATATGGAAGTGGTGGAAGTCTATGAGCGATGGACAAAGAAAGAGATCCTCACTGTTGCTGATGGTACGGAGCGCGTCATGTTGCGAAAGGTAGAGAATCCTTATGGGTTTATCCCTTATGAGAAGTTCGGTTTTGAAAAAGACCCGATCCCTAATCGTTTTTACTGTAAAGGCGTCGGACAGAATACCCAAGCATTGCAAGAGCTCTACTATGACCTCTTCAACAATGTCATGGATAACATCAAGATCCTTGTAAATAGTTTCCGTCCGGAAACCTTAA
>NPIE01004008.1_pt1 | contig 14787 bp, 9 predicted proteins | sample 8637661 | NCBI WGS metagenome assembly NPIE01 (sample SAMN07420842, study PRJNA396082) | bioreactor metagenome | isolation source: sample BA12 brine-fed electro-methanogenic bioreactor BA | place: Japan: Kochi | collected 2016-12-09 | reverse complement strand
CCCGACTCTATCGCCCCCTTCCTCTTTCCGGGGAGATTTGCACCAACACATTTACTATCTTTATTGTAGCCTACCATTACAAGGAGAACCTCATGGAACCCCGATATTTCGAAGGACGTGGCGTCAGTACGCTTTGCAGAGCCATCAGCGCCGTCCTGCTTTTAACCCTTCTGGCCCTCGCGGGCTTAAATCTGACCTCACCTGTTGCCGCGACCAGCTACAACACCATCACCATCGATGGCAACAACGACTTTGTCGCAGACGAAACCTTCGCCACCAGCAGCGGAGGATACACCGCCTACGCCACCTGGGATGCCGACAACCTGTACCTGGGCTACAGCGGCGACGATGTGGGTAGCGGAGAATCAGCGACCAAGTGGATCGTCTGGTACATCGATACCGATCCCCAGTGCGGCCCCAACACCGGCCAAGGCACGAACTTCGCCGCGCCATTCAACACCCAACGATGGTCACTGCCCTTCCGCGCTGATTACTTCTTGCAAATCCGCACCGACGAGGGGTTCAATCAGCTCAACTCCTGGGATGGGAGTGCTTGGACCGCCACCCCGTATACCGGGAGCATTTTCGATAACGATAGCGCCAACTTCATTGAACTAAGCCTGCCGCTGAGCGACATCGGTAACCCCGAGCAGATCCGTATTCTCGGCTATTTCATTAATGGGGCTGGGGGAAGCGAATGGACCTACGCCAGCTGGCCTGCCGCCGCTCTCGCAGGCGGGGACGGTTACAAGCCCCTTGGTACCTTCTACAACTGGTACGAATTCGAGCTGGTAGAGGGGGTTGCGCCCAACGCTCCTGCCAACGACTCACCGGCGCAAGCATGCATCGTCAACGACAACATGGCGGAATGGGGTTTCTGGGCAGAGGGTACGGGAACAACTGGCAGCGGCGCGTATGTGGCCGGCCCCGGCACGCCTCCTGCCGGAGACGGCAGTGCTCGTTTGACCACTCCAGATGCTGCCGATGGATATGCGATTGGAACCTCGGCCTTCGCCGGCGTCCGTCTGGCCGACATCGACGCGCTCTCCTACGCCACCTATCGCGCCAGCGGCAACGCGGACTGGGCTGCGGCATTGCAATTCAGCATCAACTACGATCTGAGCAGCAGTACGGGCTGGCAGGGACGCCTCGTCTTCGAACCCTATCTGCAACTGGTGACGATTGCCGACGACACCTGGTACACCTGGGATGCGATCAACGGCGGTGATGGGCGCTGGTATGCTACGGGCGCTCCCGGCAACGGCCCGTGTTCTATGTCCTCCCCCTGCACTTGGAACGCCATTCTGAGCACCTGGCCCAACGCCGGCATTAACTTCGATGCCGCCCAATTCTTGGCGAAGGCGGGCAGCAGCTGGCCCGGTTTCGACGGCAACGTGGACAACCTCGCCATCACCATCAACGGCGCCAGTTACGCCTTCGATCTGGAGCCCTACCTGCCCGTCCACAACCTTACCCAGGGAACCGATCACCCCACAATTCAGGAGGGGGTGGACAACGCCAACGCCGGCGACGTCATCGCCATCGATCCCGGCACCTACGTCGAGAACGTGGTCATCGACAAGTCGCTGACCCTGCAAGGTGCGGGATCCGGTGATGATCCAGCCAACGATACGATTCTCGATGGTGCCACACTGACCGGCATGGGCGTCCGTCTCAACAACGACGTTACCGACGTCACCATCGAAGAGCTGCGCATCGTCAACTATGGCGGCGTGAACCCGTCGGCGGGTATCTACGGCAATCTCCGCAACCACAACCTCACCATCCGGAATGTGACGGTGAACGACAATGGTCCGGGCTTCATCAGCGCCTCCGGCGGCATCGTGTTGAACGGCCCCATCGACAATGTGCTGATTGAAGGCGTAACGGCTCACGGTAACTGGGGACGGGGCATCGTCATCTGGAACGGCTTGAAATCCAACATTACCATCACCAACAACGATGTGCGCGATAACAACTGCTGCGGCATCGAGCTTCAGGATGGCACTGCCTCCGGCGTGACGCTGACCGGCAACACCATCATCGGCAACGCCGACAGCGGGATGTCCGCCGTGGGACTGATGGCGGGCGCCGGTCCGAACGTGATCGCCAACAATACCCTGGAAGACAACGGGCGCTTCGGCATCGAGATCAAGAATCCCGACGGCACCGGGACGGAGAGCGGTGACGGCAGCATCGTTGTAGAGAATAACGCCGTCAGTCTGGCGGCATCCACCGGCATGAATATCCGTGACCACGCCGGCATCGCCGTTCATCGACGCGGCGTCCTTGCGGGGAATGTGGACGTCCCCACCGGAGTCGTGGTGCGGAGCAACACCGTCGCCGGGTACACACAACAGAATCCTTCAGCCACCACGAGTGAGGGCTTCGGCATCGTCATCGAAGGAACCAACCACACCGTCACCGGCAACACGCTGAACAACAACGATGTGGGTATTCAAGAGCAGGGTGGCCTGCACCCCAACGCCAACTATCCCGGCGACGGGGATCAGGCGGATGGGCAGTCCCCGGAGTATTTCGGACGAGGCAACGCGCTGGTCGCCTGCGGCAACCTCGTGGAGACCAACACCTACACGGGTAACGCCATCGACTTCCGCCGCCGGGTCAGCGCCGACAGCTTCGGACTTGTCACCAACATCGACATCGGAAAAGCCTTCTGCTCCATCCAGGCAGCCATCGACGACGCGGAGACGCTCGACGGACACACCCTCGAGGTCAGCGCGGGGACGTATATTGAGAATGTCCACATCAATAAATCAGTTACGCTATCGGGAGAGGGAGCCGACGTAACCACAGTCTTCCCAGCTGTGTCGAATCCTAACCCTGCAAGCTGTGGGAGCAGCTCCCTGTGTGGTAGCGCTACCGCAGCCAGCAACATCTTCCTCGTAGAAGCCAATAGTGTAACCATACATGGTTTCACACTAGATGGGGACAATCCTTCCCTAAGTAGCAGTGTCACCTGCGGCGAGGTAGACATTGATGCCCGCAACGGCATCATAGAAAATTTCTACGCCGGAACATTCAACAATCTGGAAGTCTATGACACAATCATCAAAAACATCTACCTGCGTGCGCTCTATCCGAGCAGCCAGGGCGGCGGCTTCCATCTTCACAATAATACGGTTCAGAATGTGCAGTGTGATGGTCAATCCATCGCTATCATGAACTACGGAGGCTCCGGTACGATTGAGGCCAATACAGTCCATTCTTCGACTGCGGCAATTGTGACACAGTATTCCAGTGGTACAGATATTCTGAACAATACTGTTCACACTTCGCCTGGCGGTATTCACTCAGATAATAACGGAGTCTGGGGTGGCGACCCAGACTTAATCCGAAACAATAGAGTCAACTGTCCCACAGACGGCTGGGGTGTGTGGGTCTTTGCACCAGCTTTGGCGGTGAGGGTCGAGCAGAATGAGACTTATGGTTGTGCTCCCGGCTTAGCGGCAGCTCGCTCTAATGCGAACCCAGCTCCTGCTGTTGTGTTTAACTCCAATCTCGTAGATGGACAATCAGTAGCGGGTGCTACGGGGGTCTATGTAACCACGAACGGCTTTGGTTGGGGCTCAGAAGATGTGAGCGCATTGTTCAACGGAAACCAGATTCAGAATAATGAAACCGGTTTTTACTTGGTGCATGAATCGGGTTACACGATGAACACCATCCTGGATGGCAACACGGTCGACAGCAATGCAACTGCGATGGTGCTTAATGGTGACGGAACTGGTGATACGATAGTCAAAGGCAATGCATTCAGCACTCAGACGACCGTCTTCTCTCAAACGTCGGGCAGCCTCTATGCCTACGCCAACAACATCACCAACTTCACCACTGGCGTAAATCAGACCGGGGGCGTGCTCAACGCCGGGCACAACTGGTGGGGCGCCATCGATCCCACCGGCGTGAACGATACCCGCGCCTACGATTACCGCCTCGGCGCGCCCGTGGCGGACTGGGGTGAGGGCACCCTGGGCAGCGCCTCTCTCACCGCCGCTGGGGGCACCGGCACTGGGATCATCATCAGCCACGACCGGGGCCTCACCAACGTCCCCTTCGGCAAGGGCAACGATCCCTACGCCAGCGCCATGTGCTCCGACTACTACGACTTCTTCGTCCTCGACGGCAGCGGCGACTGGACCGTCAGCGTTCCCGTGGACAGCGCCTCAGCGTGCGACACCACCTTCACCAACAACGCCCTCTACCAGTTCGCTCTCGTCGATGGGGACACCATGCCCGACGCGACTTGCGACGGCGGGGCCTGCTGGGACGTGCCGGGCGGTGTCGGCGGCAACGCCCGCAATCTCGAAGTGACCGTGGACGCCGCTGCTATCTTGCAGGGCACCCCCTTCGTCGCGGGCAGCAACGATGCCCAGGCACCCATCGGCGCCGATCCCACCTCCGTCACCCTGCGGGGCCTCACCGCCCGCTCCACCCCCCTCTGGCCCTGGGCCCTCGTCGGCGGACTTGCGGCAAGCTCATTGCCCCTCTGGAAACGACGCCGAGCGCAATCTTGACAAACGTCTCTGCGCGGCTATAATGAAAGGTACAATCAGCCAACGCGTTGAGCGGGACGAGTACCCGGCGGCAGGTGACAGGGATAGGGGGCCAACGACTGGAAGCCTCCTTCACCGGAAACCGGCGAACACCCCCCGCGAGCGGAGTCGCGAACGGCGCAGCAATGCCCAGTAGCGGCTTCCGGGCAGGCCCGTTATAGCCTCAGAGGGTCGGTGCTTCTGGCGCCGGAACTTGGGTGGAACCGCGTAGCGCTCCCTACGTCCCAGGACGTAGGGAGCGCTTTTTGTGTGCAATTCCAAAGAAGGAGTGTGTGAAGATGAATAAGAGTCCCGAAGCCCACGAAAACGACCAGCTGCACCGCATCCGCCACTCGACGGCCCACATGATGGCCCACGCCGTCCTGGAGAAGTTTCCCGACGCCAAAATTGCCATCGGTCCGCCCATCGAACATGGCTTCTACTACGACTTCGATCTGCCCCGCCCCCTCACCGAGGAGGATCTGGCAGAAATCGAGGCGCGGATGAAGGAGCTCATCCGGGAGGGATACGACTTCGAATACGAGCAACTCTCCCCCGAGCGCGCCAAAGAGATCTTTGAGGATCAACCCTTCAAACTGGAACTCATCCGCGACATTCTGGAGCAGGGCACCGACGAGTACGGTGAGCGCACGGAAGAGCCTGTCCTCTCCATCTACAAAAGCGGAGAGTTCGTCGATCTCTGCCGGGGGCCCCACGTCAAGAACTCCAAGGAGATCAACCCGGAGGCGGTGAAGCTGCTGAGTGTGGCGGGCGCCTACTGGCGCGGCGACGAACACCGCCCCATGCTCCAGCGCATCTACGGCACCGTCTGGGAGAGCCCCAAGGAGCTGCGCAAGCATCTCGCCTGGCGGGAGGAGGTGGAGAAGCGCGACCACCGGCGGCTGATCAAACAGCTGGATCTCGTCTCCTTCCACGCCGAGGCAGGGCCGGGGCTGGCCTACTGGCATCCCCGGGGCGCGATGATGCGCAAGATCATCGAGGATTTCTGGCGCGATAAGCACCTGGAGGGCGGCTACGACTTCGTCTATAGTCCTCACATCGGGAAGGCCTGGCTCTGGGAGACCTCCGGGCACCTCGATTTCTTCAAGGAGAGCATGTACGCGCCTATGGACGTCGAAGGGCAGGAGTACTACCTCAAGCCCATGAACTGTCCTTTCCACATCATGATCTACAAAACGGCCCTGCGCTCCTACCGGGAGCTGCCCCTCCGCTGGGCGGAGCTGGGCACCGTCTACCGCTACGAGCGGAGCGGCGTGCTGCACGGGCTGCTACGGGTGCGGGGCTTCACCCAGGACGACGCCCACATTATCTGCACGCCCGAGCAGATCGAGGAGGAGGTACTGCGGGTGCTGCGCTTCTCGCTGGATATGCTGCGCGCCTTCGGCTTCGAGGAGATTCAGGCTTACCTTTCCACCCGGCCCGAGAAAGCCGCCGGAGAAGCCGCGCGCTGGGAGCAGGCCCAAGCCTCCCTCAAGCACGCTATTGAGATGGAGGGGTTGGCCTACGAGGTGGACGAGGGCGGCGGCGCCTTCTACGGTCCCAAGATCGACCTCAAGATCAAGGACGCGCTGGGCCGGGAGTGGCAGCTGACCACCATCCAGTTCGACTTCAACCTGCCGGAGCGCTTCGACATGACCTACGTGGGCGAGGACGGCGAGGAGCACCGCCCCTACATGGTACACCGGGCGCTACTGGGCGCCATCGAACGTTTCTACGGCATCCTGGTGGAACACTACGCAGGCGCGTTCCCGGTGTGGCTCGCGCCAGAACAGGCACGCCTCATCCCCATCGCCGACCGCCACATCGATTACGCCAAAGAGGTCGAAGACCGGCTGCGCCAGGCCCACCTCCGCGCCAGCACCGACGCTTCCGCCAACCGGATGAACGCCAAGATCCGTGAGGCCCAGCTCCAGAAGGTGCCCTACATGCTTGTTGTGGGCGACCATGAGCTAGAAGAGGGCACGGTGGCTGTCCGGCTGCGCAGCGGCAAGCGGCTGGGCGCCCTACCCGTGGCGGATTTCATCACGCACGCCGAGCAGGCCATCGCAGAGCGGGCACTAGAATAGCAGCGGATAGAGTAATCGCTCAGGGGGGACGCACGTTTGCGCCCAAAACGACGCCGCGAAGCACAAGCCTCACGGACCTGTGAGCAAAATAAGTGCGTCCCCCCTCTCAACTGGGTAGTTTGACAATGTCAAGTTTCGTTAAAAAATGCTCCCCGCCCCCGTCTCGGGGGCGGTTACGCAGGTAGTTACGGGCTAAAGCCGTCCCCAGCGCCTTACGGTGTGTGCTGCTCCCCTTTCTCCTGCGCCAACAGCTCGAAGTAGGAACGGATGGTGTCCGCCAACACCTCGGAGATCCCTGGCACTGCCCTCAGTTGCGCAACCGTCGCCTGCTGGATAGCGTGGAGGGAACCGAAGTGCTTGAGGAGCGCCTTGCGTTTCACGGGTCCGATGCCAGGGATGGCGTCCAGTTGTGAGGCCAGCCCGCGCTTGCGTCGGAGCTGCCGGTGATAGGTGACGGCGAAGCGGTGGGCCTCGTCGCGGACGCGGCGCAACAACAGAATCGCCGGATCCGCGGGATCGAGGCGCAGGGGTTGCCGCTCGCCCGGACGGAAGAGCTCCTCGTGCCGCTTCGCCAATCCCACGACGGGCACCTTCCCGCGCAGGTCGAAGGCCTCCAGCGCCTCCACCGCCATGCCCAGCTGCCCCTTACCCCCGTCCACGACAAGCAGATCGGGCAGCATGGCCCACGCTTGGCTGCCCCGCGTGCCCCGCAGCTCCCCAGCGCTGATCCGGCGCCAGCGGTCGAAGCGGCGGGTCAGCACCTCACGCATACTGGCGAAGTCGTCCTGACCCTGCACCGTGCGAATCTTGAAGCGCCGATAGTGGCTCTTCTTGGGCACGCCGTGCTCAAAGACGACCATGCTACCCACCACCTCCACTCCCTGCGTCGTGGAGATGTCGTAGCACTCGATACGCACCGGCGGGGCCGGCAAAGAGAGCGCCTCCTGCAACTGCGCCAGCGCGTTCTCGCTGCGATGCTTGTCCAGCGCCCACTCGGCCTTGAGGGTGCGCAGGCATTCGACAGCGTTGGTGCGCGCCAGCTCCAGCAGCTCCCGCCCCGGCCCCTCGTGGGGCACGTTGAGGTAAACCACGTCGCCGCGCTTGCGCCCCAGCCACTCCTGAAGCACCGCCGCCTCGGCAATCTGCGCAGGTAACAGAATCTCCGGCGGCACGTTGGGCGCCTGCTCGTAGAACTGCTGTAGAAAGGCCACCATCAGTTCCTCGTCCTCGACGTAGTCGCCCCCTTCCAGCACGAAGTATTCCCTTCCCAACAGCTTCCCATTACGCACAAAGAAGACCTCAACACAGGCGTTGCCGTCGTCGCGCGCCACGGCGATCACGTCTTGGTTGAGGGCCGCCGTCGTCACGATCTTCTGGCGCTCCATCACCTGTTGCAGTGCCTGGTAGCGATCCCGCAGCTGGGCCGCGCGCTCGAATTTCAGCTGGGACGCGGCGACCTCGATCTCCTGCCGCAGCTCCTCCACCACTGCCTCCGTCTCCCCCTCCATGAAACGGGCCAGTTGCGCGATCATAGAACTGTATTCCACCTCATCCGCCGCACCGATGCAGGGCCCCAGGCAGAGCTTGAGATCTAAATAGAGACACGCCCGGGGATCCTGTCCCGTAATCACGCGGTTGCAGGTGCGGTAAGGGAAGAGTCGCCGCAGCAGATCCAGCGTCTCGCGCAGGGCACGGGTCGAGGTATAGGGGCCGAAATAACGACTGCCGTCCCGTTCCATGCGCCGGGTCAGCTGCACTTTGGGGAAAGGCTCGGCAGTGATCTGCAAGTAGGGATAGCGCTTGTCGTCCTTCAGCCGCACATTGTAGCGGGGCCGATGGCGTTTGATGAGGTTGGCTTCGAGGATAAGAGCCTCGATCTCCGAGTCGGTGATGATCCACTCCAGGTCGACAATCTCATCCACCAGCCGGCGGGTCTTGGGATGCTCCTGCGCCGAAGCGTGGAAGTACGATCGCACCCGGCTGGCGAGATCTACCGCCTTGCCCACGTAGATGATCTGCCCCCGCGCGTTGGACATCAGGTAGACGCCCGTCTTGTGGGGCAGCGTATCGAGCTTCTGTTGAACCTTCTCGCTGACTCTTCTCACGCCCTGATTATAACAAAGGCTCCGGGCTTGTATAGCCCGGAGCCGGAGAGCATGTATATTGGGTTAAAAGAGGAAAAGGGGAAGAATGCTAAACGAGTACATCATCTCATCCAAAATCGGCAGACCGAAGAGGGCGAGAGCCCCACAGCAGCAGCAGAGAATCAACAGTGCCACGACCACCAGGACGATGATCAACACCGTGTTGTCTTTCTTCTCTGGCGTGGATCCGTAGTCGTAGCCTCCAGGCGGCGGGGAGGGGGGCGCGTCTACCGGTTCCGGATCATAGACGTAGGGATCGGGCAGTGGATCATCCTGATAGGATGGCGGGTTGTCGTAACTCATAATAAGACCTCCTAGTTGTGATGTGTAACTCCATTCACCAGGGTCAGGCGGCGCTCCTATCCCGGGCGCCGCCCACCCCCAAAACCTGCCTGCTACAAAAGGGGCAGGATGACCTCAAGATTTCGGATAATCTCGTCGAAGATGTTCTCCACTTCCGGCCCCAAGAGGGCAGGAAGAACGAAGAACGCAATGCAACAGCAGAGCAACAGCACGCCGATCACCACCAGCACAATGATCAGCGTCTTATTGTCCTTCTTCCCCTTCACAGGCTCAGAGGGCGGCGGATAGCCGGCACCAGCCGGCTCCTCCCGGGAAGGAGGTGTCGCCTCGTAGTCGGGAAACGGTTCCGGCTCAAACTCAGTAGCCGTAGATTCCTCATTGGGCTCGTCCATCGGCTGCGGGTAATCAGTATCTTGAGTCATGTCTTCCTCCTTGGGGTACTAGCTGAACTTCGATCGGATTGATTGATGAGCTCGGATGTCTCCGAGAACCTTCTGGCCTGCAGTCGCTGACGGCGCCAGTAGAGGAGCAACAGGATAAGCAGAGCCAGCAGTATGAACCAGAGTACAAGCAGATAGGGGAAAATAACAGCAAGGAAAGAGGTGACCGTCGCTACGACATCCTCGAGCGTGCTGACCACCGTATCCCCGGTCCCGGCAGTGGTCGCTGTCACCACGGGCCGCGCCCCGCTTTTGACGACGTGCACGCTGCCCGCGAGCAGAATGCCGAAGGCCAGCGCTAACACCGGATGGAGATTGAGGTTCTCCTGGGTCGTCGCCGCGAACATGATAGCGCCCGCCGTGGGACGGAAGAGCGTCTGGATCACGTTGTTGACCGAATCCACAGCCGGGACCTTATCGGCGACGATCTCGATCACCAACAAAACGGCCAACAGCCCGATGATCCACCAGTTGGTCAGAGCGTCCCAGGGCTCCCCCAGCTCGATCAGGTTGGTGAAACGTGCAAACAACGCCACCGTGAGCAGCGGGATGTAAGCGTTCAAGCCAGCCGAGGTAGAGAGCCCGAAGGCCGAGGCCAGATCCAACAACACTTCTATCATAGGTAATACTTCCCCTCCTCCCCTTCATTATAGAGAAGGTCGATGAAAAACGCAAATCTCTACCCAACTACTACGCGCTCCGGACCGGGGAGTTGCATCCCGTAACCCGCCGACCTGGAAGGCCTTCCTGTTGACACTCCCAGATTCGGGTATACTGGCCCCATAACATGGAGCGAGGAACCTCATGGACATCGACGCAGAGCTACGGGCAAGAGCATTCTGGCTCAAGGACCAACTACATGGCAACCCCCTTGGGGCCCACCTTCAAGACATTGCCGCACAATTCCAAGATCCGGAGCTGCGTCGCGCCCTCACCGCCGAACGCCTTCAAATGCTGCTGCGTCACGCCACGGAGACGGCAACTGCCTACCGACAGCTGCGCGGCAGCAAAGAGCTGGCCGATTTCCCCATCGTCGACAAGCAACAGCTCAAAGATCAGTATGCGGCGCATCTCTCCCATCAGTACGATCCCGCATCCCTCCTCACCGTTCAGACAGGCGGCTCCTACGGCACTCCCCGCGTCTTCCACCTGACCGCGGAAAAGAGGATGCGCCAGCGCGCCGAAGTCATCTTTTTCAGCCGGTGGGCCGGATTCGAGGTAGGCATGCGCTACGGGTTGTTGAGTGTGAACAGAGCCAAGCCTGCCTGGAAACGCTATCTCCAAAACGAAGTGTACCTGAACCCCAGCCGATTGGACGAGCGATGGTTTGTCACCGCCCGCCGGATGCTCCAACGGCGCGAAGTGCGTTTCCTAATCGGACAGCCTTCCGTCATGAGTGCCCTGGCACAGTACTGCAGCTCTGCCGGCGCCGGCCCCGATGCCTTTGCCATCGAGGGGGCCATCACGCTGGGAGAGACGCTGACCGACAGCATGCGCCGCCCCATCCGCCGGGCCTTTGGAGTGCGGCCCCTCAGCCGCTACGCAGCCCAAGAGGCGGGAGTCCTGGCACACGAAAGCCCCCACATCGGGAAATACGTAGTCAACGCCGCCAGCTACATCGTTGAGATCCTCGATCTGCATCGAGACGAACCGGCCCTACCGGGCCAGGTCGGGCGGGTGGTAATCACCGACCTCTTCTCCCACGCCATGCCGTTGATCCGCTATGACATTGGCGATCTGGCAATCCTCGCCCCCGAGAGAACGACGGAGGGGAATCTCCCCCTGCTGGTGTCGATCGAGGGGCGCCAGGTGGAGAGCGTCTTCGCCACCGACGGGACCCGGCTCTTCCCTCTGGCGATCAGTGGGGTCCTGAGAGATCTAAAACAGGTCTACCAGTACCAGTTCGTCCAGACCGGGGCCGCCAGCTACACACTCAAAATGATTGTACAACAGCCCTTCACCGAAGCGGAGCTGATCCACGCCCGCCTGCTCCCCATCCTGGGCAGAGGGATGAAGTTGACCCTGGTAGCGGTCGACGAAATCCCGCCGCTCCCCTCAGGCAAGCGGCCCTTCATTCGCAATCTTCTAGGTGAGGAAATCCACCCTCCTGCGAGCCTGGCCTGAGCCGTCGTTTCTGTCGGGCAGACGCCATGCCCCACTGGCGAACAGCGAGGGCCACCCCCGCCCATTGACAAAAAATCACTTTCTGGTAGAATCCAAAGCGTACGATGACCCCATCGTCTAGTGGCCTAGGACGCCGGCCTCTCAAGCCGGAAACAGGGATTCGACTTCCCTTGGGGTCACCAGAAGGGCCGGTGCCGAGTAGAGGCACCGGCCCTTTGTGCTATAATGTGGACTCCATTCCAACCCTTGCTGGAGGTAACCCTTGAATATAGCAACTCTACCCCGCATCACGGCCTCACATCTGGTGAAATCCGTGGATCTCAACCACCACGGCACCCTCTTCGCCGGGCGGATGGCCGAATGGCTGGTCGAGACCGGCTTCATGACGGCCCGCGCCGCCCTGGATTGCCCGCCGGGCAATATCGTCTGCGTCCGTCTGCACGGCATGGACTTCCGGCACAGTGTCGCCGGGGGCGAGACGGTGGTCCTCGAAGGACAGGTCGCCCACGCGGGAAGCAGCAGCGTCACCGTCTACGTCACGGCCCACGCCCTGCGCCACGATCAGGAAGCGCGCGTCGACACCGACGGGTACGCCACCTTCGTCCACCTGACGGAGAGTGGGGCCACACCCCACGGACTGGAGGTGGAGCCCCCCGATGATCCGGCGCTGCGCCGGCGATGGGATCACATCGTCGCCGAGCGCCGGCGGCTGCGCGAGCGCTCCGTATGAATCGCATCTACCACCACTCCTGCGAGCAGATGACGGAGCTGTCGGACAACAGCGTCGCCCTCACGGTGACCTCGCCGCCCTACTGGAACGCCATCGACTACGACATCCACGCCTCCGACAAGCAGCAGCCCTACCGCACCCGGCAGTACGCCGAGGGCTACGCCGGCTACGAGGAGTATCTCGACTGGCTGGATGCCGTCTTCGGGGAGGTGCTGCGGGTAACCAAACCCGGCGGCCTCTGCGCCGTGGTCATCGGCACGGTGCTGCTCAACGGGACCCTCTTCGCCGCCCCCTTCGATCTTGTGGCGCGCCTCACCCGCAGCGGCTGGGAGTTCCACCAGGACATCGTCTGGCACAAGTGCACGGCGGGCGTCAAGCGGGCCGGCGTCGCCATCCAGAAGCCCTACCCCGGCTACTACTATCCCAACATCATGAACGAGTACATCATGCTCCTGCGCAAGCCCGGCCCTAAGATCTACAAGGAGCGGAGCCAGGAGGAGAAGACGGGCGCCGCCTACCCCATTAACCGCCTCTTCACCATGGACGTCGCCAACAGCATCTGGCACATCGCGCCCGTCCCGCCCGATCACCTGGATCATCCCTGCCCCTTCCCCGAGGAGATCCCTTACCGTCTCATCCAGCTCTACTCCTATCCGGGGGAGCTGGTACTCGATCCCTTCGTCGGCTCGGGGCAGACACCCAAGGTCGCGAAGGCGCTGGGACGGGAGTACGTGGGCTACGACGTCATCGAGAAGTACGTGGCGCTGGCGGAAGCCCGCCTCGCGGAGCCCCTTGCCATCCGCCCCCAGCAGCTCATCGTCCTCTTCGAAAAGATCGGCCTCGACGAGCCCACGCGCAAAGGCTGAGCCATGCCCCCGCTGGAGCGTGCCGCACTACTTGAAGGCTATCCCTGGCTCCGGCCCCACGGGGAGCCCGAGCGGGTGGTGATGGGGGACGATCTCGACGCCGCGCTGAGCACGGCGCTCTACCTCCACCTCCACCCCGAGGCACAGCTGGTGGGCGTCTACGCCGGCTTCCAGCGGGTGCTCCACAGTGCGCAGTTGGAGTGGGACGAGGTCCTCGGCGCCCTCTGGCTCGACCTGGACATCCACCACCCGGCCTGCCGCTCGCTGGGCCATCACATCTTGCACCTGGCGCCGGGCGAAGAGCTCCCCGCCCTGGCGCAGAGCTGCAATCCCAACACGCTGACGGGACGCTGCCTCGACCGGTCCTTCACACGCAAGTACCCGTTGGGGACCGTCCACTTCCTGCTCTGGCTCTACGACCTCGACCTGCCCCGGGGGCGCCACGCCGACCTGCTGCTCTGGCTGGCCGATTCCACCTACATCAACGCCCAATCGCAATCGTGGAAGAAGAACTGGAAGGATGCGGGGGCCGGGGAGTGGGTGCTGCGCCGAGGCTTCCGGGAGAACGTGCGCGACTGGCTCTTCCGGCTCATGCCCCACCCCCCGTTGCAGGCCGGCTTCGCGGCGCTGGACACCCCTGCCTTCGAGGAGCGCATGGCGCGCTTCCAGGAGGAGGTGCTGGGGCGGGCGCGCTTCGTCCAGGGGAAGGGACAGGCGGCCTCCCGGCACCGACAGTGCTACGGTTGGCAGTGCCAGCCCCCCGAGGGCGCCGATCTCGTCCTACACCTGCGGCAGTTGCTGGCCCTCGTTGCCCAGCACACGGGCTGGCATCTGCATCCCGGGCAGATCGCGCCCCTGCAGGAGACGGTGACCCGCGCCGGGCGCCGGGAGCTGGTCCGCGTGGAGACCGTCCGCCGGGAGGGGCTGGCCTCCTTCTTAGAGCGCCGCCGGATCTTCTCCTACGTCTTCCAGAGCCGGCGGACCCTCAACTACACCACGGGGCTCTAGAAGGCAGGACCTGCAAGGTAGCTCGCTTCCCGTCAGGGGACTCCCACACCACCCACAAGTTGAAACTGCCGTGTGCACGTGCGCACGTTCCCCCCTTCATCTCCGGCAGGGGGTTCTGCAACGCCCAGGATACCAGCGCCGTGCGGGTGGGCAGCCTCAACTTCTGTAACAGGCTGCTCACGTGCTTCTCGATCGTCTTCTCGGTCAAGCCGAGAGATTCACCGATCTGCCTGTTGGTGAGGCCCTGCACCACCAACTGCAAGACCTCCCGCTCCCGGGCGGTCAACGCCTCCCAGCGCGCCTGGACCTCCGTCTGCCAGCGCTCCGCCCGAGCGCGCTGCTCCGCCGTGAGCAAAGATTGCGCCTTCGCCGCCGCCCGGACGGCCTGGGTCAGCCGGTGGGGCGTGACGTCCTTCGTCACGTAGCCTGCCACCTCCATCGCCACCGCCTGACTCAGCAGATCGTCCCGATCGTGGGCCGTCAACACCAGCGTCACCGTCTCCGGGTAGTGCTGCCGCACCCAGCGCTC
>NPIE01001656.1_pt1 | contig 14789 bp, 10 predicted proteins | sample 8637661 | NCBI WGS metagenome assembly NPIE01 (sample SAMN07420842, study PRJNA396082) | bioreactor metagenome | isolation source: sample BA12 brine-fed electro-methanogenic bioreactor BA | place: Japan: Kochi | collected 2016-12-09 | reverse complement strand
TTTTGTTCTTTCAAATTTTTCTTTCGACATGATACACCCTCCTGAAAGGCGTTACCCTTGGACCTTAGCAATAATTTCTTCACCGATCGCTTTTGGCACCTGAGCATAGTGATCAAAAACCATGGAGTAGGTGGCGCGACCCTGGGTTGCACTGCGCAAATCGGTAGCATAACCGAACATACTCGACAGAGGCACATCGGCATTGATAACCTGAGCCCCACCGCGGGCCTCCATACCACTTACCTTGCCGCGACGACTGCTGAGATCTCCCATTACGTCGCCCATATATTCTTCAGGCACCACAACCTCGACAGCCATGATCGGCTCAAGCAATACGGGGCTGGCTTTCTTAGCGCCTTCCTTGAAACCCATCGAACCGGCGATCTTAAAGGCCATCTCCGAAGAGTCGACATCGTGGTAAGAGCCGTCGTAACAGGTAACCTTAACATCTTCGATAGGGAACCCTGCCAGAACACCACCCAAAGCGGCCTCTTCAGCACCCTGACCAACAGCAGGAATGTATTCCTTGGGAATCACCCCACCCTTAATCTCATCGACAAATTCAAAGCCGGCACCCGGCTCCTGAGGCTCTATACGCAACCAGCAATCGCCGTACTGACCACGACCACCGGACTGGCGAACGAACTTACCCTGAACCTCTACGGACTTGGTAATCGTCTCACGGTAGGCAACCTGGGGCGCGCCGATATTAGCCTCGACCTTAAACTCACGATTCATCCGGTCGATAATGACCTCGAGATGCAATTCGCCCATACCGGAAAGAATAGTCTGACCAGTCTCCTCGTCAGTCCGCACCCGCAAGGTAGGATCTTCTTGAACCAACTTGGCAATGGCAGTCCCCATCTTATCCTGGTCACCCTTGGTCTTGGGCTCTACAGCGATATGAATAACAGGCTCGGGGAATTCCATCGACTCAAGCAATACCTGCTTTTTAGGATCACAGAGAGTGTCGCCAGTGGTCGCATACTTAAGACCTACAGCAGCGGCAATATCCCCAGCGACAACTTCCTTGATCTCTTCCCGCTTGTTGGAATGCATCTGAAGGATACGACCGAAACGCTCCTTCTTGGCCTTTCCAACATTAAACACATGCGATCCAGCCTCAAGCACACCGGAATAGACACGGAAGAAGGTCAACTGGCCGACAAACGGGTCGGTCATAACCTTAAATGCCAGGGCAGCAAAAGGCGCGTCATCATCAGCCGGACAAGTCAGAGCTTCCTGAGTATCGGGATCCACACCCTTAATCGCAGGAACGTCGATCGGCGACGGCATATAGTCAACTACAGCGTCGAGCAGATTCTGCACGCCCTTGTTCTTAAAGGCAGAACCGCACAACACGGGATTGATCTGGATATCGATAGTTGCCTTGCGAATACCCTGCTTCAACTCTTCGACGGTCAACTCTTCGCCACCGATGTATTTCTCCATCAGCGCTTCGTCGTGCGAGCAAACTTCTTCGATCATGGCTTCGCGGGCGGCCTCGGCCTCCTCAACCATATCGGCAGGAATATCAATTATCTCATAATCGGCACCCAGAGACTCATCGTCCCAAACAATGCCCTTCATTTCCAACAGATCGACAACGCCGGCAAAATTCTCTTCGGCACCGATAGGCAGCTGCAGCGGCACCGGATTGGCACCGAGACGGTCGCGCATCATTTCCACGCCGTGCATAAAGTCGGCGCCGAGACGATCCATCTTATTAACAAAAGCAATCCGCGGAACCCGGTACTTGTCGGCCTGACGCCAAACGGTCTCGGACTGCGGCTCGACACCGCCTACGGAACAGAAGACCGCAACAGCACCATCCAGCACCCGCAGAGAACGCTCGACCTCAACCGTAAAGTCAACGTGACCCGGAGTATCGATTATATTGATTCGGTGATCACGCCAAAAACAAGTGGTAGCCGCAGAAGTGATAGTAATACCACGCTCCTGCTCCTGCTCCATCCAGTCCATAGTGGCGGCGCCGTCATGCACCTCACCAATCTTGTGAGAAACACCGGTGTAATACAGAATCCGCTCGGTAGTGGTGGTTTTACCGGCATCGATATGTGCCATAATGCCGATATTACGGTATTTATTTAATGCAACTTGGCGTGCCACAGTAATATATCCTCAACAACCAATAGAAGGTTAATCTACTACCAACGATAATGAGCAAAGGCCTTGTTCGCCTCGGCCATGCGATGAGTATCTTCCTTTTTCTTTACGGAAGTACCGCGATTCGCCGCAGCATCAAGCAATTCCCCAGCCAGTCTTTCGCCCATGGTTTTCTCGCCACGCTTGCGCGCAAAACCGATAATCCAGCGAATAGCCAACGCATTGCGCCGATCACTACGCACCTCGACAGGAACCTGATAAGTCGAACCGCCAACACGACGGGACTTGACCTCAAGAATGGGACGAACATTTTCCATAGCCTTTTTGAACACTTCCAAAGGCTCTTCGCCGGACCGCTCAGCCACCAAATCAAAGGCACCATAAACAATCGCTTCCGCGGTACTCTTCTTACCGTCCAGCATGATGGCGTTAACGAACTTGGCAAGCAAACGATCACCAAACTTCGGATCAGGCAGAATAACGCGCTTTGCGACTTCTCTTCTTCTCGGCATAACTTCCCCTCAGCCTTCTGATTATTTGGGCCGCTTGGCCCCATACTTGGAGCGACCCTGCTTGCGATCTTTAACCCCGGCCAAATCGAGCGTACCACGCACGATGTGATAGCGCACACCTGGAAGGTCCTTTACTCGCCCACCACGAATCAACACCACAGAGTGCTCCTGCAGGTTGTGGCCAACACCAGGGATATAAGAGGTAACAACAAATCCGTTAGTAAGGCGCACACGAGCAACCTTCCGCAAAGCCGAGTTCGGCTTCTTCGGGGTCGTAGTATAAACGCGGGTACAAACTCCACGCTTTTGAGGACTACATTTGAGCGCCGGCGCGGTCGATTTTTTCTCTTTTCTCTCGCGGCCCTTGCGGATCAACTGATTAATAGTCGGCATTAAACTAACTCCCGTATATTCTCACACTTAATTGTTAATTGTTTTCCACCTTTCAGCAGGGGAAAACCCGCTGACAATATCAATCTGCCCCTGCCTTGTCAAGCGATTTTTAAGGACGGCAGGGCTTTTTTTATTTGCGGCCCCTTGGCCTACTTTTCTGTCTCTTCTGCGCTGCCGCCTGCCTCCTCTGCCTGGCCCTCCAAACCCTCTTCTTCATCCACCAATGGCGGCTCAAGAATTTCTTCAGGTTCCTCGATGGCCAACTTGGCGCTGCGGTATTTGGAGATGCCGGTACCGGCCGGGATCAATCGGCCCATAATGACATTCTCTTTGAGGCCGCGAAGGTAATCGACCTTGCCTTCGATTGCTGCCTGGGTCAGAACCTTTGTGGTCTCCTGGAAGGAAGCCGCGGAAATGAAAGACTCCGTGGACAAGGAAGCCTTGGTGATGCCGAGCATGAGAGGCTCACCAACAGCAGGCGTTCCGCCTTCTGCCAGAACCCGTTGGTTCTCCTGTTCGAACTCCCACCGCTCCACCGAATCGTCCAGCAGGAATCGCGTATCGCCCAGTTCCTTAATGCGAACGCGACGCAGCATTTGCCGAACAATGACCTCAATGTGCTTATCGTTGATTTTAACCCCTTGCAGTCGATAGACCTCCTGAACCTCGTCTACCAAATACTTGGCCAACTGCTTTTCGCCGAGGACACGCAGAATATCATGGGGGTTGCTGGAGCCATCCATGAGGGCTTCACCGGCCTTGACATGATCTCCCTCATGAACGCTGATGTGTTTCCCTTTGGGGATCAGGTACTCCTTGGATTCACCGATTTCCGGAGTCACCACAACCTTGCGCTTGCCCTTGGAATCTTTACCGAAGGAAATCATACCGTCGATTTCACTGATAACGGCAAACTCTTTCGGCTTGCGTGCTTCAAAAAGTTCGGCAACACGGGGCAAACCACCGGTAATATCCTTGGTTTTGGTGGTTTCTCGCGGAATTTTCGCAAGAATTGCACCACCGCTGACCATATCGTCTTCGATCGCCACGATATTAGCACCGACAGGCAGCATATAGCGAGCGGGCTGGCCGTTAGGCAGTTTAAGAGTCTTGCCTTCCTCGTCCTTAAGCGTAATACGCGGACGCTTATCGGCCCCTTTGGATTCAATAATAACCTTACGCGACAGACCGGTAACCTCGTCGACCTGCTCCTCCATGGTGACACCTTCGATAACGTCACCGAAGCGAATCCGACCGGGAACTTCCGTCAGGATCGGCATGGTATACGGGTCCCACTCGGCCAGCAGGTCGCCGGTTTTAACCGCGCCCTCCGGTGCGATGCGCAGGCGTGCACCGTAAACGACACCGTAACGCTCCCGTTCACGACCGGTCTCATCAACCACAGCAATTTCACCGTTGCGGTTCATAACCACGTGGAAGCCTTCGCTATCCACTACCGAGTTGACATTGATGTACTTGAGGATACCGTCAAAACGGGACTCAAGAGAGGTCTGCTCGGCGCGACGGGAAGCGGTACCACCGATATGGAAGGTACGCATGGTCAGCTGGGTACCAGGCTCACCGATGGACTGAGCAGCAATAACACCCACCGCTTCACCAAGGTTAACCAGATGACCACGGGCCAGATCCCGGCCATAGCAGGTGGCGCAAATTCCACGCCGACTCTGGCAGGTAAGTACCGAGCGGATTTTGAGCTTCTCGATACCGGCATTTTCGATCTTGTTTACCAGAACCTCGTCGAGTTCCTGGTTGTACTCGACCAGTACTTCATCGGTAACCGGATCAAGAACATCTTCCAGAGAGGTACGACCGAGAATCCGGTCTCCCAGAGGCTCGATGACCTCGCCCCCTTCGGTCAGGGATGAAACCAGAATGCCGTCGAGGGTGCCGCAGTCCTGTTCGGTAATAATAGCGTCCTGGGCAACATCGACCAGACGACGGGTCAGATATCCGGAGTTAGCGGTTTTAAGCGCGGTATCTGCCAGACCCTTACGAGCACCGTGAGTAGAGATAAAGTACTGCAGAACCGTAAGACCTTCGCGGAAGTTCGCGGTAATCGGTGTTTCGATGATCTCGCCGGACGGCTTGGCCATCAAACCACGCATACCGGCCAACTGACGGATCTGCTGGGCGCTGCCACGGGCACCGGAATCGGCCATCATGTGGATGGAATTGAAGGAAGGCACCTTGACCTTCTTTCCTTCAGGAGTATCCACCTCATCAACGGAGAGATTCTCGAGCATGGTCTGGGCGATATCTTCGGTACACTTGGCCCAGATATCGATGACCTTGTTATAACGTTCACCGTCGGTAATCAGACCTTCGGTATATTGTTGCTGAATCTCGGTAACCTCTTCCACGGCCTCGCCCATGAAAGCATCCTTGGCCTCAGGGATTACCATGTCATCAAGGCAGATGGAAATTCCGGCGATGGTCGAGTAGCGGTACCCGGTTTCCTTAAGCCGGTCGGCCAAAAGCACCGTCTCCTTGTTGCCGGCCAGACGGAAACAGACATCAATCAGGTTAGCGACCTGTTTCTTCGCCATTACCCGGTTGATCTGGTCGAATGGGATGACCTCGGGAACCACATCGCGCAGCAATACACGGCCGGCGGTGGTTTCGATCAATTCCACCGGCGCATCGGCCACCGGCCGCATGCGCACCTTGATCTTGGCCTGCAAGTCAAGTTCTCCAGCATCGTATGCCATACGAACTTCGTCCCGGGAGGCGAAGATCTTATCCGTACCCGTAACGAAACTCCGTTCGCGGGTCATGTAGTAGAGACCCAGAATCATATCCTGCGAAGGAACGATAATCGGCTTACCGTTGGCAGGCGACAAGATATTGTTGGTGGACATCATCAAAACCCGGGTCTCGATCTGGCTCTCTATGGAGAGAGGCAGATGAACCGCCATCTGGTCGCCGTCAAAGTCGGCGTTGAAAGCGGTACAGACCAGCGGGTGGAGCTGGATGGCCTTGCCCTCGATCAGGACCGGCTCAAAAGCCTGAATACCAAGGCGGTGCAGAGTCGGAGCACGGTTCAGCATAACCGGATGCTCGCGGATGACCTCTTCAAGGACGTCCCAAACCTCTGCCTTTTCCTTTTCCACCATCTTTTTGGCGCTCTTGATGGTGGTGCAGTAACCCTTTTCCTCAAGCTTGTTGTAAATGAAAGGCTTGAACAGTTCCAGGGCCATCTTCTTTGGCAGGCCGCACTGATGCAGTTTCAACTCGGGACCGACAACGATAACCGAACGGCCGGAATAGTCGACACGCTTACCGAGCAGGTTCTGACGGAAACGACCGCCCTTGCCCTTGAGCATATCGGACAGGGACTTCAAAGGCCGCTTGTTGGGACCGGTGATAGCCCGGCCGCGCCGCCCGTTATCGAACAGGGCGTCAACAGCCTCCTGCAACATGCGTTTTTCGTTGCGGATGATAACTTCGGGAGCCCGAAGTTCCATGAGGCGCTTCAAACGATTGTTGCGGTTAATCACTCGACGATAAAGATCGTTGAGATCCGAAGTCGCGAAACGACCACCGTCCAGGGGAACCAGGGGCCGCAATTCAGGCGGCAGAACCGGCAGGGTTTCAAGAATCATCCACTCCGGACGATTGCCACTGTTTTTGAAAGCCTCAACGACCTTGAGACGCTTGGCGATCTTCTTGCGTTTTGCCTCACTGGCGGCTTCTTTCATTTCCAGGCGCAGATCGGAAGACAGCTCGTCGAGATCGATCTCCGTCAGGAATTGGCGGATCGCCTCGGCACCCATGTCAGCCACGAACTGGCCGGCATACTCGTCCATGGTTTCGCGGTACTTGTCCTCAGTCAGCAACTGACCGACGGTCAAGGGGGTGTCGCCCGCATCAAGAACCACATACGCTTCAAAATAAAGAATCCGCTCCAGTTCCTTTAGGGTCATGTCGAGCAGCGTCGCGATGCGCGACGGCAAGGACTTGAGGAACCAGATGTGGGCAACGGGACAGGCCAGGTCGATGTGACCGAGGCGCTCCCGGCGCACCTTGCTGGGTATAACTTCAACACCGCACTTTTCGCAGACAATGCCGCGATGCTTCATGCGCTTGTACTTGCCGCAATTACATTCGTAGTCCTTGGTCGGACCGAATATCTTGGCACAGAACAGGCCTTCACGCTCAGGCTTGAAAGTCCGGTAGTTAATAGTTTCCGGCTTTTTTACTTCGCCGAAAGAACGCTCCCGAATCTTTTCGGGAGAAACCAAAGACAACCGAATAGCATTAAAGCTGAGAGGATCTTTCGGCCGTTCGAAAAGGCTGAATATATCTTCCAAAACTCACCCTCCTTGTAGGATGACGCTGGGTTTATTCTTGTTCTTCAAGCAGGTCGACGTCGAGGCACAGGGACTGAAGCTCCTTGACCAGAACGTTGAACGACTCAGGCAGTCCTGCTTCAAGGGTATGCTTGCCCTTGACAATGGCCTCGTACATGCGGGTCCGTCCGGCCACGTCATCCGACTTGACAGTCAGGAACTCCTGCAATGCATGGGCGGCACCATAAGCTTCCATGGCCCAGACTTCCATCTCACCGAGTCGCTGGCCACCGAACTGAGCCTTGCCGCCCAGAGGTTGCTGGGTTACCAGGCTATACGGACCAATACTGCGAGCATGGATCTTATCGTCGACCAGGTGGTGCAGCTTGAGCATGTACATAATGCCGACGGTGACCTTCTCTTTAAAGGCCTCGCCGGTCTTGCCGTCGTACAAGGTCATCTGACCCGAGTCGGAGAAGCCGGAGCGAATCATTTCCTGCTTCATCTGCTCTTCAGTTACCCCCTCGAATACAGGCGATGCCATGGGCACACCCTGAGAGAGACGCTGAGCAAGGAGACGGATTTCGTCGTCATCGAGTCCTTGCAAGAAGCTGGTGACATTCTCGTCGTCGTACACTTCTTCTATCTTCTTGCGCAGCGCGTCAGGACCAAACTGCTGGTCAATCTGGGCCTGGATCTGAACACCGAGGCCTCTGGCGGCCAACCCGAGGTGGGTTTCGAGGATCTGCCCGACGTTCATACGGGACGGTACACCGAGGGGGTTGAGAACAATTTCCACCGGTGTCCCATCTTCCATGTAAGGCATATCCTCTTCCGGCAGGATCCGGGACAGGACACCCTTGTTACCATGCCGGCCGGCCATCTTATCGCCGACGGACAATTTGCGTTTGATGGCGATGTAGACCTTGACCATTTTGATCACTCCGGGCGGCAGATCGTCCCCCCGCTTGATCTTTTCTATCTTATTGGAGAAAACCTCTTTGATCAGGTCCTCACGCTCTGCAAGACGGGCAAAGATCTCAGCAACTCTGGATTCGACCTCAGGCTCGTCAAGCAACGAGATATCGTTCCAACGCGACAGAGGGATCTTATCCAACGCCTCGGCGGCAATTTCAGTTCCCTGCTCCAACAGCACCTCACCGGCAGGGTCGCTGACCGCAACGGCCGCCTTGCGGCCGATCAGAAGGTCTCGCACCTTGCTTTTGGCCGATTCGCGAATGATGCGAATTTCGTCGTTCTGGTCCTTGAGGAGCTTATCGATTTCACCCTTTTCGATGATCTCGGTGCGGCTGTCCTTGTCGGAACCCTTGCGGGAGAAGACCCGCGCACCGATAACCACGCCTTCGGTCCCGGGCGGCAGGCGCAAGGAAGTGTCCCGCACATCACCGGCCTTTTCACCGAAGATAGCCCTCAACAGTTTTTCTTCCGGCGAAAGCTGAGTCTCACCCTTGGGGGTGATCTTACCAACCAGGATGTCGCCCGGCTTGACCTCGGCGCCGATACGCACGATACCGCTTTCGTCAAGGTCCTTGAGAGCGTCCTCGCCGAGATTGGGGATATCGTTGGTGATCTCTTCCTTGCCGAGTTTGGTATCCCGCGCCACACACTCCAATTCTTCAATATGAATTGAGGTATAGCGGTCCTCCTTGACCATTTTTTCGGAGATAAGGATGGAATCCTCGAAGTTATAACCGCCCCAGGGCATGAATGCGACCAACACATTCTGTCCGAGAGCCAGCTCCCCCCACTGGGTGGAAGGACCGTCAGCTATAATATCTCCGGCCTTAACCCGATCTCCGTTACGGACAATCGGCTTTTGGTTAAGACAGGTATTCTGGTTGGAGCGGGAGAACTTGGTCAGAGTATAGATATCTACCCCTGTCCCTGTTTCATCAACTTCGCCTTCATCGATTTTAACCACGATGCGGGCCGCGTCGACACTTTCGACAACTCCGGCATGACGTGCCACAACGGCGGCGCCGGAGTCATGAGCAACGATACGCTCCATCCCGGTACCGACCAGAGGTGAATCCGCCCGCAGCAAAGGCACAGCCTGACGCTGCATGTTGGAACCCATCAGAGCACGGTTGGCATCATCGTTTTCCAAAAAGGGAATCAACGCCGCGGCTACGGAAACAAGCTGCTTGGGAGAAACGTCCATCAAGCCGATATCGTCCCGCGACATAAGCATGAACTCACCGCTCTTACGGGCGTTGATCAGTTCATTGACCAGGCGACCATTTTCATCGAGTGGCGCATTGGCCTGGGCAATGGCATGACCTTCTTCTTCAAGTGCCGAGAAGTAGCGGATATCCTTGCTGGCCACACCGCCTTCAACCAGGCGATAGGGAGTCTCGACAAAACCATGCTCGTTAATACGGGCATAGGTTGACAAGGAGGCAATCAGACCGATATTCGGTCCTTCGGGAGTTTCAATAGGACACACACGCCCGTAATGGGTCGGATGGACGTCTCGAACTTCGAAGCCAGCCCGCTCGCGGGTCAAGCCACCAGGTCCCAGAGCAGACAAACGACGCTTATGGGTGATTTCCGAAAGCGGATTGGTCTGGTCCATGAACTGGGAAAGTTGCGAAGACCCGAAGAACTCCTTGACTACAGCTGAGACCGGCTTTGAATTGATCAAATCATGAGGCATGAGACTGTCAATTTCCTGCAGACTCATGCGTTCCTTGATCGCACGCTCCATGCGCACCAGGCCAACACGATACTGGTTTTCCAGCAGTTCGCCCACAGCGCGCACACGGCGATTCCCGAGGTGATCGATATCGTCGATGGCGCCTTTGCCGTTACGCAGGTCGATGAGATAACGCACTACCTCCAGGATATCTTCCTTGGTCAAGGTAGTATGTTCGGGAGCGACATCGAGACCAAGCTTATAGTTAAGCTTAATGCGCCCAACGGCGGACAGGTCGTATCGCTCCGGTATGAAAAACAGTCCTTCAAAGAGAGCGTTGGCACTCTTGATGGTCGGAGGATCTCCCGGACGCAGGCGACGATAAATCTCGATTCGGGCATCATCGGCAGTGGCTACCTTGTCGATCAGCAGTGTTTCGCGCAGATAAGGCCCGACAAAAATGTTGTCGATGTACAACACGTTGAACTCGGTGATACCGCGATCACGCAACTCAGCCAACTTTTCAACGCTGATTTCCTCGTTGCACTCAACGAGAATTTCGCCGGTAGCGGTGTCGACAATATCGACCGAAGAAATCTTCCCGGCAACCTCTTCTTCGAGAACCGGTATCAGTTCGACATTGTGCTCGGCAAGCTTGCGAATGGCCGCCTTGGTGAACTTACGATTGGCCTTAACCAGGACCTCGCCATTTTCAGCAACGATATCGCTGCTGGCACGCTGGCCGGCAAGCAATTCGAGATTAACGCGTTTTTGGTAGCCTTCCTCAGCAAAGACAATGGTCTCTACGTCGTAAAAATAGTTGAGCAGCTCCTCAGCGGTATAATCAAGAGCCTTGAGAAGCACCGTAGCAGGCAATTTCCGCCGCCGGTCGATACGAACGTAAAGAAAGTCTTTGTGATCAAAATCGAAATCGAGCCACGAACCCCGATAGGGGATAACTCGAGCGTTGTACAAAATTTTCCCGCTCGAATGAGTTTTACCTTTGTCGTGGTCGAAAAATACCCCGGGAGAACGATGCAACTGGCTGACAATAACCCTCTCAGTACCATTAATAATAAAGGTACCGTTCGAAGTCATCAGCGGGATCTCACCGAAGTAAACCTCCTGCTCTTTAATATCGCGAATCGACTGAACGCCCGATTCCTTATCGGTGTCCCAGGAAACAAGGCGCACCTTGACCTTTACCGGAGCGGCAAAAGTCATTCCCCGTTGGTGGCATTCATCCACATCATATTTGGGAGTGCCGAGGGAATAAGAAACATATTCAAGCGAACAGGTTTCGCTAAAATCCCGTATAGGGAAAACAGACTGAAAAACGGCCTCCAAACCGATATTTTGTCTTGAAGAAGGAGGGATGTCCGCTTGCAGGAAACGCTTATAAGAATTTTTCTGAATATCGATCAGATTAGGGATATCAATGATTCGCTTAATTTCAGCGAAGTGTTTCCTTAGAAGCTGGTTATTCGCGATCGAATAAGCCATGGTTACTCCTTTAGCTGAGGAAGCTAACGAATGCAGAATAGCCAAGGCCGCACAAGGCGACCTTGGCTAGGGGCAATACTTTTAAACAGCTACTACTTGAGCTCGACAGAAGCGCCGGCTTCTTCAAGCTGCTTCTTGAGTTCCTCTGCTTCTTCTTTAGCCAAGCCTTCTTTGACATTCTGGGGGGCACCGTCAACCAGTTCCTTGGCTTCTTTGAGACCCAGGCCGGTAGCAGCGCGAACAGCTTTAATGACGTTGATCTTCTTGTCGCCAGCGCTGGTCAGAACGACGTCGAACTCGTCTTTTTCTTCAGCAGCAGCAGCAGGACCGGCAGCAGGACCAGCAGCAACAGCTACAGGAGCGGCAGCGGAAACGCCAAACTTCTCTTCCAGTTCCTTGACCAGTTCTGCAAGATCCAGAACGCTCATGTTTTCGATAAATTCAACAACTTGTTCTTTAGTGACATCAGCCATGATGTATATCCTCCTTACGGTACCGCGAGCGGTAACAATGGAAAGTACGTAGTTTTAAAACTTAATGAAAGGCTGCCCTTAAGCGGCCTTTTGCTCTTGAATAGCGGCAAGAACCTGTACCAGCGAACGGGGTACGGCTGCGAGCACACCGACGAAATTGGATGCCGGAGCATTGATGGATCCAAGTACTTTGGCCAGCAATACTTCGCGGCTCGGCAGATCAGCCAGAGCCTTGATATCTTCGACGGACAGGGGCTTGCCGTCCATGACGCCGCCCTTGAGCTCGAAGAACTTGCTCTCTTTCGCCAGCTCAGCAAGAACCTTGGCCGGTGCTGCGACATCGCCCGTGGCGAAAGCAACCGCGGTCGGACCCTGCAGATGCGGTTCCAAACATTCGGCGCCGGTACCCTTTGCGGCAATCCGCAATAGAGTATTCTTTGCAACACGGTAATCTACGCCAACTTGGCGCAGTTCGCCGCGAAGCTTGTTAACCGCCTCCACGTCCATCCCGCGATAATCCGCGAGGAAGGTCGCCTTAGACGAGTTAAGCAGCTCCGACAGTTCCGAAACCATATTTGATTTGGATTCTTTATTCACTGTCTCTCCTCCTTTCTTTAGAGTTACGGAGCCTTAAGACTCCGGCTGCTAGTCAAAGCTTGATAAGGAAGAGATGGGCCTATGGCCACTTCATCCTAAAGCCTCGGCAGGCGGGTTTCCCCATTAAGCGTCTTATGACGCACCGGCTGTCTTTGACCAGGAAAACTATCAGGCACGACAGGCCGGCCATCATCAAAGACGAGGCCGGCCTTGCCATCCTGTGTAAATATAACTTATTTAATCAGTGCCTGCAGAGCGGGAGTATCGATATTGATGCCAGGTCCCATAGTGCTCGAAACAGTAACTTTCTTCAGGTAGGTGCCTTTAGCGGAAGAAGGCTTGGCTTTGACCAAAGCATCCATCAGCGCGACAAGATTTTCCTGCAACTTTTCGGCATCGAAGGAAACTTTGCCCAGAGGGGCTTGTACGATACCAGCCTTCTCTACCCGGTAAGATACTTTACCGGATTTAGCTTCTTCGACAGCTTTGCCGACTTCAAAGGTAACAGTACCCACCTTGGGGTTAGGCATCAGGCTGCGGGGTCCGAGCAGACGACCGATTTTACCAACCACACCCATCATATCGGGGGTAGCGATGGCCGTATCGAACTCAAACCAACCGCCTTGAATTTTTTCAACCAAATCATCGCCACCGACGTAATCGGCACCGGCCTCTTTGGCCTCGAGTGCTTTTTCGCCCTTGGCAAAGACCAAAACGCGAACCGTTTTACCGAGACCGTTGGGCAATACAACCGCGCCACGAACCATCTGATCGGCCTTGCGCGGGTCAACGCCCAGCCGCACGGCAATCTCAACGGTTTCGTCAAACTTGGCGTAAGCTGCATCTTTAACCAGCGCCAGCGCCTCCTCGACAGGGTAATTGCGGCTCCGGTCAACCTTGGCCTTGGCTTCTTTTTGATACTTTCCTATAGACATTTGCGTACTCCAGATTATGCCAGGGATTAGATGACTTCCAGGCCCATGCTGCGGGCGGTCCCTTCAATGGTCCGCATAGCTGCATCGATGTCGAAGGCATTAAGATCGGGCATTTTTATCTCAGCAATCTCGCGCACCTGATCCTTGGTCACCTTGCCAACCTTGTCCTTATTGGGGACGCCGGAACCCTTCTCCAGCTTGGCCGCCTTGAGCAGCAGTACGGCAGCCGGCGGGGTTTTGGTGATAAACGAGAAAGACCGATCAGCGAAGACCGTGATGACAACCGGAATGATCATCCCGTCCTGACTCTGGGTCTTAGCGTTGAACGCCTTGCAGAATTCCATAATATTAACCCCGTGCTGACCGAGCGCGGGACCAACCGGAGGCGAGGGATTCGCTTTGCCGGCAGGAATCTGCAGCTTTATCATTCCTATTATCTTCTTGGCCATGAATTACTCCTTAACTTTATGACTTGCAGAACCAGCTTAACTGGTCTTTTCTACCTGAATAAATTCGAGTTCGACAGGGGTAACCCGACCAAAAATGCTGACCATAACTTTCAGCTTGGCCTTGTCGGGCTTGACGTCTTCGACAACTCCGGTGAAATTCAGGAACGGACCATCAACAACCCGAACAGTCTCGCCGACCTCAAAAGCCACTTTCGGCTTGGGCCGCTCAACGTCCTCTTCCATGCGGGCGGTAATCTTGGCCACATCCTCATCCGGAATGGTAGCTGGCACAGTGCCGCCGCCGACAAAACCTGTGACTTTGGGGGTATCTTTCACCACATGCCAGGTTTCGTCGTTTAACTCCATCTGCACCAGAATATATCCGGGGAAGAATTTCCGCGTCGAAGTTTTACGTTCGCCCTTCTTCAACTCAACAACCGTCTCGGAAGGAATGAGAACTTCACCGAAGTACTCTTCGACATTAAGCGAACGAATACGCTCTTCCAGAGACAGCTTGACTTTGTTTTCGTAACCCGAATAGGTATGTACGCCATACCACTTCATTGTCATATCAACTCTTCTTTGGTGGCAGGCTTAAAGCACAGCCCGAATGGAAGTTGACAAAGCCGTGTCGACAACCCAGAGAAAAACGGCCGAGACGAGCACAAGCACAATCACTGCCAAAGTGGATGCATAAGTGTCTCGCCGTGAAGGCCAGGTAACTTTACCCAACTCACTCTTTGCAGAAGCAAGAAACTCTCTGACTTTATCAAACACCTGAAGCTCCCATAACAAATGCCGCACTTTTAAAATGGCAGGCCAGGAGGGACTCGA
>NPIE01012583.1_pt1 | contig 14808 bp, 11 predicted proteins | sample 8637661 | NCBI WGS metagenome assembly NPIE01 (sample SAMN07420842, study PRJNA396082) | bioreactor metagenome | isolation source: sample BA12 brine-fed electro-methanogenic bioreactor BA | place: Japan: Kochi | collected 2016-12-09 | reverse complement strand
GTGCCGCAGATGTTGTTGCAGCAGACGAGCAGGTCCGGTTTGGGCATGCCGCCGATGGGGCTGGTTCCCGCGATGATGGCGCCGATGTCCGTGCGCGCATAAGAGCATAAATCACGTGAGAACCCCGCCTCCTCGGCGGTATTGCACAAACTGTCCGCCATGCGCGTGGCGCCGCACATGGCGGCGTGGTTCTCGGGATAAAGCGGGGTTATTTCCGCCGCGTATAAAAACTCGACCGGCGCGCCGCTGGTAATCCACGCCAATTTCTGGTTCGTACCCTCGGCCATCTTCGCGCCCATGTAATACATGGTCATGATTTCTTTCATTCGCTTGTACGACTCGAGTTTCGGCAATTCCATGCTCATGAAATAATTCCTTTATGATGGACGTCAGATTGGTTTGGGACAAGGCGCTGAATCAACGCGCGGACAGGATACAAGGGCCATGCAGGAAAATGCAAACGCGGAAATCAACGTTTCACTCTTCAATGCGGCGAGACGCCGCGTCTGCTTTTGTCCTTAAATAATGCCTGGTAGTATTCTCATGATTTCAATCCGCCAATCAATTCGTTAACGTCCTGTATGCCGTGGCGCAAACAATAGGCTTCCATGCCTTCTATAACATTCATCGCGGCGTCAGGTTTTCGGAACGAAGCGCAGCCTACCGCCACGGCGGTCGCGCCCACCAATAGAAACTGCAACGCGTCCTCGGCGGAACAAATGCCGCCCATGCCGAGGACGGGAACAGTCAATGCGCGCGCCGCATCCCACACCATCTTCACGGCTACGGGACGTATGGCCGGCCCACTCAGGCCGCCAACAATATTGCCAAGTTTCGGACGTTGTTTTTCAATGTCAATATCCATGCCTATCAAGGTATTGATGAGGGACACGGCATCGGCGCCGCCTTCCTGCGCCGCCAGGGACGACTCGACAATATCGGTCACATTGGGGGAAAGTTTGATGAACACCGGCAGGCTTGTCGCGGCCTTGACGGCCTGCGTATACTCCTTGACCCGCTCGGGAAATTGTGCGACCAAGGCGCCGCCGCGCGTACAGCGCGCGTCATGCACGTTGGGGCAGGATAGATTCGCTTCTAGCGCGTCGGCGCCGTTTTCGCTTTCGATGCGCCGGGCCAACGCCGCATATTCTTCGGGGCTGTACCCATAAATATTGGCGATGATGGTACAGCCTTTCGCGCGCAAGACCGGCAGTTTCTCTTTCAGATAGGTCTCGATCCCGATGTTTTGCAGGCCGATGGCGTTAAGCATGCCCGCAGGCGTTTCGACGATACGGGGCGGTTTATTTCCCGGACGCGGCTTCAGGGAAAGGCTTTTAACCGTAACGGCGCCCAGCCGCGACACATCGAAATAGTCATCGTATTCATCTCCATAGCCAAAGGTGCCCGACGCCACGGTCACGGGATTCTTCATGGCCAGACCGCCCAGATTCACCTGTAGACTTACTTTGGTCATGGCATGGTCTCACAGACATTCCAGTTGATGTCGCGGGTGTCGAAAACCGGTCCGTCGCGACAGACCCGAGCCATTCGTTTCGCCTCATCCTCGACGGTTGTTTCCACAACGCAGCCCATACACACGCCGTCGCCGCAGGCCATGCCGGCTTCGAGTGAGGCGAAACAACGGGCCTCTGTTTCCATGCACACGTCATGTACGGATTTCATCATGGCCGTCGGCCCACAAGCGTATACAATGGTCGAAGCGTCCGTATCAAGCGTACGCAGACAGTCCGACGCATAGCCTTTCATGCCTGCGGACCCATCGTCCGTGACCAGATGCAGGGCGCACCCCATCTGGGAGAATTCCTTTTCGCACAGGAGCATACGCTCGTCACGCGCCGCCAATATCACCTCCGGCGTACACCCCGCCTTTTTCATAAGCGCCTCGGCCAGGCCGGGCAACGGCGCAACGCCAATGCCGCCCGCCACAAGAACATGCCGCGCAAACCCCTTTTCGAGGGGAAAGGCGTTCCCCAACGGCCCTTGCACATTCACTGCGGCGCCAACCGATAATCCGGCCAAAAGACGCGTACCCTGTCCGACTGTTTTATACAGGATGGAAATGCCGTCGTTAAAAATTCGCTCGATGGACATGGGCCGGCGCAGGAAGGGGCAGAACCCTTCGCGCACTTCCAGCATGCAGAACTGTCCGGGCAGGGCTTCCCGGGCGATTTGAGGGGCGCGCAACGCCATGCGCCGATGCTCAGGCGCCACTTCCTGGTGCGCGATTATCGTACAATCAAGAATATACGTCATGGATTATCCACTATTTGCCGAGACTTGGCTTATCAACAGGTTCACGCCGCTGCGGATGCGTTCGGCCATGACTTCGCCGATGCCCTCCACCTCGACCAGCTGGTCCTTGTTGGCGTACATAATGGCCTTGAGCGAGCCCAGCTGGCCGACCAGATTGTCTATCAGCGGCGCGGGCAGCCGGTTGATGGCGTGTAGAATCCGGTATCCCCTGGGCGTCATGTAGGAATCCACGCTGCGCAGATTCGGGCCATAACCAAGCGCCTGACTGATACATCCCAAATTAACCAATTCTTCCTGGGTCAGCGCGGCGATACGTTCACTGATGCTTTCCGCCGTCACCCCCTGTTTTTCCCGATAGTAATCGCGCACCACCGACGACGCTTCTTTCATGGGCATGATCGTTTCCTGCAATTGCAACTGGAGCAGACGGCCCTCGGTGCCCAGTTCGAGGATAATCGGGTCTACTTCCTTGCGTATGCGATTGACCATCTCCGCGCGTTGCAATACGCGACAAACATCAAAAATGGTGACCACATCGTTAATCTCGCGGGTGGTGAGTTCTTCCATCTGCTTGCGCAAAACATCCACATATTTCTCGAGGGTCTGCAATGTTTGCACCCCTTTGTTTACCAGGGTCTGCACAGAATCCAGGGCGTATCGTCTCGTGTGACAATAGAGCGTAACGCTTGTGCGTCGCTGAGACAGCGCCAGCACAAGACACTTGGCCTGTGTGGCCATGCGCTGCGCCGCGCGATGGCGCGTCCCCGTCTCCGTGGTGGCAATATTGGTCGCGGGTTTGAGAAAGCGATTGGCGTAATGGATGCGGGTGCCTTGTTCGTTCAGGATGATGGCGCCGTCCATCTTTGATAGTTCATACAACAGCTGCGGCGTCATCTCGGCATCGAGTTTCACGCCGCCCTCGGAAAGCCTGCTCAAGCGGGCCACGCTGCCGAAACACAGCAAAGCCCCCATCCGCGACTGGAGTATCGAGGAAATGGCCTCACGAATCTCCGTTCCCGGCGCCACCATGACCAGCGCCTCGCGAAAGGCTTCCGCTTCACTCATTTTACGTTTTGGCACGTCACGTAGTCTCCAATGCTGCTTGTATCGCGTCCATAATTTTCGCCGCCGGCTCGGGCGTTATCTGCGCGGCCGCCACGTCGCGTTGGCAGTTTTTAGGCGCCAAACAACGAGCAAATCCGAACTTGGCCGCTTCCTGCGCGCGCTGGCGCGCCGCGCTGACGGCGCGCACTTCGCCAGACAGTCCGATTTCGCCGAAGGCCACGATATCGTCGGCTACGGGCCGTCCCAGCAGGCTCGATGCCAAAGCGACGGCGGCGGCCAGGTCGGCGGCGGGCTCGTCGAGACGAATGCCGCCCGCTACATTTACAAATACATCCCGGTCAGAAAAACGTAACCCGGCGTGTCGTTCGAGCACGGCCAGCAGCAGCGCCACGCGGTTCGGGTTGAGCCCTGTAATAGTACGCCGCGGCGAACCCGCATGGGCGTCGCTTACCAGAGCCTGTACCTCGACCAGCAGGGGCCGCGCCCCTTCCATGCCGGGAAACACGGCCGAACCGCTGACGCCCACGGGCCGTTCATCCAAAAACAACGCGCTGGGATTCTTGACTTCACACAGTCCGGTATCGCGCATCTCGAACACGCCGATTTCGTTGGTCGAACCGAATCGGTTCTTTACCGCGCGCAACACGCGCAACGCCTGGCGACCTTCGCCCTCAAAGTATAAAACAGTGTCCACCAGATGTTCCAAGAGTCGCGGTCAGGCAATGACGCCTTCCTTGGTCACATGGCCGACAAGTACGATGGGCGTTCCCGTGTTTTTCGCCAGACGCATGAATTCATTGGCGCACTCGCGCACCTGCCCCACCGAACCGGGCGACGCCGCCAGCCGCGACGTATACACCGACTGGATGGAATCCACGACCACCAAGTGGAATGCGCCGGGTTGAATATGGGGCGCAACAGCAGACACATGGGTTTCGGTCAGCATCAGCAAACGGTCATGGAGCGTACCCAGCCTGGCCGCGCGCAATCGCGCCTGGTCAAAAGACTCTTCGCCGGAAACATATAACACCGGTCCTTCATGAGCAGCCAAAAAATGAGATACCTGCAACATTAAAGTGGACTTCCCAATGCCCGGATCGCCTCCCACCAGCACGAGAGACCCCGGCGTGATGCCGCCGCCCATGACCCGGTCGAATTCAGCCATGCCCCCGGACACGCGCCGCAAGGGGGACTGCGCGGCGTCCGTCACCGGAACAGGCGTCGCAATAAAAACAGTATCCGGGCGAAGATGGGGACCTTCGTCGCGAATCTCCTCTTCTATCAACGTGTTCCAAGAATCACATTCAGCGCACTTGCCCGCCCACTTGGAATGCACCGCGCCGCAATCTTCACAGATAAAACGAGATTTGAGGCGCGTCATGTCCGCAATAATTCCTTTCCAGGCGCAATGTCCTGTTGTCAGGGCGGTTATCCGTCGCGATCCGCACCGATGAATAATGCACGTATCCCATTGCGTGGACCGGCGCGGCAGCGCGATTTGCACTGTGACAGTGACAGTTTACATGATTTATCGGCGTCATGGCAAGCACATATCAATATCCTGCCGCCCCAGGAATATTGCTTTAACATGATTTTTCAGCGTATTTAAGCCCTATGACGTGAACCGTTGCCCGCTGCGTCAGAGACGAAAAAAGGCCGCATACGTCTGCCACTGTCATCCGTTGAGCCAAAATTCGATAACGGTTTTATAGCCGCCCTTCTTACGTTAAGCACTGTCTAAAATGCAACTATTATCGAAAGTCGTTTTCCCATTAACGGCTGATTTTCAGCGGCACTGTACTATAGCCGAACTTTTGGGAAACGGCTTGGCGTTACTTGATTATTTTCTTTATGAGATCGCGGCGTTCATGCTATGCTGTAGGAAAAATGGAAGCAGGCGCAACCGAAAGGATCAGGGATATCATGATAGACACACCGCAATTAAACTCAGGGGATGTGGTGGTAGGCGTGGATATTGGCGGCACAAAAATGATGGCTGTCGTTTATGATCACAATTTCAAAAAGCTGGGGACCTGCCGAAAGAAAAGCCGAGACAAAGGCGGCGCGAGTGAATCACGTATTCTCACGGTAATTCAGGAAGCACTCCAACAAGCAGGAAATCCCGCCGTCAAAGGCATCGGCGTGGGTTCGCCGGGTCCGCTTGATCCGAATACGGGAGTTATTATTGACACGCCGAATTTAGGCTGGAAAAACTTTCCGCTCGCTGATTTGCTGCGTGACGCCTTCCATGCGCCGGTAGTGGTGGACAACGATGTAAACGTCGGGACCTATGGCGAATGGCGGTTTTCCGAACTACGCTCGTGCCGACACCTGCTGGGCGTGTTTCCCGGTACGGGTATTGGCGGCGGCATTATCATTGACGGGAAGATACTGCATGGCTTCTCTGGCGCCGCTGGTGAGATCGGTCATATGACAATCATGCCCGACGGCCCTTTCTGCGGTTGCGGTAAGCGTGGGTGCCTTGAAGCGCTGGCGTCGCGACTGGCCATCGCCAAAGAGGCGGCGGTATTGGCCGTGCGCGGCGACGCCCCTTACATACGGGCAAACTGCGGCGCCGACTTGAACGCCATACGCAGCGGCGCGCTTGCCCGCGCCATTGACGCGGGCGATAAAATGGTCGAGGCTGAGGTGCGCAAGGCCGCCTATTACATCGGTATCGGAACCGCGAACCTGATCAATATTTTGAGTCCCGAAGCCGTGGTGCTTGGCGGCGGCCTGGTCGAGGCCATGGAACCGCTGATGCTCGAAGAGGTCCGCCGCGCCGTCGAAACGCACGCCATGCCGTTTCTCAGCAAAAATGTAAAGATTTGCGCCGCAAAGCTTGGCGACGACGCTGTGGTTATGGGCGCCGCGCAGCTGATCGGTGAACCNNACAACATCTCGCTGGCAGTGGATAACCTTGCGCCTTATGGAAACCAAAACGTCTCCCAAACAAACGGCCGTCTTGCGCCTGCATTGTCAGGATGTACCGGGTATTGTCTACCATGTCAGCAGGTTCATCTATGAAAACGGCGGCAACATCATCAACGCCGAGCAGCACGCCGAGGCCATGGACAACCGCTTTTTCATGCGCGTCCATTTTGATTGCGACGGACTGGGTCTCTCGCGCGCGGATTTCATAAAACAACTTCAAGCGCTTGCCAATACCTTTGGGATGGAAACGGCGCTGACTTTTTCGGATACGCGCAAGCGTATGGCTATCATGGTCTCACGATACAATCATTGCCTCTACGACCTGCTGTTGCGCCATCAGTACGGCGAGATCAATGCGGACCTCGCCCTGGTCGTCAGCAATCATCCTGAACTCGAACCAGTCGCAAGGGAATTTAGTATTCCCTTTCATCACATACCGGTAGCGCCCGGCCAAAAGGAAAAGGCCGAAGCCAATGTATTGAACTTGTTCTCGGAATACCAGGTTGACTTTATCGTGCTTGCCCGATATATGCAAATCCTGACAGATGGCTTCATCTCCCGATACGAGCACCGGATCATCAATGTACATCATGGATTTCTGCCCGCATTCAAGGGCGCAAAACCGTATCATCAGGCGTACGAACACGGCGTGAAAATCATCGGCGCCACCAGCCACTACGCCACGGCGGAATTGGACATGGGCCCCATTATTGAACAGGAAACCGTGCGCGTAGACCATACTCACAGCGCCGAGGACCTGGTCGCTATGGGCCGCGACATCGAGCGTCATGTTCTGGCGACAGCGGTTAAAGCCCATGGAGACGACCGAATCATGGTTTACCGTCGCCGTACCATTGTCTTTCGGTAATCTCGCTCCCCCACGCCAGCGTTATCTGTTGCAGCGTTTCACTTGTTATGAGCGTTTACCCGAAAAAAAAAAAACGGCATGACGTCGGTGTGCTATCTTGGCTATGCAATTTCAAATTGCGGACAACGACCGCGTTGGTGCAATACATTGCGTTTCCGGGCGTTACTGGCAGTCTTTATATTTGTATGGTATAATCGAGAGTGGGAATGAAAATATAAACGATTAATCATAGTCATTGACCGGGCGCATCAGGTTTCCGACACTGGTGGTGTTCCGTAACTTTAAGGAAGGGACGCAATGGGCCATTATGACATGGACAATGTATTGACAATTCTTCTAGCCGGCGGCATGGGTGAACGCCTCTACCCGTTGACCAAAGACCGCGCAAAGCCGGCAGTTCCATTTGGCGGGATGTATCGCATTATTGACTTCACCTTATCCAATTGTTTTAATTCCCGTTGCCGTCGCATCTGCGTATTAACACAATACAAATCGAACTCCCTTGCCCGGCATGTCAATCGCGGTTGGAACATTATGCACAATGAATTGGGTGAATATATTGAGATCATTCCGCCGCAAATGCGGGTGAACAGCAACTGGTATCTGGGAACGGCGGACGCCATTTATCAGAATCTGTATTCCGTGGACCAGGCGGACCCTCGTGAAGTGCTGATTGTCAGCGGCGATCATATATATAAAATGAACTACCAGAAGATGGTGGCCCAGCACAGGCAAACCGAGGCGGACTTGACCATCGCGGCCATTGAGGCGCCCATGCACGAAGCAACCCGATTCGGCGTATTTGAAGTGGATGCTTCGAACCGCGTACTGGGCTTTGAGGAAAAGCCCGAGCACCCCAAACCCCTACCTGACAATCCGGATATCTCGCTCGCCTCGATGGGTATTTATGTCTTCAATGTGGAGGTCTTGCGCGAGGCCGTAACGTTGGATAATGAATTGGATAACAGCAGCCATGATTTCGGCAAGGACATCATCCCGCGCCTTGTCCGTCAAAACGCCGCTGTTTATGCCTATAAATTCGAGGATGAAAACAAGAAGGAAGCGCAATATTGGCGCGATGTCGGCACGCTGGACACCTATTGGGAGGCCAATATGGACCTGGTCAGCGTGGACCCGCAATTCAATCTGTACGACCAAGGCTGGCCCTTGCGCACCAGCCTGCCGACCTTGCCGCCCGCCAAGTTCGTATTCGCGGAAGTAGGCAATCGTTTTGGTGTGGCCGTGGATTCCGTTGTAAGCCCCGGATGCATTGTCAGCGGCGGCATGGTTGATCGGTGTGTGTTGGGGCCGATGGTGCGCGTCAACTCCTACTCCCATGTGCAGGAATCCATCTTGCTTGGCGGCGCAAACATCGGTCGCCACTGTCATATTCGTCGCGCCATCATAGAAAAAAACGTGGTGATTCCCGAGCACAGCGTTATCGGCTACAACCTCGAAGAGGATGCCAAACGTTTCCGCATTACGCCGAACGGCGTCGTCGTGGTTGAATCATCGGGCAAATTTGAACACGCCGACGTATAAACCCCAATGTGGACACTGCCGATGAGACATATGGGGCCGTAGGGTAACTGTCTAGCACAGTTGTGATCTTTCGGGCGTTTGGCGCTCGTTGGAGTTCAAACATTTGTTTGTAGCCCTTTCGCATACGTCACAAACTAAAGTTTGAACTCCAACAGGACATTTGCTGACGGACGCGCTGCAAATTTAGATGCTGCTAGACAGTTAGGCCGTATGCAACATTCAACGATACTGTTTATTGCAGCTGCTCCCCCTGATATGAACCGGTCAAGGAATGCAGAAAATCAACAATGGCTTCTCGCTGGGCCGGTTTTATGGATTTGCCCACCTGATATTGCATCATGACGTCCACCGATTCTTCCAATGTTTCAACTGTACCGTCGTGCATATATGGGAAGGTGAGGGCAATGTTGCGCAAGGTGGGCACCTTCAGTCTGAACCGGTCAAATTCATCGCCCGTGGCATTATATCTGCCGTAATCGGGCGTACCGACATTGCCGCGATCGCCGAAATAATCACCGCGCAAGCCCATCAGTTCAAAGGATTGTCCGCCCAATAGGACGCCGGCATGACAGGTGGCGCAGGAAAAGTCCTGAAATAACTGATACCCTTCCTGCTGTCTGGCAGTCAGCGCAGCAGCGTCGCCCTTGAGAAAGGCGTCAAACGGTGCAGGCGTGATCAAGGTCCGTTCGAAGGCGGCAATAGCGTCCACGAAATTTTCCATCTTGTATCCATCGGTATACACGGCAGTAAAGGCTTCCGTGAACCCTTCGTCCTCGAGTAGTTTCCCGGTAACCTGCTCCCAGTTCGACGCCATCTCAATGGGATTAGTCACCGGCCCGTCCGCTTGTTCGGCCAGGTCTGCCGCACGCCCATCCCAGAACTGCATGAACTGAAAACCCGAGTTAAATACAGTCGGCGCATTGATATCCCCCACGGCGCCGCCTACGCCAACCGAGAACTGCAACTGGTCCGTGCCGCCCTTGGCCAAATCGTGACAGGAGGCGCAGGAAACCGTATCGTCCTTGGAAAGACGCACATCATGAAATAATGAATCGCCCAGCGCGACTTTGGCCGGGTCTTCATCCACGCGCTCCGGCAAGGGCTGTAGGGTGCGCCGCATCACCTCCGGCGGGTTGCCGGAGGTCGCGTAACGGTCCGTACGGTCGCTATAAATCCACTTCAGTAACGCGTCCTTGTCCGATTGCGACATGCGGTGATCCCAATGCATCAACAAATAGGGCGGCGGCGGCATGGTGTTGTATTCCGTCGAATACTCCAATTTCGCAAGCGTTACCTCCGATACAGGAACCGGCGACTCGGGGAAGAAATCACGGATAAGGTCCACATGTTTCATGCCGACTTCAATGTCATGTTTTATGAGTTGACGGGCAACAGGAATCGCGGCATACCAAGGCAACTGCACTTCACTGGTATGACAGTGTACGCATTTGGCTTCGAGTACGGCCAGCGCATCCGCAAAAAGCGGGTCGGTTGTTTCTATCGTTGCCAACCGACTGGCCGGAAGCGGGATGATCAAATTCGAGAGCGGCAACGCCAGCCCACCTAAAACAGCGAGAATAATAACGATTACCAATACTTTTTTCATCAGTCTTCCCTTCTTCATAACCCAATCATATTGTAACACTGCCCGGAACTACATTAAAAAGATACGCTTATTGTACATGATTGCACTGCGTTTCGCAAACAGGAATCATTCCTTAACAGTAAAAATGAATGGGCGTACACTGTGTTATACTACGGTGGACATTGCCCGTAACCCAGAAAAAGCACCAAAGACGGAGCAAAATTTGTGTTTGCCATTCATGGGGCGACTGTCTCCACCTTAAACGATGACAAGGTGTCATAGGGACGGATTATTATTCGCCCCTACAGTCTTGCGGAACATTTCAGAGCAACTAAGAATATTACCGGGCTGCGGGCGCCGCCCGTGAGGCCCCTTTAAGGAGAATAAAAATGCTTCGACAAAAAGTCATTGTCGCGGGCAGCGCCAACATGGATATGGTGATGCGCGTCCAACGCCTGCCCAAACCAGGCGAAACCCTCATGTCCGATAGTTTTACCACGGCTCACGGCGGCAAGGGCGCGAACCAGGCCGTTGCGGCGGCGCGCCTCGGGGGACAGGTCTCCTTTATTGGCGCTATAGGCGCCGACGCATTCGGCCAGATGCAACGCGAAGGGCTTGCCCGTGAAGGCATCCATCTGAGCCATCTTAAAACGCATGGTGAATTACCCACGGGCGTGGCGCAGATTCTGACAGCCGACACTGGCGACAATATGATTGTGGTGGCCCCTTCGGCGAACCATGCGCTCTTCTCCGAAGATATTACCGCCGCTCATGAACTATTCCAACAGGCGGACGTGTTCATCACACAACTTGAGATACCCTTGACCACGGTGGAAGCGGCGTTGGGAATGGCCTGTGAACACCAGGTTTTTTCCATACTTGATGCCGGTGGGGCCGCTATTGAGGCAACGGCTTCGCTGATCGCGCTTGCGGATATGGTCTCGCCCAACGAAACGGAAGCTGAGGCGCTTACCGGTATTGTCGTGGACTCGTTGGACACCGCCCGTGTCGCCGCGATACGCCTGCGCGACATGGGCGCGAAACACGTGGTGATGAAACTGGGCGCCCGCGGGTGCCTGTATCTCGGCAAAGAGGAATTACATGTGCCCGCGTTTCATGTGAAAGCGCTTGACGCCACTGCCGCCGGGGACGCCTTTACTGCGGCCCTGGGGCTTGCCTGGAACCATATGTCTGTAGGTGACGCGCTGCAATTCGCAAACGCCGCCGGCGCACTCACTACGATGGGGATGGGCGCACAGCCTTCGATGCCCACTCTTGATTCGGTTACGCGGTTCATCGCGACCGAGGAGGAGACGATGCGCCCGACGCCGCGCACCCAATAAGCCTAAGTTCCTGATGACCGCTTATCCACAGGGACGCGTTGTATCCAAGCGCATTGTCTTGATAAACTGGTGAGAAGGGAACCTCTGATTGGAAAGAAATATGGCATCATCAGGCCGACAAACAACTGCGGATACGCTGTTCACCCATATGCTCGAGCGCATTGAAAGCGGCGACTGGCAGGTGGGACAGCCTATTCCAAGTGAGCGAAAACTCATGGAGGAATACGGCGTAAGCCGCATTTCCATTCGCGAAGCGCTTTCCCGAATGCGCGCGCTCGGGTTGATGCGCATATCACACGGCAAAAAAACGGTCATCGAAAAAATGGACGTGCGCATCCTGGGTAAGATTTTTCCGGTGCTATTGGCCATTGAAGGCGAACAAAACTTCCTGCATTTTCTTCAACTGCGCATTACACTTGAGACACAGGCGGCTTTCTCTGCCGCGCTCAACCGCACACAGGAAGACATAGACATTTTGAAGACTTTGCTCGACGATGTCGCTTTTCAAATGGAAGACGACATGTCTGAACAAGCGGTGGAAAAGGATTATGCGTTCCACATCGGCATCGCGCGCGCCTGCAAGAATCCGCTCTTCCCCATGCTGATTGAGGCGCTTTCGGGGTATCTGGCGCCATGGCAGGTGTCTTCCTTCAGGTGGGGCAGCGAGGACCTGCTCATGCTCAACACCTATCACACGGCCATATTTGAAGCGATTCGCGACGGCAACTCTGACGCAGCACGCCGTCATATGGAAAGTCATTTACGCGTAAGCATCGGCCAGATCGTATGCGACGGCATATGGAATCGCGCCATGGACACAAGGAAACGCGGCACGCCTACCGCCTGAACCTTTTTCTCAAGGCGACATTTTTCAGGAGAATCCTATGCGTCTAGAATCCAGCGTGGTCATGATTGTGTTGGCGGCTCTTTTACCGTACATGTCCGCGTGGACAATGACCACGACTTCCGAGTGGCTGGATTTGCTGCGTAATTCGCGCGAACAGCTGTTGGTCGCAGATGAAAATGAGCGCGGACAAGCCATAGTGCGTCTATGGCGGCAACTGGAACGTTCGTTTCCGATTTACAGCGATTGGTTGCTTCAAGACGCTTTCGAAGAAGGCCTGTGGACCCATGCGCCCACGGGCGGTCAGGAGCACTTCCGCGTACAGGGCGACCTTATCGGCAACCTATTGGCGGAACTTCTCATTGACTTGAATGCAGCACAATGGCGGACCATGCTCTTGCGTGTTGTGCGGGAACTGACTGCGGGCGGATGCGCGCTGCCCGACACGTTGACAAATATTGACTTCACGGCAGTGGACCGGTCTGATTACGAATGGGCGGTATTATATTTGGAGGCTTGTGTCGCGCGACGCGCCTATCGGCTTGAAACGCTCATGAACCGAGATTGGGACGGCATCGCATTCGCCCGCCATCATAATCTGGGCGCATCGCATTACGCCTATACGGAAGCGCTGAGCGACGCGCAAAATGAACGCCACTTTTATCCCGGCTCGGCGCTTACCGTATTGCGCTGGAATGGAAATGCCTTTGAAGCAGAAACGCTGCTCGACGATCCTGGCGGCGTCATCCGTGATGTGGACGTTTCTTGGGACGGGACAACCATACTTTTTTCGTGGAAACGTTCGGACCGGGACGACGACTTCAGCCTATATTCCATGGACATGGTCACGCGCGCTGTCCAGCCAATCACGGGCGACCTGGGCCATGCCGACTATGAAGCTGCCTGGCTGCCCAACGGCGATATTGTGTTCAATTCGACGCGCTGCGTGCAGATTGTGGACTGCTGGTGGACGGAGGTCTCGAATCTGTACACCTGCGCCGCCGATGGTCGTTATCTGCGGCGGCTGAGTTTCGATCAGGTGCATACCAACTATCCCGCCGTCACCGACGACGGTCGCGTGTTGTATACCCGCTGGGACTATAACGACCGTGGCCAGCTCTATCCCCAGGGGCTGTTCGAAATGTTCCCCGACGGCACGGGGCAGCGTGAATTTTACGGCAATAATTCCTGGTTCCCCACGACCATACTACATGCGCGCGGCATTCCGGGAACGACCCGGATTCTTGCCGTGTTCACGGGCCATCATACCTGGCAGGCGGGCAAGCTGGGCATACTCGACCCTTCCCTGGGCCGCCAGGAAAACGAAGGCACGCAGCTAATCGCACCAATTCGCGAGACGCCCGCCGAGCGCATTGACCACTATGGTCAGGAAGGGGACCTGTTCAAATATCCCTACCCCGTTGGCGACCGTCATTTTCTGGTTAGTTACGCGCCGCGCGGTTGGGAACAACGCGGCCCTTTACCGCAGGCCCTTCGGCCTGTCTTCGGTCTCTATTTCATGGACATGGACGGGCGACGTGAATTACTGTACCTCGATACGCAGCGACAAATTTCCGTGGGGCGCATGGTTCCGCTGGCGGCGCGACTGACGCCGACCGAACGCCCCGGCATGGTGGATTATCGCAGCGAATCGGGCGTCTATTATGTTCAGGACATCTATGCGGGCCTTGCCCTTGAGGGCGTGCCGCGCGGCGCGGTCAAGGCGTTGCGCGTGATTGCCCTCGACTATCGCGCGGCCGGTATCGGCGACAATCGCAACGAGGGCGTCGCGGGCGCAGCGCTGGTTTCCACGCCCATCGCCGTCGAGAACGGCAGCTGGGACGTCAAAATACCACTGGGCCGCGCCACGGTATACGAGGACGGTTCGGCCTTATTCACGGTTCCCGCACGCATGCCCTTGTATTTCCAGGCGCTGGACGCGCAGGGTCGGGCCATCCAGAGCATGCGCAGTTGGAACACCCTGCAGCCGGGCGAATCCCGGTCCTGCGTGGGCTGCCACGACGACAAGAACGTCGCGCCCCCCATCCTGGGCAAGCCGACCCTGGCCATGCGCGCGGGCGCGCAAGCGCTCGAGCCCAGTTACGGCCCCGAGCGCGGCTTCAGCTTCAACGAACGGATTCAGCCCATACTCGACCGGCATTGCATCCGCTGCCATGACGGCACACCCAACGAAGATAAAGCGACCGGCAATGCGAACAAGAAGGCCTTCAGCTTGCTCGCCACCCTGCGCCATGATGAACAAGCCAAACGTTTCTGGAGCGACGCCTATCTGCGGCTGACTGCGGGCGGACCACACGACGGACCGGTACGCTGGATAAGCGCCCAGTCCGCG
>NPIE01009125.1_pt1 | contig 14826 bp, 14 predicted proteins | sample 8637661 | NCBI WGS metagenome assembly NPIE01 (sample SAMN07420842, study PRJNA396082) | bioreactor metagenome | isolation source: sample BA12 brine-fed electro-methanogenic bioreactor BA | place: Japan: Kochi | collected 2016-12-09 | reverse complement strand
ATTCCCCGATATTTTCCACCACCAAATCCGGTTTATAAGGTGAATCTGCCAAATCACCGGCTTTGGTTTCGCCACTTAATACCAAAACGGTGCGAAATCCCGCCTGACCTAAGGCAACATCGGTATATAGTCGATCACCAACCATGCAAATCTGGTCAGCAGGTAAACCCAAACGCTTGATTAATGACTCCACAATGGGCAAATTGGGTTTTCCGATCACAAAGTCCGGGCTTCTACCCGTGGAAGCTTCCACAAATGCGATGATGGAACCGATGTCCGGCATAACACCATTCTCCAAGGGGCAGTTTATATCCGGATGGGTGGCAAAGTAAGGCAAACCACTACGCACTTCATCGCACAAACGCCATAATTTTTCATAGGTCAGGGTCGTGTCAAATCCTAACACAACCGCTTGCGGATTTCCAACAGTCAATTCAAAACCATTACCAACAAATTCCTCTTCAAGAGCAGGTGTCCCATAGAGATCTATCTTTTTGATTTCAGCAAAATGCTGCTGAAGAAAGTTGGCAGTTGCCTCACCGGAAGTAAAAATTTCGGAAGGGTCAACGTTCAACCCCAAATGGTTGAGTTTTTCGGCATATAACTTGCGGTGTTTGGAAGAATTGTTGGTGAGAAAGAGGAATGGAATGTTTCCTTGCTGTAAGTATTTTACAAAATCACATACACCGGGTAGTAAGTGGTCGCCCAAATAAATGGTGCCATCCATATCCAGAACAAATGCCTTAATGGATGTTAGCATGATTCTGTTTTCCATAGTCATTTATGAATTCACTCCTCAATCCATCCAGCGTAACATTTTTGAAAACAAATTACTCTTTTCCTCATCTCGATAAGTGCTGAAAAGTTTTCCGTTCTGGCCATTAATCATCACCGGAAAACGCTCCGCGCCTAACACCAACATCGCGCTCCAAACAGGCACCAAAATCAGTTTATACTGCTCCACTGTCATGCGACTGGTGTTGATATGCAAATTACGGATCGGTTGAGAATGAACATTCCGCAAATATTGATATTCTGCATCCAAAGCTATTTTGCGGGCACTGATAGCAGCATCCCCAGCAGATACTTCGTATGTCTCGGCAATCCAATTTACCAGGTACTGCTCCTCAAAAGGAATTAGATCAGAAAAATCATAACTTTCGAATAGTTCTTGTAACAATTTGGGGCATTTGCGGGTGGCAGGGATGCGAACGTCATCATGAAATATTGCACTGCTACTGCTCTGCAAGTACCAGTGTCGATTTTCATTAATTTCCAATTGCCAATCAACAAAACCGCCAATATCAAACGTCCACATCGGTAAATAAAAACCTTGTGACGCTTCAAATTTTCCTGCTTGAGCCTCTTTTTTGGTGTTCCACCAATTTAACATTTTTTGATAAGCCTCATCTACTGGTAACTTGAAAGGGATCAGCGCTTCAGGAGAAATTATTTCCCGTTCCTCTTTTTGAGTCACGGTGTAATTGGATTCGCAGAACGGACATTGCCAGCTAAGTTGTTGGGATGGAACGATAAATTCTGCTCCACAACCGGAACAGTGCGAAATAAGTGTATTAATAGAATGGGTATGTCCTTGACCGGTCATCATTGCAATCAGGAAGTTGCCTTCTTCAATATCCCTGTTTGATTTTTTACGGCGCGCATCGACCTCGCATTGTTCACAGACCAGCGTGTGCCCATCGGGTGCAAAAACCAGCCTACCACCACATTTTTCACAAGTGTATCTTTCTAATGCGGTTGATTCTATTTGTTGCGAGGTTGGAATTTTTAAGCGATCAGGATCCACAATTTTTTCTTCTGTCAGTTTACCACTCAAAATTGCCAATTTACGACGTGCCCTGCCTTCTGTGGGATCAATTGCTAAGATCTTCTCCACCCACTCTCGTTGTTCTGTTTCTGTTGGAGAAACCAGACTTAGATAATACATGGCATCTACCTGTTCTTTTAAAGGTGGATCCTGTTCAAGGTATCTTTCCAGATATTTATAAGCCTGTTGATTCTCACCAGCTTTGGCGGATGCTATGCCATGCACCAGCAAGTAACGACCTTGAATATCAAAACCACTTGGATTCTTCATTTTTTCCTCACATACCTGAACTTTATGAATTTATTGTATCAAATTGTTTAACGACCATCACTCAATTTAATTTCAATAAATGGATAAAGATTTAACCCGGACGGCTTTCTTTCGAGAACCTCAAGATATGTTTTATAAATGACTTGCTTTTAAGTATAGTTTTTTGATAGGATAAGGTAGGAAGGTGAGCAGCCAATGGCAATGTTTATCCAATCCAACTCCTGGGTTTTATATTTCATCATTATTGTGTGTTTGATTTTCTTTGGCATTGGCATCAGTATGTTAATCAATCTTACCCAGCATTATGGAAAGTTAAAGCAAAGTAAGAATTGGCTTTCAACCAATGGGAAAATAATATCATCTGATTTAGATGCACAAATTACCACGGATGATGACGGCTATCAAACCACCACCTATCTTGCAAAAGTGAATTTTACCTACGAGGTGGGTGGCAGCACCTACGAAAGTGACCGTGTTAACTTTGATTATGGAATGCGCACCAGCAATATCCGTAAACCCCAATTAGTGGTGGAGCAATATCCCACAGGTAGCGATGTGACTGTTTATTACGACCCCGAGGATCCACAACAATCAGTTTTGGAAAAACGAGTTAATGGCGCCTTCACCACCATAATGGTTTCAGCCGTTTTTATTGGGATCGGTGTGATTGTGGCGGTCACATCGCTAGGAGTTAACCCGCCAGAATTTATTAAAAATTTACTGGGCAGATAGCTTTTCAGGCCATTCACCAGGTTCCATAAATCCCGCTGGTGGAGCACCCAGGGCTTGAATTAGGCGTGCCCAATGATTCACCTGTGCAGATATTGTTGCTAAAATAACAATTTCTCTTTCGTTGAAATTATCCTTAATCGACTGCATGAGTTCGTCGGAAAATTTCAACGGGGTAAGTGAGATCTGGCGAGCATAGCGCAACGCCAATCGTTCTCGTTCACTGAAACTTACCACTCCTTCAATGGGTTTTAAACCCATTGCCCTCCCCAAATCAACGTAATTCTCATTATCCAAGACCCATCCCCTGGATGGTGGCGATCAGCGCGATCACTGCCACCGTAACCACCTTACTACCATCACAATAAACACTTCAATACTTTTTTCATTCCATCTGGCAGTAGGCGGATTATTACCTGGTCAATTAATCAGGTTTGTCAATAATAGAAGCTAAAACTGGGCTACTCTTTTGTATGTGTATGTCTATGATGCAAATCTGGTAAGTGAGGATGAGCATGTTTCAAGAAGACATGTTGATGGGGGTGAGAATGCCAACCATCGGGAACATCCATATCATGGTGATCATGGTGTCCATCATCATGGCGATGAGGATGATCGTGAAGCATTTCTTCATGGATGTGATGGTGTTGATGTTGTTCCCTCATCAACAAAACCAAAGAGGCAATAAACAATATGATGGCAACCGCTAATTGCCAGGTAAATTTTTCTCCTAAAATCAGGATGGATAACAATATTCCCCAAAAAGGAGCACTGGAAAAAATAAGCTGACTACGTGTAGCGCCCAGGTGTTGTGCTGCGGTGATATAAAGCACAATACTAAATCCGTAAGCAAACACACCCAGGATTAAACCTCCAACGACTGCACCCATTGATCCAACTAAGGGGGCAATGCTGATCCCGATAATAAGGTTGGTCGTTCCTGCAACCAGACCTTTCCAGAATGTCGATTGGGCCGGTGTTATGCCGTCAATTAATGCAGTGAGATGATTATCAATTCCCCAACAAATACAGGCAAGCGTGACCAAAACACCAGCCAAAATCCCTGCTGAACCTTCTCCGGATGTAAGAATAACCGCCGACAAAAGTATCCCACCTGCTGCAATCCAACCAGTTCTTGTTAAATGATCCTTGAAAATAAAATGACCTAAAACGGCGGTCGCTACCATTTCTAAATTCAACCACATTGATACTGAGGAGGCATTGGCCAGACGCAAGCCTGCCAACAACGCCAAAGGACCTAACATTCCTCCAAAAATGACAGCCCCCAGCAAACGAAAAGCATTTTTCCGGTCCATCCGCCAGGGAAGGATAAATTTTCCATCACGCACAACAATGAAAATAACCCCAATAGCTGCTCCGATGTATAACAAACCAGCCAACTGGAAAGATGACAATTGAGATAACAGGTTCTTGGAGATCGGTGTGGCTGCCCCAAACAACAAGGCAGAAAGCAATGCTATAAAAATCACCGGTAGTTGCATGTTTTTAAATACCTTTCGGAAAAATAGGTTTCAACCGTGATTACATTAAACCTGATGCTTGATAGAAAATATCCTATCAGTAACAGAGTTCTTTCAGAATCCTACCATTTAATTCGGATTTTAGGTTTGGTTGTTATTCTCTTCTTCCGGTAGCACCTGGATGCAGCCTTCTGCAAATCCTACGGTGACTTCTTCACCATTCGGGAATAATTCCATCACGTAAGGATCTGACTCCACACAGGTCAGTAATTGCCCATGCACCTCAACATCATATTCAATTACATCACCCAGGTAAACTCCACGGCGAATAACACCGTTGAATAATTCACCGGTTTTATCAATTCTGATCATTTCAGGACGGACAATTAGGCTAACCGATTCCTGTGGGCGAAAATCACGCTGAATATTCGTTAACTCCATCACTTCATCAAACACATGTACAAACAGATTTTGGCCGACCTGTTCTTTTGTAACACCATGCACAAAATTTGCTCGCCCAATGAAATCTGCCACAAAGCGGCTATTGGGGAAACGATACATTTCCACCGGTGTGCCAATCTGTTCGATGATGCCATTATTCATTACCACAATGCGATCGGATAACGTCATTGCCTCAATCTGATCATGGGTCACATAAACGCTGGTGATATTCAGTTCTTTTTGAATACGGCGAATTTCAAAGCGCATTTCTTCGCGCAGTTTAGCATCCAGATTCGAGAGGGGTTCATCCATCAACAAAACCTTTGGCTCCATAACTAATGCCCTCGCCAAAGCGACACGTTGCTGCTGTCCACCGGATAATTGCGTAGGTGCACGGTCACCAAACCCCTGCAATTGAACCAACTCCAGAACCTTATTAACTCTTTCCTGAACCGTTGCCTTAGGCAACCGTAGAACATTTAATCCATAGGCTACATTTTCAAAAACATCCAAATGAGGAAAAATTGCATAGCTCTGGAAAACCATCGACATATCTCTTTTATGGGGTGGCAGCATATTAATCTCATTACCATCCAAAACAATCTGTCCATTGGTTGGAAATTCAAAACCTGCAATCATACGTAATGTCGTCGTTTTTCCACAACCGCTAGGGCCTAACAAGGTGACCAACTCGCCCTTTTCAATACTCAAATCTACATTGTAGACAGCAGTAACTTCACCCGCACCCCCGCGAGCTGGGAATATTTTGGTAATGTTTTCTAAAGTTAAGTACATCAGTTCCTCAATCCTTAATTAAAATCCCTGGCTCATATCAACCGAGCCACTACCTTTAAACATTTTGTTGACCAACAAATTCAATAAAAAGATGGCTATCAAAACAAATATGATGATTACCGTGGAATATGCCGCCGCAATACTGACGCCTCCCTGTTCCCATTCACTCAAGATGGAGGCTGTAACGATTCTCCATTTGGCGGAAATCAAGAAAATGATAGCTGAAACGCTGGTCATGTGACGTGTGAAACTGAACACCAACCCGGCAAACAAGGCAGGTAAAATCAACGGCAGGGTCACCTTGCGGAATGTGTATTGTGCATCTGCCCCCAGAATATTGGAGGCTTCTTCAATGGATGGGTCAATTTGCTGCAAGGCCGCCATACCAGACCGCACTGATGCTGGTACCGAGCGAACAATAAAGGCACCCATGATGATATAAGCACCACCCACCATAGCGAATGGTACGCCAACAAAGGAAAGTGCGCAGGGTGCTGCCAAAGCTAGGACACCTACCACATAACGTACCCAGGGTGCCTTAAGATTTTGTAATAGGAGAACTCCAGCAAACACCAACGCGATCGCTAATAGAGCTGGCGTCGGTTGCACCAGCACCTTGATATGATCAGAAATTTGAAAAATAGCATTACTCCAGAAACCACGCTCCATGGAGCGGCTGAGGTTTGCAATGGGTTGCGAAATTGCCACAGCCCAATTGGTTGACATTACATATACACCTATCAGGATTATAGCCATTGGCTTTCTAAATGTTCGCTGCGTGATCATTAATATGATCGCTGTGATCACATAGAATCCACCAAGTATATAGTACATAAACGGCTCGTAAGCCTGGTTTAACCCAACCCCGGCTGCTGTGCCTACGACCAGAATGACAATTCTCTCCCAGCGCGACTTTCCCACCACCAGGGCAAAAAACAATGCCATCACTGCATAAATAGCGATTGCTAAAGCTAACGGCGGTTTATTGAATGCCATTACGAAGCCAATACCTAAAATCGTGCCGGGAACTGCACCGCCCAGATTAGAGGTAAAATCCAGTGCAGCTTTGCCGGTGAAGTTTTTGCGCACCACCAACCAGGCAATAATCATCCCTAAAATCGCAGCGAAAGGCGTTGCCAATGCGCTTAGGAATGTGGTATCCAGAATCGCTTCGATACCACGCGTGATGGTCATCTCCCAATGGCGTAAGGTTGGTGTAAAATCCACTCCCCAGGCTGTACTGAAAGATCCATAGACAATGGTTGCATACAATAGAAGAATAAATGCGATCATTGCATAACAAAGGATATTAAAAATCCAACGGATAATCGGGTCTTTTTCAAAAATAATAGAACCTGCAGGTTTGCCAGTTACAGAAATATACGTTCGCCGATTCACATAATAGCGTTGGATTAAAAAGACCACCAGGGTTGGGATCATCAACACGAAGGAAAGCGCCGATGCCTTTTGGTAATTGTATTCTCCAATGACCGCCAGGAAGATTTGGGCGGAAAGCACCGTCCGATCTCCGGAAAGGAAGAGCGGGTTTCCCAAATCCGCCAAAGACTCCACAAACAACAACAAGAATGAAGCTGCAATACCCGGAATTAGTAGCGGCATGGTAATCGTTCTGAATAAATGGAAACGCCCTGCGCCTAAACTGGATGCTGCTTCTTCAATTGCTGGATTTAATCGTTCCAACATTGCACGTAAGATCAAGTAAGAAACTGAGAAGAAGGTAATGGTTTGGACGATCACCAGACCATCCATGCCGTACACATCATTCATGCCTGATATGAATGTAATCCCCAGGATTTTTTTGGTGATTAATCCATTACGACCAAATAACAAAATCATCGACAACGCCAAGGCGAAGGGCGGTGAAACCGTTGGTACCAATGCCAACCAATGTATATATTTCTTTCCGGGAATATCGCAGCGTACCACAGCATAGGCAAAGATAAAGCCAACCAATGTGCCTGACGCAGCTGTCAAAACACCCATCAACATGGTATCAAAAAAGGCTTTTCTTAATCCGGGACCATAATAATCATCAAAATATCGGGCAAAATAGGTTACATCAAAAGTGCCTTCTTTTGAAATAAACCCCCCGGAGACTGAGCGAAATAATGGAAAAATAATAAAGACAAAAATAAAAATTCCAGCTAACAATAAACTCATAAAGAGAACCGGGTCTCTTCCTATGAGTGTGAATTCACGAATACGTCGAACAATTTCAGAGGTTTTGGGAGTCTTTTTTTCGGTTACATCAGTATTTTGCATGATCCTTCCAATTAAAAGAGGGCGGCATCAGCCGCCCTCTTTTAAGAACTTCTATTGTTTCAAGTTTTCTGCATTCTGGATTTCATTTGTAAATTTATCTACAAATGCGGTTTTGTTTGTACCCGCCCAAATGAAATCATAATCGATCATATTGGCTTCCAGGAGTTCGGGGTGTGATAATTCAACACCGTTCACAGTAGGTGCCTGGTAGGCATGATATTTCGGTCCTAAAGCCTGTCCTTCGGGTGAAATTGCCCAGTCAAACCAAAGCTTGGCAGCTTGCATGTGTTTTGCACCTTTGAGGATGGCTTGACCACCAATTTCATAACCGGTGCCTTCTTCAGGGAAGGTCAACAGCAATGGCATCTGATTATTTTCAATTTCATTAACGGTATCGTGTGAGAAAACGATCGCAACCGCTGCTTCACCCTGGCCAACGAATTTAGCTGGTGCAGCACCGCTCTTGGTAAATTGGGCTACCTGGTCAGCATACTTTCGGAGGTATTCCCAACCAGCTTCTTCCCCTCGAATTTGTAAAATCGTGGCTAAGGCTGTATAGGAAGTACCTGAAGTAGAAGGATGGGCAACCATAATTTGATCTTTAAATTCTGGTTTCAATAGATCATCCCATGATGTTGGTGCTTCAACGCCCGGATTAGCTTCCAACCAATTTTTATTAGTAGCAAAACCAAGACTGCCTACGTAAACACCAACCCAATAGTTATCTGCGTCTTTCATCAAATCTGGTTGACGAATATTGCCATAATTGGGTGAATCATATTGTTCCAGTAAGCCTTTTTCTTTGGCGGCGACAAAACTATCGATCGGGCCACCCCACCAGATATCAAATGTGGGATTTTCTTTTTCGGCTTCTACACGGGCTAAGGCTTCACCAGATGACATGCGGACATAATTCACAGTAATTCCGTACAGTGCTTCGAATTCCTGTTTCATTCCCTGGCACCATTCTTCCTGTGGAGTACAGAGAACATTAAGTTCAGTGTCTGTAACCTCCTCAGCACCTGGTTCGACTGCAGCTGGTTGACAGGCGGAAAGCAACGTGGCAACCAATAGCGTCAATAACAAATAAAAACTTACTCTTTTCATTTTTCTCCTCCGAGTTTGGTTTTGGCACAGACGTGCCTGATATCCTCATATTGTGGAATGAGGACAAACGATGAATATATTATATAGATTAATTTCTCAAAGTATATAGAAAAATTGCTAAGAATTTTGAGAAAAAAATCATTTCTCATTAATGTAACTGATGCTGTACATTTTTATAGTACCCACAGGTATTTAAGGTTTGATTCGTAATTTCGGTGTAAAATACATCTAAACAAATAGTTGACTGTCAGGTGATACTTAACAGCAGGGGTCCTTATTTTAAAATCATGCTCAAATCAAAATTATTAAAACCAACTATCCTTATGCTTTCTTTTCTTTCTGTTTTATCTGGTGCAGCCATTTCACCTGCACTGGGTAAAATTCAACAAGCTTTTCCGGATGCAGATCCATTGTTGATTCAAATGACCCTGACACTTACACCACTATTTATCATCCCCTTCAGCTTATTAACCGGCCGAATTTCGTTAATATTTCGCAAACGCCATATTTTATTCGTGGGATTAACGTTGTATTTCCTGGCCGGTGTCGGTGGCGGGTTGATGAATAACATAACGATGATATTGGTCATGCGTGCCTTATTAGGCGTAGGAACCGGCCTTGTATCTGCGCTTTCTTTGTCGCTCATTGCTGACTTTTACCAAGGGGAAGAACGATCAACCACCATGGGGCTTTCATCGTCGATTGCCACACTAGGTGGCATTATTCTTACCTTGTTATCTGGATGGCTAGCTCTGCTCAGCTGGCGTTATGCATTTGCAGCGTACGCGGTCAGTTTTTTCATATTAATCATGGTTTATTTCTTTTTACCGGAACCACCAAAAACTGAGAAAAAATCCAATAAAAAACCAGGCAATCTCCCGCCAGGCGTCTATGGAATGGGCTTTTTGACGGTGCTGTTGATGATTGTGTTTTACCTCGTTCCCACCCGCATTGCACTTTTTATTCAGGAAACTGGCATTGGGGATGCTGGACAAAGTGGTATCAGCATTGCCACCATGAACACAGCTGCATTTTTGATGGGGTTGGTATTCGGAAAAGTTCGTGGTCGCTTGAAGTCAATAACAACTTTGCTGGCACTGATCTGCCTGGGGTCTGGACTGGCAGCTCTCAATTATGTACAAACGCTTCCGGCTGTTATGATATCACTCTTTTTTGCTGGCATGGGTATAGGCACTTTGATGCCGACTATATTTCTGGTTACAGCAAATCTGGTGCCGAACGAATTAAATGGTCCTGCCCTTTCGATCGTAAACAGTTCCCTTTATTTAGGTCAATTCGCTTCACCACTCGTTATCTCCTTCCTGGGAAGTTTAATTGGATTACAACAAATCCGCGATGACTTTTTCATTGGTGGTGTTCTTACTCTGATTGCTGCTGGGCTCTTTGTAATCTGGATAATAATTCGAAAAAATATTTATTCAAAAGAAAAATCTGAATAATTTTCTAACTGGTGCTTAATTGAATTCTTCGACCCATCAATCTTCAAAAACCTTATCTTTGGCTGTGCTTTCATTATCAATGCTGGCTGTGATGGCAGTTACTGCATTGGCCCCGGCATTAGGCCGCATTCAGAATTCGTTTCCCGAAGCCACCCATTTACAACTTCAGATGTTGCTGAATTTTCCGGCTCTTTTCATCATCCCTTTCAGTCTGCTATCCGGGCAGCTCACCTTGCGCTTCAAAAAAAGACATATCCTGTTTACCGGGTTGATCATTTTTAGTATCTCCGGTGTTGCTTCGGCGTTTGTCAATTCATTTTCCTTATTTTTGGTATTGCGAGCTTTTTTGGGTATCGGTTTGGGAATGGTAACACCTTTATCATTCTCTTTAATTGCTGATTTGTTTACCGGTGATAAAAGAGCTCGGATAATGGGTTTGTCCTCTGCGGTTGCCACATTAAGCGCCATTTCGATGTCCTTGCTCTCTGGTTGGTTGGCTGTATATAACTGGCGTTATTCGCTTGGCGCATATGGAATCGGAATTTTTGTCTTCCTGTTGGTTTACTTCTACCTACCAGAACCGGGTTCCGCCTCCGATGAGCCCGTCAAACAATCGAAATTGCCCATTCTGGTTTATGCTGTCGCGTTATTCACATTATTTTCAATTGTGATATTTAATTTGATTTCCAATCAGATGGCATTTTTTCTGAAATCAACCAATTTGGGTGATTCAGCAGAAAGTGGGATTGCTTTAGCATCGTACCAGGGTGCCCAATTCTTTGTCGCTTTACTTTTTGACAAAATATATCGTTTATTCAAAAACAACACAGCCATATTTGGATTGGGCATCTCCGTCGTTGGCTTTATGATTCTCTTTTCCGCAAACAGCTTTTGGATGATCGTTTTAGCTGTCTTTATCACAGGTTTGGGCATTGGCACCCTGGTTCCTTTCAATGCATTAACCATCTCCAATCAGGTAAGCTCCGATTTAAGTGGTTGGGCATTATCCCTTAATACCAGCGCGCTCTTTGCTGGCCAATTTATTTCTCCCTTCCTGTTTTCTTTTATTAGTAGTGTTTTTGATTTTTCTTCCATTCGTTTCAATTTTCTTTCTGCGGCGGTGATGTGTGCTGGTGTAGCGTTTATCATGTTCATTGTAAAAATTCTTCGCAGAAAACAAATGTCAAATCGAACCTAAAAAGGTCAAATATATTTAAGAATTTGACTTTTTTCATTGATTCTTTCCTCGGACATGCAATAATTAACACGATATTTCTCAATTACCTTTCTGATTAATTAAATATACACGATTGAATCCACCGGTCAGGGCTTGGATATTCAAGTAAATAATCCCTGATTCGTCATCATTTACAAAAATAGAACAATCACCTTTTGAGATGAGGTGATTGTTCTATTTTATTATCTATTTTTCATTGATTTTAAGATTTCCATGGATTAGGTGCGAGTTTCACACATTATTTTTAAATAAGAACAAAGAAATTCAAGGTAAAATAAGATCTGTGGTTCATTCACGAATACCACTAATCCATTTTGTACAGGAATAACATGCAGTCAATATCTGAATTTTTCTATCGAAAATCTAACATCTGGGCAGCTCTTCTCTCATTGGCATTATTTATCCTCTTTATGTGGCAGGTTCTACCTGCAGAAGCTGAGCGATCGGATGAAGTTTTAGGGTCAACAGCCTCACCGGACACTTCCTTTTACTACACTAAAAGCGAACTCTACCAAATTGCTGAAGATTATGATCTGGAAGGAAGACTCTATTATATCGATTCTAGAATCACCTTTGATATTATCTGGCCATTAATTTACACCATCTTCTTAATATCTGGCATAAGCTGGATAGCTGACAAAGTAATTCTGGAAGGTTCATGGGTGCGGTTGCTTAACCTGGTTCCTTTGGGGGCTATCGTTATGGACTATTTAGAAAACATTTCCAATATGATCATTATGTTTCGCTATCCTACACCAACTGACCTTCTGGCGAGTTTAGCCGGGTTTTTCACTGTACTAAAATGGGTGCTGGTTGGTGGAAGTTTTGTAATTCTGGTGCTTGCGATCTTCCTTTGGATTGGGGTTAAAGCCAACCTCATCAAAACTTAAAAATAAATTAGAGATTTTCTAAAGTTTCTTAATTGGATTGAAATTATTTGCAATTTCGATATACTAACATCCAATTAATTATCTGAATTGTTAATAAAACCCATAATCAAATAAGGAGAATAATTTGGCAAGACAAAAGAAGACCCAACAAAAAATTGACCCATCTATCTGGGTGATCCTAATCGGGGGCTTGATGTTGCTGGTCGCAGTGGTTGTCTTGTTGATTCAATCGCAGCAAACCTCACCTTTGACAAGCAGCACACAAAATCCCAACATTCCCTATCCCGAAGTAGAGCGTATTTCCGTACAGGACGCCAAAGCTGCCTTTGATGCTGGCACAGCCGTCTTTGTGGACTCCCGTTCGATTGATTCCTACAACACCGGGCATATTCCTGGTGCTCTTTCAATCCCAGAAGATGAGATAGAAGCTCGTTTTACGGAACTTAACCCGAACGATTGGATTATCACTTACTGCACCTGACCGGCTGAAAATTCAAGCGCCGGTGCGGCGTCTATCTTAATGCAAAGAGGATTTACCAACGTCAACACCTTATTGGGAGGTTTACAACTCTGGCAACAGACGGGTTACCCAATAGAGTAGTCAGAAAGAAATCAAACGCAGGGCAGCTTTTCAAACAGGCTGCCTTTTTTTGTGAAAAATTATTCGGGTTCGTAAAGATTTTGTAAACAATAACAACTATTTTGTAAAGTATTACATGCTACAATGAGTTCATCCTACTAAAAATTACCCACCCAACATAAAACACCAATCATCAAAATACGGAGAAACCGGGAATTACCTTGCAAGTTAAAGATTCATGGATTCTGTCAACATTATTAGATAACACAGCTGATAGCATCTACATTAAAGATCGTGAATGCAGACTATGGCTTGTCAGCCGAAAAATGGCAATGAGTTTGAATGTAGCCGACCCAACTGAGATATATGGAAAAACCGATATTGAGCTTTTTGGAAAAGAATTCGGTGAAAAAACCATGCAGGATGACTTAATAGTAATGGGAACCGGTAAACCTTTGATTGGCATTATTGAAAGGTTGATTAACGAGGACGGTGAAATCAATTGGACATCTACCACCAAATTTCCTTTGTGTGATGACAATGGAGAGATCATCGGATTACTTGGAATTACACGTGAAATCAATGATTTAAAAGACACCGAAACCCAATATAAATGGCTTGCCACACATGACATGCTTACTTCGCTTGCCAATCGTTATTTACTTTCGGACCGGGTTGAGCTGGCAATCAATCGTGCAAAAAGAAATAAAGGCTTATTCGCCATTTTGTTTATTGATTTAAATGGCTTTAAATCTATCAATGATGCCCAAGGCCATGACGTGGGCGATAAATACCTTGTTCGTGTTGCGCATCTCTTAAGAGAAAATGTTCGAACAACAGACACAGTCGCTCGCATTGGTGGCGATGAATTTATTGTGCTATTGGAGGAAATTCAACAACCTGCAATGGTTGCCCAGGTAGCCCAAAAATTATCCAGGTTGATTCATGATGAGACTGATACATCAAAAAACGCTGTTACAGCAGCCATTGGTGTCAGTTTGTTTCCGCATGATGGGCTTGATTTTGATTCATTACTCAAAGCTGCTGATTCTGCAATGTTTATGGCAAAGAAAGAAAATCTAGAATACAAATTTGCCTAACTGGATCATACCCATTCCTAACCTACTAATATAATTAATAGTTATCCATTCTACCCGGAGTGTTAAAATGAGCGATTATAGTGATGAAACTTATGTCGAGTTGATTGCCAATGTTTATGATGACGGGTAAAGCGAGGTGGACCGCAGATGATGGAGATGCTTGCCCAACTGGTAGCATCAATTGGGATAATTGGGAACAATCTCCTTTCACCAGCAATAGTGATAAACACATCGCTGTTTATGGGTATGCTAATTTTTTAATTTAATAATTATATTGATAACAAACTGATGCGACCTATCATCCATTACTTGAATCCTTCATCACGCGTGGTAGAATCGCTATGGATGGTAAATTCCTATTGGAGGAAAAAATGATCGAAGATAAAGGTTCTTTTGCTGTAAAAAAGGGGTTGGCTCAAATGTTAAAAGGTGGCGTGATTATGGACGTGGTTACACCCGAACACGCTCGCATTGCCGAAGACGCTGGTGCCTCTGCAGTGATGGCGCTCGAACGCGTTCCCGCCGATATCCGCGCGGATGGTGGCGTTGCCCGTATGAGTGATCCGGAGTTGATCCTCAAAATTATGGACACGGTTAGTATCCCGGTGATGGCAAAATGCCGCAT
>NPIE01026871.1_pt1 | contig 14859 bp, 12 predicted proteins | sample 8637661 | NCBI WGS metagenome assembly NPIE01 (sample SAMN07420842, study PRJNA396082) | bioreactor metagenome | isolation source: sample BA12 brine-fed electro-methanogenic bioreactor BA | place: Japan: Kochi | collected 2016-12-09 | reverse complement strand
TGCCATAAAAAAATGTCGCACACCTACGGATGCGGTACACACGTTGGAATAGACGCCCCTTGCGGCGTTTCGTGACAGGATTCCGTTGCAGGACGGCCCCGATTAGAGGCCGGGTAAGCGGGTGCCTACAACCAATTCGGGCACCTATGCGATCAGGCGTCTTCGGCGAAGGTGACGCGGAGGACTTCCTCGGCCGTCGTCAGCCCGGCCAGCATGCGACGCACGCCGCTGTCGGTCAGGTTACCGTAGCCCTTCTCGCGGGCGAGCTGCCGGATTTCGACCTCCCCGCCACCCCGCGCTACACCGTCACGCATGGCCTGGTCCAACGGGAGAAACTCGAAGATCGGCACACGGCCCCGATATCCCGTGTTGTTGCACTGATTACAGCCCTTGGGCTCGAATACCGTGGAGGCCGGGATGTCTTTGCCTTCGAGTCCCAAACGGCGAAGGCTGTCCGTATCCAGATCGACGGGCGTCTTACAATGATCGCACAGCCGGCGCAGCAGCCGCTGCGCCAGAATGAGGTTCAAGCTCGACGCCAGCAAATATGGCTCAAGACCCATGTACACCAGTCGGCTGATCGCACTGGGGGCATCGTTCGTGTGAAAGGTGCTCAAGACCAGGTGCCCGGTGAGCGAGGCCTTCATGGCGATTTCCATCGTCTCCTTGTCGCGGATTTCGCCCAACAGGATGATATCCGGGTCCTGGCGGAGGATCGCCCGCAGGCACGAAGCGAACGTCAGCTTGATTTCGCTCTTGATCTGCGTCTGGTTGATGCCCCCCAGGCGATATTCCACCGGGTCCTCGACGGTGGTGATGTTCTTTCGCGGATCGCGCAGGTAGTTCAGGGCCGAGTACAACGTCGTGCTCTTGCCGCTGCCGGTCGGGCCGGTGACGATAATGATGCCGTGCGGCCGGGCCAGGATCCGTTTGAACTCGTCCAAGAGCTCCGGCTCGAAGCCCATCTTGTCGAGGTTGTGCTCCACCGCCCCGGCATCCAGAATACGCAGGACGACCTTTTCACCGTAGATCGTGGGCAGCGTGGAGACGCGTACGTCGATATCGCGACTGGCGGCCTTGATCTTGAATCGGCCGTCCTGGGGAAGCCGCCGCTCGGCGATGTCCATTTCGCTGATGATCTTGATGCGCGCGATGACCGCGGCCTGCATCTTCCGCGCCGGCGGCACCATGTCCTGCAGCATGCCGTCCACCCGCATGCGGATGTTCATGCCCCGCTCCTGGGGCTCGATGTGAATGTCGCTGGCACGGCTCTTGACGGCGTGACTGAGCAGCAGGTCCACAAACCGGATCACCGGGGCATCCTCGGCCTCGACCACGGCGCTGCCGGTGTCCTCGGGTTCGTCGTCGTCCTCCGTGCTGACCTCCAGCTCCACCAGATCGCGAAGCTTCTGCTCCTGCACGTCGGTGCCGTGGTAGATGACGTCGATCACCCGCTGGATGTCGCGGGCCGGAGCGATCAGCACCTGCACGGGGCGTTTGAGCTTGACGGTGACCGTGTCAATCGCGACCACGTTGAGCGGATCGGCGATGGCCACCTGCACCTTCCCATCCTTCTGTCCCACCGCCACCAGGCAGAACCGCGTGGCGATCGTCTCCGGAATCTGGCGCGCCACTTCGATCTGGACGCTGGTAATATCCTCCAGGCTGATGCTCTCGATGCCCAGGTAGTCGCCCAGGGCCTGGGCCGCCTGGCGGTCGGACAGGAAGTTCAAACGGACCAGCACCTCACCGAGACGACCGGTGCTCTTGCTCTGCTCGCCGAGCGCGGTGTGCAGTTGCTCCGGCGTCAGGTATTCCTGGGCCACCAGCCACTCGCCGAACAGGATGCTCTCCTGCACTTGGGCTCGCGTGGGTCCGGATTCTTTTATCATAGGCCTCATCTCACAGGCATCCAAACAGTGTTGGTCGGCTGTCGCGGAACCGTCGGCTCACGGGCTCATGGGCTCATGGGCCGGCTCGGCCCGGGCCGGAAGAAATCGGCTCATCACCTCGTACAGCGCCCGGCTGTCGACGGGCTTGGCCATGAAATCGTCGAAGCGATCATCGGCCTGGACGCCCGCCGCCGACAGCGCGATAATCGGGCAGGTCAGCCCCTGATCGCGCAAGACGCCCACCGCCTCGTTGCCGTCCATATGCGGCATCCGAATGTCCATCAGGATCAAATCGTAGGTATCCTGTGTGGCCATTTCGACGGCCTTTCGGCCATCCTCGGCCACGTCCACCTGAAGGCCCATCGCCTCCAGGAGCAGGCTGATGACCATCTGATTTGAGGGCTGATCCTCGGCCAGCAGGATGCGCCCGTGGCATTGTCCGATCTTGGACGATGAGCTCCGGCGAGCGACGGGACGTGGCGAGGCCGTCGCCTCGGCCGCCTGCTCACCCGACGTCGGGTGTTCGGAAACCTGTGATTCGTTCTGCTCGTCTTCCCTTGGCGTCGTCTCCAGGCCGACCGGCACGACCAGGCTGAAGACGCTGCCCCGGCCGGGCTCGCTGACCACACCGATCCGCCCCCCCAGTAACTGAACGATCTGGTTGGCCACCGCCAAGCCGCTGTTGACCACCAGCCCGTGGCTCATGCTCGCCAGGATGCTCTGCTTGGCTTCGTCGCGGCCGGCATACGGCTCAAAGATCTTGTCCAGCTTGTCCGGCGGCACCCCCACGCCGGTATCTTCCACGTCGAACCGAGCCACCACGCGACCATCACAACAGTCCATTCCCGCGTGCACGTGCACGTGGCCGGCATCCGTGAACTTGATCGCGTTGCCGACCAGGTTGATCAGGCACTGCCGCAACCGCACGGGATCGGTGCGCACGTTGCCCGGCAGCCGGCCGGTCGTTTCGATCTTGAAGTCGAGTCCTTTTTCGATCGTGGCCGGCGTCATCAGCGACTTGAGTTCCTCCAACAGCAAGGCCAGGGAACAATCGGCGGTCTCGATCTCCAACTGCCCGTTCTCGATCTTCGAGAGATCCAGCACGTCGTTCACCAGCGCCGCCAGTCCCTGGCCCGAGCTGTAGATCTCCGTCACGTACTCGCGCTGCGCATCGGAGAGCTCTTCCTGGCGGAGCAGGTCGCTGAACCCGATGATGGCGTTGGACAGCGTGCGGATCTGATAGGCCATGTTGTCAATGAAGCGGCTTTTGGAGGCGATGATCGCGTCCTTCTGCTCGCTGGTCTTGGGCTCCTCGAAGCCCGGGGACCCCGGTCCGCTGGAGCTGAGAATCTCCTGGGTGCTCTTGGGCCGCATCGTTAACTCCTGAACGCGCCTTAGACTCCCGAAATACCCTTGGCCTCATGGACATGGAGACCCCATGCACACGGCGCCACGTACTCTGTGTTTCGGCAATCCGCCTGCCCAACTTGGCCGGGAATCCCCGCCCGCTTATTCCCGGCCCGGAACGCCTCGCCGATCGACCATCGCCGATCTTCGTCCGATAAGAAACCTCGCACCGATGCATTCAAACGGTGAAGCGGCTTATGCGACCGGAACATCGGCGCCGTGCATTGATTTTCGGGGAACCATCGTGTATTATGGGGCGTGTAGCGCCGGGGGATTCGATAGCCCTAATGGAGCACCCATGAACCCGTGGTCTCAGGCAGTCTGCGTGCTGGGGGTGGCCGTCTGCGGCGCCCTTCTGGCCAAGGCATTGTCCTGCCGGCCCAAGGCCTGGTGGATCGGCTACGCGCTGCCGCTGGTGCTGCTCGCCCTTCTGACGATCGGGCGGCTTTCCTGGATCACCACGGCGGCGATCCTGCATCGTATCGCGGTCAGCCAGTGGCGGTATCCCCTGCTCGCCCTGGCCATCAGCCTGGGCCTGTGGACGTGCGTACCCCGCCTGCGCTTTGCATGGCAGCGGCGTCTGCTCATCGGCATGATGGGCGCGTTTGTCCTCTGGTTCTGCATCGTCCCCTTCGCGATGGCCGCCGTGCTGGCAAGCGATCTGGCGCGCCTGCCGAACCGCTTTGACGCCCACGGCATCTGCCGCCAGAGCCGGTCCTATACCTGCGGTCCGGCCGCCGCCGTCACCGCCCTGCGGGTCCTGGGGCTGCCGGCCGACGAGGGGCGACTGGCGTGGTTGTCGCGGTCCACCCCCTTCTCAGGCACCCTGCCACAGACGCTCGCCCACGTCCTGCAAACGGAATATGAAGATCAGGGCCTGCAATGCCGCTATGAGCCCGTGACCACGATTGACCAGTTGGACGATGATGCGGTGGCGCTGGCGATCCTGCATGAAGGGCTCCTCGCCGACCACTGCGTGGCCGTGTTGGACGTAATTGATGATGTGGTGGTGCTGGGCGACCCGGCTGAGGGCCGGCGCACGGTCGACCGGGCGCACTTCGCGCGTCTGTGGCGCGGCTGGGCCATCCGCCTGCGCCGCCTGTGACCGATCGGATGTCGCCGCGTTCAGCCCCTACTTGGAGGACTCAAGCGGACTCTTGTAGGAGTACCAGAGGGGCTTCTCGACGAAGACCATGGGCGAATCGGGTTCAATGGCGCGCTTCTCGGTCACCCATACCTGACCGGTCTGCGTATCAATCACCCAGGCCACGTTGCCGCTGCTGGAAAGCTGGTACGGCCCCATGCCCATCTCGCCGGCGCCGATCAGCAACGTAAGACACACACCCAGCATCACGCCCATCAGAAGTGTCGTCCAGTTCGCCTTCATCGCTTGCTTCCTCAAAAAGGGCGGCCGGGTCCGTTGACCGAACCCGACCGCACGTTCGCATGTCTGTTACCTTAGTCCATATGCACGGTCAACTCGTGAATCGACCAATACCAACTGTCGTGCGAACCGGTCTGGACGATCCTGATGAACCGCCCACGCACCGGCTGATCGAAACGAATCGCCGTCAACGGGTTGTCCGCCTTGCCGGTGGTCACGGGTTTGCCCCAGTTGGCGCCGTCGAAGGAGACGTACACCTCATAGCCCCGCGGGAAATCGTTCGCCGAGTTCCGCGCATCCAGGGTCAGGCCCGTGATCTTCGCCTCCATGCCCAAGTCCAGCATGAACCAATCACCGGGCTTCATCGGCCGGCCCGTATCCCAGCGGGTGTCCGGATTGCCATCTAGCGCCGCCTGCGCGCTGCCCGCATTCAGCGAGGCCGTGGCCTTGCGGCTGCGGCTGCTCAGCGCCTCGCGTATCTTGGACGCGGCGAGCTTGGCCTCCGTGGCCAGGGCCGGGTCCTGCTGGGCCGATTCGGCCAGCGCCAGCGCCTCGGGGCATGGAAACTTCGTCAACGCCGACAGCACCACGCGTTTCTCATCGGCCCGTGGGGCGATCTCCATGGCCTGCGCCAGAGACGCCACGGTCTCGGCGGCACTGCGGTTGGCCGGAAGCTGGAGCAACTGGATGTAGCCACGCAGGGCCAGGATGCGATTCGTGGTGTCCGTCTCGCGACGGGCCAGTTGCAGCAGATCATCCAACGGCGCCGCATCCGGCCAATCCGCCAAAGCGCGGATGGCCGCCCGCTTGACCTCCGTGTTGGACGACTGCAAACGGGTACGCACGGCCGCCAGACTCTTGGGGCCTCCGATGCGTGCCAGGAGGCCGAGCAACGACGCCTGGACGGGTTCATCAGCGCGGTTCAACGCCGCGATGACGGCATCAGGCTCGACCGTGCCACTGCGGGCGATCAGCCGTACCGCCGCGCGATCAAACGCGGCTCGATCCGAGGCACTCTCGGCCCGAACCAGCAAACCGACCAATTCCTCCAGCAAAGCCGGCGACGCCAGCTCGCCCAAGGCGCCGGCTGCCGCCCTGCGAACTGAGGCATCCGAATCCCGGGCGGCGGCCAGCAATGCCGGCACGGCCTTTTCTTCACGACGATCCACTATCGCCTGGATAACCGCGACCCGCGTCGAAGCGGGGCTGCGACCGCGAAGGGTTTCGATCATGGCATCCGAGACACCCGGACCCGACAACCGCGTCAGGCTCTGGGCGGCCGGCTTGGCGGCGGCATCGTCACCGGCCGCCATCTGAGCCAACAGCGACACGTGAGACGCATCACCCAGGACGGCCAGGGCGCGAACCGCGGCCAGACGCACGTCGGCGTCGCTGCTCTCGGTCAGCGCCGCCACGAAGGGCGCCGCGGCCTTGTCGGCGCGGGTCTCCAGCGCCGCAAGCAGCACCACCTGTCCGGCGGCATCCAGCCGATCCAGCTCCCGGGCCACACCCAAGGTAATCTCACGGCCAGGCACTTGGGCAATGAACTGGCCGGCGGCCTTCTGCAGATCCGCGTTCGCGTCCCGCAACAGCCCCACCAATCGGGGGACGGCCTGCTGAGGCTCGGCCATCACCAGACCCCGATAGGCGGCGATGCGGATCGGCGTGCTTTTCGAATCGATCATCTCCCGATAGATCGCCGCCGCCTGGCTGCGCCGACCGTCCACCAACATCCGGTCCGCACACATCAGCAACGCATCCTGGCGCAGGGCGTCGGGCACGGTTGAAACACGCATGCCCTGCAAGGCCCGGGCCGCCTGTGCCGAACCGATCCGGCCCAACGCGTTGACGGCCGCCTGAGCGACGGTCGTATTCACCGAGCCCGCCAACCGGGCGATGTCGCCTACCGCGGCATCGTCGCCGCGCCGCCCCAACGAATCGAGCATTCCGATCTTCAGATCGTCCGGCACGACCGCCAGGGCCCGGCGCATCGCCGTGGCCGCCTCCGGCGCGGGGTTATCCTGCAACGCGTACCGCGCCATGTGCGACAGCTTCGGGTCGCGCAGCAACGGCTCCAACACGGGCACGCACGCCGCCGAACCCACCTGACGAAGCATGCGACAAACGAAGTCCTTACCGGCATACGTGGTCCGCGGGTCCTGCAAGACCTTGAGCAGCCGCGCCTCCACGGCCGGGTATCCTTCGGCGCGAAGCGAGCGGACGTAGGCCTCCACGGCGGCGCAGGCCGCACGGCTCTTGCCGAACTCGTACTCCCCAACCGCATCGATGTCGACACTGAAGCGCGGCCGCGTGCTCGTGCGTTCGGCGGTAGGGAAGTCGGCCGGCACGTCGATCTGCGTCACGCGGCCGGTGGCGGCCCATTCAGCGCCGCGCTGCAGCGTGACCGCGAAGCCCACGCACCGCATCTGCTCGGCGGCGTGGCCCAGGACCGTATGGAAAACGCGGCCCTTGCCGTACCGCACCGTGAACATCACGGGCTCATCGCGGTCGGTTCCACCCACATTGGTATCCTGCCGCGCCGTGGCCAGCAGGATCATGTTCTTCGCCGGGCCGCGGAGCCGGTTGTACAGCTCGTCCTTGACGTGCAGCCAGCGTTCAGGCAGGCTGGCGGTGATGGCGTGGTCGCGGTTACGGTGCACCACCGGCCATTCCGTCTGCTGGCCGTGCGATCCCCCGGCCCCGGGCGAATCATCCCGCACGAGCTTACCGTCTTTCCAGTAGACATAGGGCCCGTCCTTCTCATTGCGGCCGCCCCAACCGCCCAAGGCGATCATCTCATTCCACTCGCGCCAGTCGGGAAAGGCGTTGTTGGCCGCGTGGATCACCACCAGCCCGCCGCCGTTCTCCATGTACGTGACGAACGCATCCCGGGTGGCCTGGGGCCACGCGTCGCCGGTGTAGTTGGCGACCACCACGTCGTAGGCGGCGAAGTCCGGCCGGAAGCCGTCCATCGGCTGACCTTGGGGGGGCGTCGTCGCCACGTCCACCTGGACGAACACGGCCGAGGCCTCAAGAATATCGCGAATCACCGGCGTCGTGGCCTTCCAGTCGTGATTGTTCTGACCATCGACGATCAGGGCCTTCAGCGCAGGCGGGTTCGCCCCGCTGAGATCCTTGAGGCGGATGTTACGCCACTTGATCTTCTGCCCGGCCTTGTCCGAACTATGCACTTGCAGGGCGATGAAGCCGCTGCCGGTCATGTCGTCCACCAGATCCGCCGCCGGGACGCCATTAACCCACGTGCGGATGCGGTCGCCGATCGCCTCGATCCGGTAGTGATTCCACTGATTCTGCTTGAAAGCCTTCTGCGCGTCGGGCATGTCCTTCAGGGGAAACAGCCAACCCCGCCGCGCCTCATCGTAGATGCCCCCGCTCCACGCCCGCGAGGAGGGGTCGATCTCCACCTGGTAGCCGTGCACGCGGCCATTGTTGTGGTCCGGGTAGCTGTGGCTGCGTATCTGAATGCCGGAGTTCATCGTCGGCTCGACGAGGAACTCGACTTCCAGGATGAAATCGCGATAGTGCTTCTCGGTGCACAGAAAGCTGTTCGGCGTGTTCAGCACCGTGGTGCCGACGACCATGCCATCCTCAACGGTGAACAGCGCCTTGCCATTGCGCTGCACCCATCCGTCGAGGGTCTTGCCGTCAAACAGGTCCTGCCATTGCGGCTCGGCCCCCAGGCCCGCTGTCAGGCTCAACACCAGGGCCACGGTCAAACTCATGCCCCATTTTCTGGTCATTGGAATGGCTCCTTTCGATTATCGGGTCAGAGGCCCCGTTTACAGCGTCCACGGTTGACGGTAGGCCCGCCCCAGCAATGCGGCCGCCCCTGGATCGTCGAGAATCTGTTCGGTTTCAGGGTTCCAGCGGATCTTGCGCCCCACCAGCATGGCGATCTCGCCCAGCAGGCCCACGCTGATCGAGCGATGGGCGATCTCGGCGGGCGTGATCGTCTCCTTACGGGTCTTGACGCAATCCAGGAAGTTCTGCAGGTGATCGTTGCTCTTGTAGAGATGAATCTCATCCGGGCCGATCACCTCCTGGAGGATCTTCGGGTCGCTGGCCCGCAGGCCGCCACGGTTGACGTGAATCCATCCGTGCTCACCGTACCAGCAGGCCCCCATGCCGTGCGGCTGCTGGCCGGCGTTGGCCACGACCATCTCCAGACCGTCGGCGTACTTGCACGTGAAACGATACGCGTAGGGCACGTCGTAGGTGCCTTCATCGGGATACTCGCCGCGTCCTTCGACCTCAACCGGCCCGGTGCGGTCCAGGCCCAGCCCCCAGTGGGCGATGTCAATGTGGTGGCCGGCCCAGTCGGTCAGTTGCCCGCCGCTGTAGTCCATGACCCAGCGCCAGTTCCAGTGCGCGCCGCCGCCGTTGTCGAAGCCGGTGTACTCGCGCCACGGGGCGGGCCCGAGCCACAGGTTCCAGTCCAGCCCCGCCGGCACGGGGCGCACCGGGAACACCCCACTGCGCCCGCCGTCGGGCAACCCGACCTCCACGTGTTTGACCTTGCCGATCCGTCCGTTGATGACCAGCTCGCAGGCCCGGTGGAAGTGCGCCACGGACCGCTGCCAACTGCCCGTCTGCCAGATGCGCCCGTAGCGCTCGACGGCCTGACAGATGGCCCGGCCGCCGCGGATCGTCCGCGCCAAGGGTTTCTGCCCGTGGATGTCCAGGCCCGCCCGCGCGCACTCCACGGAGATGATCGCGTGCCAGTGATCGGGCAGGGCATGCATCACGGTGTCCAGATCGCCGCGGCCGATGACCTCGCGGAAATCGCGGTACCCGACGCAGTCACTGTTGCCGTAGCGTCCGTCCACCATTTGCTTGGCCTTGCGCGCGTGATTGGCGTCCACGTCGCAGACGGCCACGACACGGACCTCGTCCTTGTGCAGAAAGCCGTTGAGGTCGCCTTGTCCCATCGAGCCGACGCCGATCGCTCCCATGACGATCTTCTCGCTGGGCGCCGAGGCCCCGAAGACCGAGCTGGGCACGATCGTCGGCAGCGCCAGGGCCGATCCGACCAGGGCCCCCCGCCGCAAAAACGCCCGTCGTGAAATGCTGTTTCTATGACTCATCGCACTCTCCCAAACAACACTGTATGGTCGCTTTTCGCTTACCACAGACCCACCCGGCGGCGGGATTATTGCACTATGCTACCAGAATGGACCCGCTCATACAACCCGAAGACGAACCGCAGACAAGGGGCCGCGGCATCGTGCGGGCGCACCGTATACGGGCGGTGCGATGAAAGATACACAACCTGGAGGCGTGCCGCGAGGGTTCAACCCGACCGCGTCAGACGGCCGTTTCCACCTCGACGACGCGGACGGTGTTCTTACCGGCCTGCTTGGCGGCATAGAGCGCCGCATCGGTGGCCTTGGTGACGTCTCCGATGTAGCTGGCCCCATCGAACTGGCCCACCCCGACGCTCAGGGACAGGGCGATCTCGTGGCCCTCCCAGAGAATGGGCGTCTCCCCGACCATGTGGACCATCCGCTCGGCGACGGTCACGGCATCGGCCAGCGAAGTATTCGGCAGAATGACGGCGAACTCATCGCCGCCATAGCGTGCGGCGATGTCAATCTGGCGGATGCAGGCGCTGAGCCGCCGGCTGATCTGCTTGATCGCCATGTCGCCGGCCCGGTGCCCGTAGTTGTCGTTGACGGGCTTGAAGTTGTCCACGTCGGCCATGATGATCGAGATCTTGCCCCCGTATCGCTGCGACCGTCGCAGTTCGCTTTCAAGCTGCTCGTAAAACGTGCGGTGGTTGAGCATGCCGGTCAGACCGTCGGTCTTGGCCTGTTTCTGCGTTTTCTCGAACAGCTTGACGTTGCCGATGGAGGCCCCGATGAGCTGGCGAAACAGCTCGAGCACGGCGATATCGTGCTGGGTGAAACGCTCGCCGTCCCCCTTGTCCGTCAGGTTCAACACACCGATGACCCGGCTGTGGCAGATCAGCGGCGCAATGATGCAGCTCTTGGTGTGGTAGTTGTCCGAGAAGGCACGCTGGAACTTCTGAATGACCGGACGGTTGTGGGTGTCCACGTCATTGACGAGCATCAGTTCCTTGCTGCGGACCGCCGCGACCATCGGCGAAGGCGGATTCTGATTGAGCGACACCACGTTGTTAATGAGAAACGGATGGTTGTTCTTCTCCAGGTGCAGGATGTCGCTCGACTCGTCCAGGATATACAGAGAAGCCAGCCGTGCCCCAATGAGCTTCGGGATCTCGTCGATGCACACGTCGGCGATTTTGCACATCTCCAGACAGTTGAGCCGCTTGGCCAGCGGGGTGATCTTCTCCAGCCATTCGACCGAATCGTGCTCCGGCTGGGCCTGCGAATCAGAAACGGGTCGCTCGTTATCCATCACTCACGCCATAAAGTGCATGTTTTCAGGGCCTTGCGAGATTTCAACCGAGAAGTTGCACACCCTATATCGGAGCATCGACCGGGGCCGTTTACTCGATTCACCGAAAACAGAGACGCTCCCCCATCGTCGCGACGCCAGTCCCCACCACGGATCGCCTCGGCACCGTCGCACGGTGCGCCACATTGCAGGACCGGCAGCGAGCACTTTGGACTATTAAGGACATGGACTAGTTTTTCTAATACAGGGTAGTATTACCTATGCAATTTCTTCGACCAATCGATCCGCAAGCCTGAGATGGGACCGCCCGTGCGAAGTCCACCACCAAGATTGGCGGGCACCGAGACACGAGGGCCGCTGATTCTCAGCAAGCATTGTCCGAGGAAGGACCTTGGATTCAGGCCCTTTGAGCCTGTCAACCCACCATATTTTGCAGGTTGAGCCTGCCGTTCAACTGGAGTTCCGATTCACACTGGTCGAGAATCACCCTGTCGTCCTATCGACGCCAAGGTCTCCCGCGAGCCCCGGGACTTCTCGCACGGCCCGCAACGTCCGATAGGTAAATCACCCCACGAACAAATCTTGGAAAAAAGGTCGAAATATTGTTGACGTTGGCCTCGATGTATTTTACGTTTTGTAAAACGTCAAAGCTATTGGGCCCCTTCGGTTCTCACCGCAAGGGGCTGGGCTTGAGACGGTGGACTTGTCGGTCGGACCTTCGACACCGCGCGAGGAACGTCAGGGCCCTTCGCGGCTTTGGGAAACTGGAAGCAGACCCCGTTCAGCAATATCGAGCTTATGCGGTCCAACCACGATCGAGACAGTCATGGCTTTGCGATTCCGGCCAAGCTTTACCGGATCGGCGAAGTTGTGCAACACACCCCCTTCACCCGGCAGACGATCCACAATTACACGACCATGGGCCTGATCCAGGAATCGGACTGGACCCAGGGTGGGCATCGGCTGTACGACGAGTCGGTGTTTCGACGTCTGGCCCGCATCCTCGAGCTTCGTCAACGCAGCAAGACCCTTTCGGAGATTAAGGCGATCCTGGACGCGGAACAGAGGGCCACGATGACGCAGAGTTGAGGCCGCGTAACACGTGAGCAGGAAGGCGGATGGATTATGAAATGGACTTCGACCATCACGGACAATGTCACGGAGGTGCTCGCCAAAATCGTGGCGTTCACGGAGCAGCGACGGCGGATCCTGACCGAGAACATCACCCACGTCAACACGCCCGGTTATCAGCCCCGCGATCTGGACGTCGAAGGCTTCGCCGCGTTGATGGCCCGGGCCGTGGAGGAACATGTTCGCAGCGACAGGCTGATTCTCTGCGACACCCCCACCATTCACTTCGAGCCGGGCGGCGGCTTTGAGACCTCCCCGATCGTCGATGCCGAAGCCCAGCGACTCCTGGACACGGACCCCAAGGCGTACGTGGAACACCAGGTCAACAAGCTGGCGGAGAACCTGCTCAACAACAAGATCGCCCGCGGCCTGATGGAACGCAAGCGGCGGCGCGACCTGGGCCGGTAGACTCGCCCTGCGGCGACCCGACCCCACAGGGATGAGGCATGAAAACGAAGGATGGAACCACGCGGCTTCAAGCCCTCATGGCGGATCAATCCCGCCGGGCTGAGGTGCTGGCCGTGAGCAGCGGCAAGGGAGGCGTGGGCAAGACCAACATCGCCGCCAATCTGGCGATCTGCCTGGCCGCGGCGGGCAAGCGGGTCGTGCTCATGGACGCCGATCTGGGGCTGGGCAACCTCGACGTCATCATGAACGTCTCCGGCCGGCAGAATCTCTCACACGTCGTCTCCGGACACCGCACGCTGGATGAGATTCTCCAGGTGGGGCCCGCTGGCGTCGAGGTCCTGTGCGGCGGCTCCGGTATGGAGGAGTTGGCGAACCTGTCCCGCTTCCAACGGACCCGCCTGATCAACGAGCTGGCCACGTTGCAGGAACGGGCCGATGTGATCGTGATCGACACCGGGGCCGGCATCGGCGCCTCGGTGCTGGCCTTCTGCCAGGCGGCGGATCACACCCTCGTGGTGACCACGCCGGAACCGACGGCCATGACCGACGCCTACGCCGTCATCAAGGTGCTGGCCGGGCGGCGCTATCCGGGACGGCTGAGTCTGATCGTCAACATGGCCGAGTCCATCTCGGAAGGCAAGAAGATCCAACAGCAGATGGCCGAAGTGGTGCGGCGGTTCCTGGACACGCCCCTCTACGATGCGGGTGTGCTCTGCCGCGACGACCGGCTGGTGGCGGCCGTCCGCAACCGCGAGCCGGTGGTGTTGGCCTATCCGCACGCGCGGATCACCGCGGCCCTGGTCGCGATGACCGCCCGGCTGGCACAGGGACCGGCGGCCGGCAAGACCGATAACTTTTTCCAGAAGGTGGTGAACTGGTTTTTCTAAACGTTCCACGGAATCGCGTCGATACCAGGATGCTGGGCCCAGGACGTATCGTGTCCTGCGTCGACCGACCGTGAGATGAAACGGGTCCGAGGTTTCAAGTGAAACGCACGGCAGGTGAGCTAGTGCTGTCTGACATTTGACTTTAGGAATACGATCTTCTGCGCCGATAACTCCATTGGATCAAGGATGATGTGATGGAGAACGGCCATGAGAAAGAAGTATATCGTTCGTTTGACAACAGAAGAGCGTACGAGTCTGCAAGCAATGGTCAGCAAGGGTAAGGTCGCTGCGTACCGGGTCAAGCACGCCAACATCTTGCTGGCCGCCGATGTGGACGGCCCCGGCTGGCCAGATGCACGGATCGCGGAGGCGTTTTCGTGCCATCCGCGAAGCGTCGAGAATGTCCGGCGTCGGTTTGTGCTCGAAGGATGGACCGCCGCCTTGGAACGCAAAAAGCAGGTCCGGCCTTCACGGCAGCGCAAACTGGACGGCGAAGGGGAAGCCCGACTGATTGCGTTGGCCTGTAGCCAGCCCCCCGAAGGGCGTGATCGCTGGACCCTGCAGTTGTTGGCTGACGAGCTGGTACGACTGGACGTCGTGGATGCGATCAGCGACCAGACGGTCCGCCGGACGCTTAAAAAAACGCGTTGCGGCCGCATCTCCAGCAATACTGGGTGATTCCCCCGAAGGCGGATGCCGAGTTTGTCGCCTGCATGGAGGACATCCTGGATATCTACAAGAGGCCCTATGATCCGAAGCGGCCGGTGTTGAATATGGATGAAAAGCCCGTCCAATTGGTCAAGGAGACCCGCTGTCCCCAACCGGCCCGGCCGGGTCGGCTCCGGCGCTACGACTACGAATATGAACGGGCCGGGACGGCCAGTGTCTTCTTGTTCACGGAAGCCCTTCAGGGCTGGCGGGACGTTCGTGTTCGCCCGCAGCGGACCGCGATCGACTGGGCCCAGGAAATGGCCGACCTTTTGGAGACGCGGTATGCCGACGCCGAGAAGGTCATTGTGATCTGCGACAACCTGAACACGCATACGGTGGCCTCGTTCTACAAGGCCTTTCCTCCGGCGAAGGCGCGTCGTTTGGCCGAACGCGTGGAGATTCACTATACCCCCAAGCATGGTAGTTGGCTCAATATCGCCGAATGCGAGTTGAGTGTCTTGACTCGTCATTCCCTCCGCGAACGAACCCCGAGCGTGTTATCCCTTAAACGCAAGGTGATTCCATGGACCCAAGAACGCAACCACCGCCAGTGCGGCGTCGACTGGCAGTTCTCAACCGCCGACGCACGAATCAAGTTGAAGAGTCTATACCCCCATATTCAACTGTCATGACGCACTAG
>NPIE01016676.1_pt1 | contig 14864 bp, 17 predicted proteins | sample 8637661 | NCBI WGS metagenome assembly NPIE01 (sample SAMN07420842, study PRJNA396082) | bioreactor metagenome | isolation source: sample BA12 brine-fed electro-methanogenic bioreactor BA | place: Japan: Kochi | collected 2016-12-09 | reverse complement strand
GTTCGTCCTGAGCCAGGATCAAACTCTCAATAAAAAATAAACGAGGCAACTAGAAAAATATATACTAGTTGTTATACATGTTTGTGTCTTTATTCTGTTATAGTGTACACAAGAGGTTAGTATACTCACCTTTTGTCTCTTGTCAAGACACTTTATATACGCTACACTGCTCAACGTAGATTTATTTTATATATTTATGAAAAAGGAAATTCATCCAGAATATCATCCACAAGCAAAAGTGTCTTGCGCATGCGGAAACACATTTACGATAGGATCAACACAGAAAGAAATTTCTGTCGAAATTTGTTACGCTTGTCACCCTACCTATACTGGGAAAAAGAAACTTATCGATACTGCTGGTCGTGTAGAGAAGTTTAAAGCACGACAAGAAAAAGCTGCAAAGAAAACAACCCGAAGTAAAACAGAAAAACGAGCAGCTCGAAAGAAAACCCAAACAAAGAAAGAACCAAAAAAGAAAATTGTTGTGTAGAGTATGCAATCAATTATTATAGAAGTTCGTGCAGGAGCAGGTGGTGATGAAGCCAGTCTTTTTGCTGGAGACCTTGTCGCCATGTATCAACGTTACGCACAAACAAAAGGATGGAAATTTATCGAACTTGATTCAAATAAAACATCACTTGATGGATATAAAACCTTTATTGGAAAAATAAAGGGTGAGGGAGTATATGATGAACTCAAACAAGAATCTGGAGTACATCGAGTTCAAAGAGTCCCCTCAACAGAAAAATCAGGGCGCGTGCATACATCAACTGCTTCAGTCGCTATTCTTCCAGAAGTAGAGCCCCAAAAAGTTGAAATTAACCCTCAAGATCTTGATATATCATTCTTCCGATCATCTGGACCAGGAGGACAAAATGTAAATAAGGTAGAAACAGCGGTTCGTATTACTCACATCCCAACCGGAGTTGTTGTTGCGTCTCAAAAAGAACGTTCTCAGAATGCAAACAAAGAAAGCGCTATGAACATTCTTCGATCAAAACTCTATGAAGCAATGAGAGAGCAACAAGCTGCATCTCTTGGAGAACTCAGAAAAGAACAGATTGGATCAATGGATCGATCAGAAAAAATTAGAACCTATAACTTTCCTAATGATCGTATTACCGATCATCGTATTGGGAAAAAGTTTCACAATATTGAAACCATTCTTGCAGGAGATCTCTCTCCTATTATAAAAGCATTTAGAAAACAATCTTAACTGTTGAGGATCTTGATATCTTCCTCAAATCGATCTGCTCTCTCAACAACAGGATCTCCATAGATAAAACGATAATCCCACCATCGCCCTCCCGCATAGTACTGTGCTGCTGCACATCGCTCTCGGAGCACTCTTTCAGGAAGAATGTGGTCATAGTCTGAACCATACTTTCGACATGATGAGGAATTATATGCATCAGAAAGATAGAGTCCTGTAGCAACAAACGCATCAACATTTCTCCATGGAGATGGAGGATTATTCCCTGTTATGGAAGCAACTCTGTCTTTGTATATTTCCCACGTTGATGGGATAAACTGTGCTGGACCCATTGCTCCTCCATATGCTCCGTCACGAGGAATTGGGCATGATACTAACGGAGGTTCTGGGACATAGGAACCTGCGTTACGAAGTTCTGAAAGAATAGTAAGAAATGAAGGAATGTCTCGTGTTGGGTGCATTGTTGTTTTGTTTGTTGCCCTATCAGGATAATATGGATTGACATCATAGGTACATTGACCAACATTTCTTCCAAGAGATGATTCTTGGTCAAGCACTGCAAGAATCATAGCAGCACGTACTCCCGTTGCATCTGAAGCAATCTTAGCAAGGTTATAGGCGTCTCCAAATGAAAGCTCCCCTCCTCCAATGAGAGTATAGATACGACTTCTAATTTCAGTTGCTGTTTTCTTCTTTTCATTTACGATTTGTTGATATTTTGATTCTTGTCCTTTTGTAATAGCAAGAAGGTATTTTTTCTCCTCTTCTATTTGTTTTGTAAGATTTCTTTGATACTGCTGATATTCTCGAAGGTCTGCCGCTTCTTCATAGTCAAGAGCAAGTGCCTCTTTTTGCATGATAAGTTGGTTTTTCAATTCGATAACTTTTTCTAACGTTCCTCGTAGATTATCTTGTAGTGCAAGCATGTTGCTCATGTCCAAAAAGAAGTCTGAAAAACGAGGATTAGACATAATCATCTCAATAGCACTTTGTTGATCATTCTCATATAAACTCTGAAGTACGTTGCTTAAATATGTTTTATACTCTTCTATCTGATTTTCTTTATTTTCGATTTCTTGTTCTGTACTAGAAATATCACCATTTAATCTCTGAAGAGTAAGGGTAATAGCACGAATCTGAAGATTGATACTATTAATCTTTGCATTGAGAGAATCTATTTCTCCCTGTAATGTTTGACCTTGTTGTCGATACGCATTCACCTGTGCTTCATTCTGAGCAATTTCTTCCTCAAGAGCACGGAGTTGTGCCTCGAGTGATTGTCGTTCTAACTCAACATCTGGAGCAGCAAGAGAATAGTGTTGGATAGGTGCGTATGCTGACCCAAACACAAAGGTACAGATAGCAGAAGAAATAACGACATAGGAAAGAATACGCTGATAGGGAATATGTAGCGTTTTTTTTCGTTCTTCTCTATACTCGCTTTCTGCCCGTTTCATACCACAAGTATATCACTTCCTCTTCTATAAAAAAATAACCCCTCGAGGGGTTATTTGTACTATTCTTTTGCTTCCTCTTCTTGAGGCGTTTCTTCTTGAGAAGCTTCTTTCTTTTTCTCTTCAGTTGCCTCCTCATCTCCTTCTGGAACCTCTACTTCTTCCGGTTCTTCTTCTTGTATCTCTGTAGCTGATACGATAACGGTTTCAGGATCTGTAAGAACCTTTACTTCTTTTGGAAGTGAAAGGTCTTTTGCATGGATCGTGTCATTTAACTCAACAAGTACAGAAACATCAACATCAATATGTTGAGGAAGATGAGATGGGAGCGTCTCAACTTCAATCACATTCAGTGATTTTACAAGTACAGCACTCCCCTCTCGTGCAAGTGGTGATTCCCCAACAAAACGAAGTGGAATTTCAGCGGTAATTTCTTTATTCATATCAACAGCATAGAGATCAATATGAAGAAACCTGTCTCCAAGCTGATCTTTCTGAAGATCGTGAATAATAACAGGAATGTTCTTCCCCTCAAATGCAACTTCAACGATAGAGCTTTCTCCAGCTTCTTTGAACACACTAAGAAACTCTTTTTCATTAATAAACACATGGATGTTTTCATCAATGCCCTCTCCATAGATTTCAGCAGGAATTTTCCCTTCTTCTCTAAGGGCTGCAAGTTGTGTTCCTACACGTTCTCTTTTTTCAGCTTTTAATTGAAACATAAATGTCTATCTTTACTACATCAGCTAGACTACCGGAAAGAGGGTAAAAAAGCAAGTTTATTTAATAGCTTTGTAGTGAGATTTGATTTCATTACCGCTTAGTGCTCTTGAATAACTCCTTACTTCATCAATATACCCCTCAAGGTGATATATCGTCCCCGACCCCCACCCTATCGTTGATTCTGAGCTTCCATTTAATAACGGCCCGGCTAATGACTTTGGAGAATCCACTTGCTCACCGTCTACATACGCTGTCAAATAAGAACCGTCATAGACAAGAGCATATTGTCTCCACGTGTTCTTATATTGACCCTCAAATATAAAAAAGAAGTCAAAAGATCCCTGGCTGGTTATCGCCTGAAAATATATTCTATTACTATTATCTAATAAAATTCGATTTCTCTGACTCCCGTATCCATTAATAGTATTGGCAATGCCTCCATATCCTCCTTCGGGATTTATATAATACACCCATGCAATATAAGTGAACTCATTATCTATTTCTGTATTTGGACCAACTCCAACATATGACGAGGTTCCATTAAAACTTAAAGCATTCCCATTTACTCCACTTACCCATTGAGGATCGTTATAAAGGGTACCGTTTCTTTTGTGATATGACCTATCCTGAGTACTAACTCCCTCTCCTTCGTTAAAAGCCCAATACCCCCCCAAACCACTTACTTCATCCCACAATGCAAGATTCGTTCCTTTTTCAAACCGTATATCATCATTTCCTCCATCAGTTATAGCTGTTCCTTTTAGTTTCTCTTCTGACTCAAGAGCTGCTGTTAGAACAAACGCTTCATTACTATCAATGGTATACGCATAAAAATAATCTTGTGTATTGAGTGGATCAAGAGGAAGCGCGCTCATGGCTCGTGATTCTGATATATCAACAGGAAGCCATCCTGTTCCATCAACATTGAGTACATTTTCTTGGGTGACACATGCGTATGTCCATCCTGAAGGAAGTGTGGGAAGCGTATAGGAACTACATGTTGCAGAAGTATCAGGAAGAGAAATATATACTACTTGTACATCCCCCAAATCACGTCGTACATGAGAATATCTTTTCTGACTTATTAACGTATTCAAGTTTGAAATGTCTGCAACCCGCTCAGTATCTCGAGACTGTTTAAATCGTTCAGATGGATTTATTGCAACAAACGATGCAGCAGAAAGAACACCTAAAATAGCAATAGCGATAAGAATCTCAACAAGAGTAAATCCTCTCTTAGTTCCATCCATACAACGCTAATTTTGTTTCAATAACATCTTGCATCTTTTTTTGTGCCTCCATCGCTACCTTGTAAGGAGCAAGTTCTCCTTTTTTAAATGCTTCCTCTATCCCCTCCTTCCAGGCAACTCTCAACTCAGTACTTACATGAACAATTCCTATTCCCGCTTTAATCGCATCCTTCATATTCACATCATCAATTCCAGAACCCCCATGAAGCACAAGATGAGCATCTACCTGCTCAGCAATCTGTGCAATGCGTTTAATATCAAGTTCTGGATTTTTTTTGTCTTTATACATGCCATGTACATTCCCTACCGCAGGAGCAAACAAGTCCACTCCTGTTTCTTTTACAAACATCTCTGCCTGTTGAGGAGTCGTCAAAGACGAATCATCAAAAGATACTCCCTCTGGGATATCTTCAAAAATAACTGAACCTGATCCAATATATCCCACTTCAGCTTCTAAAAGAACATCCGTTCCCTTTTTTTTATTATACGCATCTACATTATCTCGAGCCTTCTTTGTGTGTTCTATATTTTCTTCCCATGGCATACCCGTTCCATCAAAAAGCACTGCATCACACCCTGCCTGTACTGCCTCATACACAGCTTCAAGGGAGTGTGTATGATCTGCATTAAGGTACAGTGAAATCTGATATCTTTCTCGTGCTTTCTGCACCATACGAACCACTGTATCAAGCCCAAGAAACTCTCTTTCTCCTTCAGAAAGACCTATAATAACAGGAGTATTCTTTTTCTGTACTGCAAGACACACAGCAGTAAAACCCTCTCTATTTGAAACATTAAAATGACCAATGGCTTTATGGTTCGCTACTGCTTCTTGTACTGTTTCTCGAAGTGATTTCATCGTACAATGTGTTTTAAAAATCCTACCATAATACCTGTCATAAGAATAACATCAGCAAAAGAGAGAAGACAGGATGAACAGAACGTTCCCAAAACAAATGCCTGCACCACAAACAGATAGAGTGAGAATGCAAGTCCACACAACACCCCTACAAGCAAAAGACGGAGTACGTGAATATTTTTCCTTCCGAGGAAGGTAAGTACGATGGTTATGATAATGAGGTAGTATGCTATCCCCCAGATACTTAAAGGAATAGAGAAAAGAGATGCATAAGGAGAAGACAGGACAGTATCACAACCTCCTCCAAACACACATGAAATGCTTTCTTCAGCCTCTCCATACCACTGATGAAAAATGGCAAGTGCATTAAAAAGACCCCCAAAGGCAAGCACTCCAATGATACTTGCAACAACGTTTCGTATACGCTCAGGAGCACTCATAGTTACAGATTACACAACTTACACGATACTGGACCGTTAAAATCAATATCGTCCTCCCCTTCTTCATAGGACATTAACGTTGGAGAAAGATCGAGTCCATCCTCACCCTCATGCGCTGAAGATTCGCTGTACACTGAAAGTCCTTGTGCTTTTTCATCTTTCTTTGAGGTAAGTGTTGTTTCTGATGGTTTCTTTTGTTTCTTTTCCTTTCCATCTCCTGAAACGAGTACCTGACTCTGAATCGATCCATCTCTATATACAGTAACTCCCTTACATCCCATCTTGTATGCAAGAAGGTATACATCTTTTACATCTTGAATTGTTGCATCTGATGGAAAGTTATTTGTTTTCGAAATAGATGAATCTACCCATTTTTGGAATGCAGCAAGGGCTCGAATATGATCAGGAGGAGTAATGTCCTGTGCGGTAACAAATATCTTTTTTACCTTTGGAGGAATGTAGGAAAACTGTTTTATACTTCCCCTACTTTGGGCTACATCTTTGATAAGGTCATCCCCCATAAGGCCTTCTTTTTGCATTGCTTTTTCAAACACAGGATCAACGTAGTAAAAACTCCCTACCGAAACATGTTTTTCAAACACAAGGCTATACACAGGTTCTATTCCTGATGAACACCCTGCTATCATAGAGATTGATCCTGTTGGAGCAATAACTGTTGTGTACCCATTACGAATACCATATTTTTTTACATCTTTACTGAGAGCACTCCATGGAAGTGTTTGTCCCTTTTTATCATCAAACCCTGAAAATGGTAGCCTCCCTTCTGGATAGAATGACTTTTTAAGTGCGGGAAGTGGTCCTCGTTCACGAGCTAACTGAACGGACACAACTTTTGAATGATAGTTTACAAACTCCATCACCTTCTCCATAAAGGAAAGCCCAGCTTTTCCATTGTACGGAAGTTCTAGTTCATAGAGTGCATCAGCAACTCCCATAACTCCAAGTCCAATCTTTCTGGTAAAGAGTGTCATCTCTTCTATGCTTTTAAGTGGGTACCTGTTTACATCTGTCACGTTGTCAAGAAACCGTACCGCTGTTTCAACTGTTTTTCGAAGATTCTCCCAATCAAACTGTGGCTTTCCTTTGTCATCTGTATATACAAAAGACCAAATGTTAATAGACCCCAAATTACATGATTCATTTGGATACAGGAGCACCTCTCCACATGGATTTGTTGTTTCAATAGGACCAAGGTGTTCTTTAAATGGGTTGTATGCATTGATTCTGTCTGCAAATAATACTCCCGGTTCAGCAGATTCCCACGCTTGATATACTAATAGGTTAAAGAGTTGCTGTGAGTCGACAGTTGCTACTACCTTATTGGTTCGAGGATTTCGAAGTGGATAGGGTTTTTTATTTTCATAGTAGCTCCAAAAATCATCGGTAAGAAGCACTGAAATATTAAAATTCTTTAACGCTTTATTCCCCTCTTTTGCTTTTATGAATTTGAGAATGTCAGGGTGATTTGAATTAAGAATGCCCATATTCGCTCCTCTTCGAATTCCTCCCTGTTTGATAACATCAGTCATACTATCAAACATACTCATAAAGCTAATGGGACCAGAAGCAACCCCTCCTGTTGTTTTTACAAAATCTCCTTCAGGACGAAGGTGAGAAAAGTTATATCCAACACCACCACCCGCTTTAAAGATAATTGATGCTGATTTTAACGTATCCATGATGTGTTCAATGGAATCTTCTACATCAAGCACAAAACATGCGCTTCCCATTCCAAGATGATTTCCAAAGTTGGCAAGGGCTGGTGTATTAGGAAGAAACCTTCTTTGCACCATGACGGTATAAAATTCTTTGATCTGTTTCTCGTATGTATCAANNGACTCCTTTCTCTAGTTTTGTGAGAATCGTATCAAAAGAAACAGCTACCTGTCCTCGTTCATTAAAACGGTTGTACAAAAGCACCAGTCCTTGTTTATGGAATTCATTGAGTGTATAGGATCCAATACTCAGCTTCTTTTTGAGGAGTGGGTTCTTTTCATCTGCAACCTCAAAGCTTTTTTTCACTTTTCTCTTTGAAAATATCTTTGGTTCATAAAAAAGAGAAGGAAGTACTGTATGCAAGGCAACACGTTCAAAGAGCTCTTTTGGTGTTTCAATAATTGTCCCTTCGTCATCTTTTCGTAGGTATCGAGATGCAAGTACACGGAGTGCATTCACATCAAATGCCTTATCTACCTCATCGAGAGTATCTTTTTTGAGAACTTGTTGTTTTTCTAGTCTAATCTCAGCTCGTCGTCGTCTATATAAAATGTATGATTTTGCAATTTTTGCAAATCCTTTCTCTATAAGAGTTTTTTCAACAGCATCTTGTACATCTTCAACGCTTGGGATCTNNAAGTGATGCAACGGTAAGGTCAGATATTCTCTGGGCAAGTTTTCTATCACCTTCCCCTTCAGCTTCGAATGCTCGCAGAATTGCATCAGTGATTTTGTTCTGATCAAACGACACTTTTTCCCCATTGCGCTTGATAATGGTATCAAACATATGCTGTTGTTATGTGGTTACTTATTTTCCCTTTTTCCCCTTCTTTTTTCTCAAAAATGCAGGAATATCCCATAGCTCTTCTTCGTTTGTCTCTTCAGCATCTTTTGTGAGTACCGGTGTAGATTCCTCTTGTTGTTCTTCTGGAGTATACGTATCTTCTCCTTCGTCGTTTCCATCATCTCCAAAGAGTGTTGTTTGAGAAAATGATGACTCACCAAAGAGAGATACATTTCTTCCATATGAGGAACCAAATCCGGTAGCGATAAGCGTTACCTTTATTTTTCCTTTTGAAAGTTTTCTATCATGATACGTTCCAAATATAATACGCGCTGAAGGATCTGCGTTTTCTGCAATAGACTGAGCAATATCATTGATCTCACTCATGGTGATATCCTTGTGTCCAGAGACACTAAAGAGCACTCCTTTTGCTCCATCAACTGTTGTTTCAAGGAGTGGAGAGTTCAGCGCAACGTTCGCAGCCATAATACCTCGTTCTTTTCCTGATCCAACTCCAAGCCCAATAATAGAAGGTCCTGCTCCCTGCATAATGGCACGAACATCAGCGAAATCTACGTTAATAATACCTGGGGTAATAATAATCTCAGTCACTCCAAGAACTGCATTCTGCAACACATCATCAATTGCTTCAAATGCTTTTTTAAGGGATGTTTCTTTGTTGATAACAGAAAAGATCTTGTCGTTTGATACGGTGATGTAGGCATCAACTCTGTCTTTAAGCCTTCCGAGCGCATCTTGTGCTATGGTTGCTCGCTGAGACCCTTCAAATGAAAATGGTTTTGTTACAACTGCAACGGTGAGGATGCCGAGTTCTTGAGCAATTTCTGCAACAACAGGTGTTGCACCACTTCCCGTTCCTCCTCCAAATCCTGCGGTCAAAAATACAATATCAGCTCCTTTAAGAGACTCTGCGATATCATCTCTACTTTCCTCAGCAGCTCTCATGCCAAGCTCTGGATCCATACCAGCCCCAAGTCCTTTAGTGAGTTGTTTTCCAATATATATCTTTTTTCGTGCCTGTGTTTGTTCGAGATCTTGTAAATCTGTATTGATTGCAATCATTTCAACTGATCGAGGAAAATGATCATTCATGCGAGTGAGCGCATTGCCACCCCCTCCTCCGATTCCTACCACTTTTATTCTTGCAACATGAGTATTTTTCTTTGAAGATGGCCTCTTTGTACTATTCACAGAAACCTTCTTTTTCTTCTTAATTGAACTACTCTTCGTTGCTTTCTTTGGAGAGGACGTTTTGTGTATATTTTTTTGTTTCTTTTGTGTTGGCATAGATATTATTCAGATGCTTTTACTATAGCAAAGATTTTTTTAATCCACGATCCATATTCTTCTTTCTGCTGTGAAGGAAATATTGATGGTCTATGTTTTGATGTCGTATCAGTTTTGGTAAAAATAAGACCACATGCCCCTACCATTTCAGGAGCATCAAGATTGTCAGCAACGCTCCCATGAGACGTTTCATATTCTTCAGTATTGGGAAATCCAACTTGTGCAGGGAACCTTAGTTCATCTCGAGCAATATCAACGATACCTGAAAGACGAGCTCCTCCTCCAACAAGCACTGCTCCTGCAGGAAGTTTTCCTGATTTGGATATTGACTTTAGCTCAGCATCAACAAAAGAAAATATTTCTCGTACCCGTGCTTCGATAATTTCAGCAACATATCGACGTGAAACATTCGATGAAAGATGTTCATCGTATTCAGATAAATCAATTTTTTCTCTGACTGAAATATCGCGAGCAGAAGCGCATCCATACGATCGCTTTATTTTCTCAGCAACAGGGACAGAACATTTTAATCCAATTGCTATATCGTTAGTGATATTTCCTGCTCCAACAGGGAGTACTTTTGAAAGTAACAGTTTCCCGTCTTGATAGACCACAATACTTGTTGTCCCAAATCCAATATCAACCATTACAACACCAAGTTCTCGCTGATTTTTTGTGAGAACAGCACGCTCTGAAGCAAGTGGGGTAAATACCAATGTTCCTGCAAGTCCTGCTTTTTTCCCAAAAAGAAGTTGAGATACCTTAAGAAAGTTTTTATACACTGAAGAGAATGCGGTGATAAGAACAACATTTGCTTCCAGTTTTTTTCCTGAAAGTCCCACCACATCAGTATCATCAACTTCAATACCATCGATAACAAACTCACGAGGGAGTGAATGAAGAATCTGCCACCCTGTAGGAATATTAACTGCAGTTGATTCTTGAAGTACTCGTTCTACATCTTCTTGAATAATTTCAAAATCAGGACGAGGAATTGAAACAGCTGCACGAGAAAGATGAAATCCAGTTTTTGTACTTGAGAGCCCTATCACAAGATTCTTAAGAGCTTTCTTTTCAAAATGACGAATTTCGTTAAGGACATCAGAGAGTGCTTTTACTGTTTCATTTGGATACTGGATATCTCCCCTCTTTATTCCCTTTGATTCTTTCTTTATGGTCTTTACAAACACAACAGAACCATCTTTTCTCTGTTGGGCAATAACTCCCTTTATCATGGATGATCCTAAGTCAAGTGCGGTAATAAACATAGATATAAATAGAAAGAATCTCGTTACTCTGTGTACTCCATTCTAAAGGAAAAATGGGTGAAGAGCAAATGAGCCCCATCTATCTCTATGTTATTAATCCAAGTATCGTATCTTCCTCCCCTACCATCTCCTTTTCTTCTTTATCATTCCTGTGATCATACCCCTGTATATGGAGGAATCCATGCACAATCATATGTGCCAAGGATTGTTTATGTTTTTTTATATACTCAAGATTTATATATAGTTCTCCTAATTGTGTTTTCTTTGAAGGGTGGATAAAATCAGATGGCTCTACAAAGGTAAGGACATTTGTTGCTCTATCTTTTCCCCGAAACTTCCTATTTAACACCCTCATTTTTTGAGGAGAAACAAAAAAGAGCGCAAGATGTGCGTTCTTTATATGAAAATACTGAAACAATGCTGTTATATATTTTTTTACTGTAGGAATTTCACGCTCATACTCTTTTTTTTGAGCATATATTTCTATGATATTTCCCATACCATTATGAGAGATGACTTTTCACCATCTCACTGACGCGTTTTCCATCAGCTCCATCCCCTGCTTTTTCTAATACTGCTTTTATAAGCATACCCATATCTTTTTGAGTTGCATCAGGATGTTCTTGTAGTACCGTTTGCACGATAGCTTCAAGTTCCTCTTGAGAAAGCTGTGGAGGGAGAAGTGTTTCGATAAAGGCTGCTTCTTTTTTCTCTTTTTCTGCCCGCTCTGTTGCACCACCTTTTTCAAACATCTCTGCTGATTCATGTCTCTTTTTGAGCTCACGCTTCAGTAATACGATAATATCACTATCTTCTATTTCACTTCCCTTTTCTCGTGCTTCAATTCTTGCGTTATGAATGACAGAACGAAGCCCACGAATAATCTCAGCCATGTGGCTGTTGTGTTCCTTCAGGGCTGTTTTGAGGGTTTCTTCTAGATACGCTTCAATATGCTCCATAGGTTATCGTCCTAATTTTCTCAATCGTTCAATTTCAGTCTTCTTATCGATGCGATAGAGTGTTGCTTCTTTCTTTGCTCTCTTATTCTCCTTTCGAAGATGAAATCGTTTTCGACGAGCTTCTTTTAAGAGTCCTGATTGTTGTATTTTTTTTGTAAAACGATACAGGAATGCATTTGAAGATTCTCCCTCTTTTCTTTTTACTTCAATCATATGTGTGTAATTATTCTTTGATATACATCTTTAACCGTTTCATCGGAAGGATATGACACTACACTATGTATCGATCCTCCCTCATCTCCCTCATAGCGAGGAATAATGTGGCAATGAAGATGGTTAATAGATTGTCCGCTTACCTTACCATGATTAATTCCAATTGTAAATCCATCTGCCTCTAGGTGCTCTTTAAGAATGCCTAATGTCTTTTTCACTCCTTTCCAGTACCCTTCCACCTCAGACTCCTCCATATCAAGAAATGTTTCCATGTGACGAGGAGGGATAATAACTGTGTGTCCTGGCGACTGTGGATGAATATCTAAGAATGCAATACTTGATGCATCTGAATGGATGGTATATGCAGGAATATCTTCTGAAGCGATTTTACAAAATAAACAATCCATACTATCTCTTTTTTAACCTCTTTTTAATTTCAGACACAAGTTTTTCACAGGCAACCACTTCCTGATTTCCTGTCTTCATATCACGAAGCAATATGGTATCTTCAAAGACTTCTCTTTGGCCCAAGATNNTTTATCGGCTGCTTTAAGTTGTGCTTTCATAGAATCTTTTGTAAATGATTCTTTTACTGGAATTTTTGCTTCATACAACATCTCAAGAATCTTTAAGGATCGCTTCTTTGCTTCCTGTCCCATTTGTACCAGAAAAATTCCTTGTCTCTTCTGTGATGTTTTTCGTGGTTTTTCTTGTTCTTTTAGCACATCAATAATACGCTCTATTCCCATCGCAGATCCTACCCCTGCCATTTTAGGTCCTCCCAGAGTTTCAGAGAGATAGTCATAGCGACCCCCTCCTCCAAGAGCAGCGTCATAGTTTTCACTAAATACTTCAAAGACTGTTCGTGTGTAGTAGTCAAGGCCTCGTACTAATGCGTGATCAATAAGATAGGGAATTTCAACCTCATCAAGGTACTCAAGCACCTGTTTAAAGTGATTTCTATCCTCTCCAACAAGTGCATCTATTGCTTGTGGGGCTTCATCTTTAAATATCTGACATCGCTCATTTTTGCAGTCAAGCATACGAAGTGGATTGTCTTTATACCGTTTTTGACAATCCTTACACATCTTTGCTGTTTTCCCTCGATAGTAGTCTTTGAGTTTTTTAATATACCCATTTCTACTCAATCTTCCTCCAATACTGTTAATCTTAATGATAGGATTTTTAATATGTAACTCCTGACATATCTTGTATGTTGCGATAATAATCTGAGCATCATAAATAGCCTGAGGGCTCTGTATTACCTCAAACCCAAGTTGCCAAAACTGACGAAATCGTCCTGCTTGTGGACGTTCATATCGAAACAGAGGGCTAATATAGAAGAACTTTCCAGGAACAAGTACGTGTTGGAGGCCTTTTTGTATATAGGCACGAAGTACTCCAGGAGTCATTTCTGGACGAAGTGCAAGTCTTCCCTCACTCCCCCGAGACTTTGCATAAAACATCTGCTTTGAAACCACCTCAGAACTTAACCCTGTCCCTCGCTCAAATATTTTTGCATCTTCAAGTATTGGTGTTTCGATACGATCAAATCCATAAAAGGAAGCTACTTTTTTTGTTGCTTGTTCTATCTTGTCTCGATATTCAAAATCCTCTTTAAACAAGTCGTGCATTCCTCGAGGAGAGGAAAAGAGAAACTTTTTTCGTGATGATGCCTTTTTTTCTTTCTTTTTTTGTGCCTTTGGAATTTTAATAGGCATAGGAAGGAGTGTTAAAAAATGTGATATGAGAAAATGGCCAAAGACGAATCTTGACCAGTCCAATAATACTTTCTTCATGAAGCGGTCCCCATGATCGAGAATCCCTGCTATTTACCCGATTATCCCCCATAACAAAATACTCTTCTTCTCCAAGGGTAATTTCCATATCAGCAGACCACTGTGCTTGTATACGTTCTGGAATATACATTTCATCAAGAGTGAGGAGTTTTTCTGTACCGTTGTATACATCAATAGTATTCCCCTGTATTCGAAGTGTTTCCCCAGGAAGCCCAATGATACGCTTAATATAATAGATAGAAGGATCGTCTGGAGAATGAAATACCACTACATCCCCTCTTTGAGGATCTGAGAATCGATAGCTAATCTCATCAACAAGTAAGTAATCACCATCATAAAATGAAGGCTCCATGCTTGCTCCATTAACAATAAAAGGTTGTATTAGAAAGTATTTGATTGCCGCTACCGCAATAAATGCAATAATAAAGACTTCAGCAACCTCCCATACCGCGTGAATAAACTTTTTCATAGTTGTTTTGGGATTTTGTGGTAATATTACAGAGAATATGAGTAAAAATCAAATACACTCACTTCTGACATCTCAAAAGCCAATCATCATTGCTGGTATTGGAAATGATGACCCTCTCTATACCAACACCTATCATAATATAGGATTTCTTTGTATTGATTATATTCTTGAAAAACATGTTGATCATGTTCGTAAAACATCTATCCCCTTAACACATCATGTATCTGCTTGGAAATGTTCTCATAACAGAATACTGATAAAAAATAACTCGTATATGAATACTTCAGGAGAACCCCTTGCTCGTGCCCTTTCCTTTTTCTCTATTCCTCCTGATAACCTCATTGTTATTCATGATGATTATGATATTGCACTTGGAGAATACAAA
>NPIE01016231.1_pt1 | contig 14884 bp, 4 predicted proteins | sample 8637661 | NCBI WGS metagenome assembly NPIE01 (sample SAMN07420842, study PRJNA396082) | bioreactor metagenome | isolation source: sample BA12 brine-fed electro-methanogenic bioreactor BA | place: Japan: Kochi | collected 2016-12-09 | reverse complement strand
GAATATTCAAAGGATCGCCTATGTCAAAGGTCTCGCCGCCATTGGGATAGTCGACCTCGATATCGGTGTAGGTGGTCGGCTCCATGAGATAAAGACCCCAATACTCCTCCGACGATGTCTCCAGATCGACCACATCCCTTATCTCGAGCGATTCGCCTGTGCACTCGTCGATGAAGAGTATAACCAGCGTATCGCCGTGGGCGGCATCGAGATTTCCTGCATTGACAGCCCAGAGGCCTCCTGCAGATATCTCACAGCCTGTGCTGTCTTCTGTCAGGTAGTGACCGGGACTGCCTGCAAGATATGCCCTTATCTCGATACATGTCGGATCGACCGGTGAGCCATCGGAATTCTGCAGCTCGCCGAATATGTTGTGTGATTCACCCTGTCCGAACAGAGCGGCAGCCATGACTGCTGTTAAAAGAATCAGGAACTTTCTCATATCTCCTCCTGTCTTGAAAGACCTGTGAACAGAAAAGGTCAACGGTATACGACAGCTCTCTTTTTGGGAATCCTGCAAAACTGCCTTCGGGTCTCGTCGCCTTGAACCGCCCACGCGGGCCCCTTTTCCTTCTATTAATATATGAAACGTCTTAGCCAAAATAAAGGTGATTTATATAAAAAACAAATCGATAGCAGAATTATCCTTTTATCGCCTCCTTTCTTGCCAATCCTGAAAGCCCCGACCTTTGGAAGGCCGGGGCTTTGTGGAGGAGTATATTATTTGACGAGCATTATCTTTTCTGTTGTCTGCTCTTTGTCTGTGGACAGGCGGATGAGGTAGTGACCGCTTGCAACGGAGCTTCCGTCGTCTGCCTTGCCGTCCCAGATTACAGAGTGACTTCCCTCTTCCGTGCCCTCTGCGAGTGTCCTTATCAGCCTTCCGTCATTGGAGTATATCTCCAGGCGATAGTCGCCCTGTGTCTGGAAGCCGACCTCGAGATAGGCATTGAATGGGTTGGGATATGCCCGTGTTATATCGATTGAGCGTGCTGCCCTTGTGTCGATCTCAACAACATGGGAACCGGCCTTGAGCATATTCGGCATATCCTGCCCATCGACTGTGATGTTCCAGCCTTCGGGTATGCTTGCAGAGAATGCTGCATCGATGTCTGTATGGACGGTGAAGATGCCCTCGGGGTTGGCTGCTGCCATTGCCTTGGTGCCATTGCCGTCTATCCATGCCGATGCTGTGCCATATTCTCCGGGTACTGCCGGTAGAACAGGAACCACTGTCTCTGTGGAAGATATGCCCACCATGAGCTTCTCCCCTGCCAGATCGAGTATGACATTCCTGTCTATAGCTGCCTTGCCTGAGCCTGTGCCCGGCAGTGCAACCGTTGCTTCCTCTGTGGCTGCCACGAAATAGGAGCCGCCGGGGATAAGCGTATTGGTTCTTGTGTAGTTGAGTGTCTCGGGGTTGTACCTGTATGCGTGCTCGGGGCTGCCGAGAACTGCGCCATCGGGTGTGTCATCCGGGTCTGAGAAGTCGACATTGCCCCAGACAGTACCGATCATGTTCCATCCCGGCTGAAGGTCGAGGACCATGTCCCTGACAGGTGTTCCCCAGACAGCATAATCCATGTCCTCAGGTATGAGGATGATGTAGCCGATGCCCGGCATGAGTGTGTCTTCTGCTACCCAGTTGCGTACATCCGGGTCTGCATCGAATATCCAGCAGCCGAGTTCCTCGGGGAACAGTTCACTTGCCAGCACTGGCATGCCCGGATCTACAGGCAGGGAGAACATATTGTAGCCGCGCTTCATCTCGAAGGTATATGGCGTATCTCCCCTTGTTCTGTATGTGATTACGAGGTCTTCACCGGCTGCATAGTCGTAGTCGGAGAGTTCCTTCATGTCGATGTCGCCGTTGAGGAAGAGGCTGCCCATGGCGATGAGTGTGTCCTCGTCACGGAAGCTCCACTCGACCTTGCCTGCGGAGTCGCCTGTCTCAACTGTCCATACAATCTCCTCGCCGTTGGCTCTGATGTCCCTGTCCAGTCCGTCGATCTCTTCGTCGTCGATCATGAACATGACCTCGAACCAGTCGCCTGTTGCTGCGTGGAGAAGGTCGATTCCCTCGTCATAGCCGTCTGTTGCGCCATCGGTAACGCCGAAGTGAAGCAAGTCCTCTTCGCCGCGGGATGTGAACTCAAGCTCGACCATCCAGTCGTCCTCACTGCTTGTAACTGAGACATGGAAAGGATCACCGATCTCCGGCTCATCCGTCAGATAGGAGTCCTCGTTGTATGTGACATCTGTTATATGTATGTCTGTCTCGCCGCCTACAGGTGCTTCGAGGCTGGCTGCAAAGTCTATCCTTGCAAAGAGTCCGCCGTCGAAGTAGTCCTCATGGGTGACGTCAAGTGTGACATGACCGGATGTGAGGTCCATGAGTGTACCCTCGCCATCGAAGATCTCATAGGCGAATGGTGACAGCCATGGTGCAGGTGACTCGACTGTGAAGTTGATGTGATCGACATTGAGACCAAAGAGGTCGTTGAGCTCTATGAAAACCGAGAACTCATCGCCGGGTGTAATGTCTGCCATATCTTCTGTGAATGCCATCTCAAGTGGAACCCTGCCGCCGATATGCATGATGCACTCGACAATGATGACAGGTGTCTCAGGATCATTGGATGTTACGTGTACATAGCCAGTATATGTACCTTCGGGCATGTCCATGGTGTTGAAGTGAACCTCTGCCTCGTCCTCCTCGCGGGAGACAAGGAAGCCCTCTTCGGGTGTCACTGTCAGCCATGGAATGTCGGATCTCCTGCCGAGATAGAATATCTCATTGGCAAGGAGGCGAACGCCGTCTGTGATGCCCTCTTCGTCCTCTGTGTCCAGACCGCCGACTGCGAAGGAGTTGACAATGGTCTGCATGTCCTGTGCAACGGATATTGCGCCGTTGACAGGATATGGTATTCTGTCGAAGGATGCAGCCAGAACTGTAGGCTCTTCCGAAGGCATTGTCCGCATGGCATCGCCGAAATCGTCATACATTCCGCTGAGGCGGTCGAATGTCGGCGGTACTGCGAATGGTATATTGAAGATGGCGTGATCTGCCTCGTCAAAGTTTAGTGCAGATGAACGATCGCCGAGGTCTTCGTAGAGGCTGATGCCCCACTTACTCCAGATGGTGTGCTCAGAGTCGAGCTCATCGAGGTTGGCATTGGCGATGATGGCCTTGCCACCGTCTGTGTGGAAGGCATCCATTGCGCCCCGNNGTTGCAATTACGACCATCTTCCATGCTGCCATCGTGTCGATGAGAGCTGCGAGGAAGGTGTCGGGATCGTGGTAATTGATGTATGAGTAGCCGAGAAGGTCCAGTGCCTGGGAGGCGAGCATCTCTTCGTTCTCAAGGACGAGGATGTCTGCATCCAGCTCTTCGAGGAGTTCGTCGTCCTCGATGATCCAGGGGTGATAGTTCTCAGCAAGATTGTAGTGTATTGTTCCACGGCCATTGTTGCCGACAAACAGGGGCAGGCTGCCCTCTGTGCCTGTGCGGAGGAAGATCTCCTCTACCTGTGGCACAACATAGATATTGCCGATATTTTCGCCGATTCCAAGATAGAGGCTGCCGAATGATGCAGCGTCTTCAAGGTCGGAACCCATCGGCCATGTCAGGTCATAGTCTACCTCGCCTGCATCGAATATCTCAAGGCGAATGCCTATGATATTGCCCATTGCAGATGCGATGTCGTCTATGGCCGGTTCGTCATTGTCGATGTGTATTGCCATCTCATATACGACATAGCCTTCATCGTCGGATATTGCGCCCATGACCCTGTCGGAGTCGAAGCGTGGGTCGCGGTGTATACCGGAAGGATAAGTTCCGTATATGCCCTGGAATGTCGTGATTGGCTCATCCTCGCCCATCTGCAGACGATATTCGCCCTCATCGGAGCCTGTGGCTGCCGGGAAGCGGCGGTTATAGTCGTCCTCTATGGTGACCATAAGCCTATCGTCAATCTCCAGAGTCTCGTCCATCCTGTCGATAGCTGCAATATAGAGCATATTGCCTGTGTTCTTGACGTGAATGTCGACATCGCCGAAAGTGAAGGCCATTGCGTCGTGCCATTCGCCTTCATCGATAACGCCGTCGAGTACAGGATCAGGAACATAGGTGAATGGTGAATGCCAGAGCATGGAGCCCTCTGCACCGCTTGTTGCAAATGACTCATCGCTCCAGCCGGAGTTGAGGCCTGTGTAGACCGCACGAACCCTGTATACATAGGACTCGTCCGGCATGACATCCATGTCAATCCATGAGAGTGCGCTTGTCAGCTCGACAACTGTCCATTCTGTAACGCCAGGTCTTCTACGTTCTATCTCGTATCCTGTGAAACCAAGGGGCAGTACTGTTGCCTCGTCAAATATCTCAGGCTCTTCCCATGTGAGCGGAATCGCGCCGGTATAGCCAGACTCTGCCATCAGATTTCTCGGGATGAGCATATCTGTTGTATCTGTAAGAACCTCGAGTACAAAGCCGCCGAAGAGCTCAGCTTCGCCATCATCGACTGTTACCTCAACATCGAAAACGCCGATGGTGTCGGGTGTCCAGGTGATTCTGCCGTCGTGGAGACCGATCTCCATATCCTCAGGGCCTTCAAGCTCAAAGGTAAGGAGGTCGAAGTCATTGTCACGGACCGGATAGAGTGCATGATATGGCTGTCCATATATGGCATATGTGTACTCAAAGTCTGCATACATGTGTGGAGGTGTGTTCTGAATCTCGACAGCCTCTGTTGTGTCGACTGTCTCGTCAATGCCGTCTGTTGCAACGGCGACGGCCTGCCACATCTGATGCTTGCGTGTATATGAGGGAGGAAGGACATCGCCAGTATGACCGATCATCTCGCCGTCGACAATCCAGTGCCATGTAACGTCAATCTCGTCCTCGTCCATGTCCATTGTTGTGATGTCTGTTGTCAGCTCGTCTGTTGTCAGAGGTGCTTCTTCGTTGATCATCAGATCTGTGATGTGGGGCATTGCATTGCCTATTGTCACTGGCTCAGCTGTGAACCATTCTGTTGTCTCAACGCCGTCTGTGATTCGGACATCAAAGTGTACCTCATCACCGCGGGCAAAGGCAGGTGGCTCGAGTGTCTGATCTGTTTCGCCGACAAGCTCTTCACCGTCTACGTACCAGATATATTCGCCCTCTAGCTCGTCCATGTCTTCGTCCATGGCTTCCCAGGTTGCGACAAGAACACCGTCCCTTGAGAACTCGTCCTCAGGATCGGCCTCAACCCATGCCTCTTCGAGAACAGGGGCTGTGTTGTCGATTGTCGGGCCTTCGTACGGGCCTTCGATATCAACTATGAAATTGCCCTCTTCATCGTATCCGCCGAGTGTGAAGGTGTGGGCATCGCGTCCTGTTACTGGACCTGTGCCGACCCAGACCTCGTCTGTGATCTCGAGGAGTCCGCCTGTTGTGTCCTCTTCTTCTTCCTCTACATAGAGCTCCATCCATATGGTGTCGCCTGTGTCGAGGAGTACCCATGCTACGTCTACTTCATAGTCCTTGACGGAGTTGAATGTGCCGTAGAATGTGAACTCATCGCCGGAGGTGAATGTGCCTGTGTCAGGCTCATACCAGCCATCGGAGAAGGTCGGGAATTCGATGTCTATCTCAAGCTCGAATNNCTCGGAGAAGTCTGTGCCGTCCCATGCCATTACCTGACATAGCCATTCGTCGCCGTGTGTTGTCTCTTCGTAGGAGAGGGTTGCGCCCTCTGCTACCATCTCGCCGTCGAGATACCACTGATAAACGTATACAAGGTCATCCTCGTCTGCGTCCTCTGAGTCCTCTGTGACTGTGACCTCGATGTCCTCCATCTCAAAGGGCGGCATCGGCTCATATGTTGCCACAGGGGCTGTGGGTGCTGCATTGCCGATTACGACAATATCGCTTGTTGCCATGTCTGACTCGTCCCAGCCATCCCATGCCGCTGCCATCACCCAGACGGAATCGCCGCGGGTGAAGTAGTCGGAATCGAGTGTGTTCTGGTCAGTTGGCAGCTCAAGCTCCTCGCCATTTACGTACCAGTAGTAGTTATAGGAAAGCTCGTCCATCTCGTCCGCGTCTGTTGCTCCATCTGCCTCTGCTGTGAGGGTGGAAAGAACGGAAATGGGCTCAATGTCGCTTGTAATCTCGACTGTCAGCTCGCCCTCAGGGGGATTGTTGAATGTCTCGGGGGCCTCTATCTCGCCTGTTGTGGCTGTATGACCCTCGGCATCTTCTACCCATATCTCATATGTGTGAAGTGCGACTGTCTCGAATGTCGTTGTATAGGTATAGTCTGTCCCTGTCTCCCAGTCGAGATCCAGTGGGTCAACCTGCTCCATCTCAACGAATGGTGCGCCGTCTATGCTTATACCGACGGAAATCGGAGCAATGCCGGCTATGTTTCTATATGTACCTGTAAAGGTGAATTCCTCATCGCGGAAACCATCCTCAGGGTCAACCATAGGGTTGAGAACCTCGGGTGCAACTATGGTAACTGTTGCAGTTGCCATATCGCCGTAATCTTCGCCGTCGAAGGGCATTACAGAGACCATGACCTCGTCCCATGGTTCATAGTTGTCGTCTGTGAGTGTTGCCTCATCCTCGCCCTCGACAAGCTCGCCTCCGACAAACCACTGATATACGTATGTGACGTCGTCGCCGTCAACATCGTCGTCATGGTTGGTGATGGCGACTGTGATGTCCTCATCATAGAAGGGCATCTCAGGGGTAAGAACCAGCTCCGGTGCCTCTGGAGGTGTGTTCATTATCTCGAATGTAAGTGTGTCGGAGAAGCCCGGCAGAGGCATAGCACGTGAATCCCATGTTTCGAAGTAGTAGGAATGTTCTCCCTTGCCGAACATATCGCCGGAGAAGGTGTTGGTGAACCTGACCGGTGCGTCGGAATAGTCCAGGTCAGGGAAACCTGTTGCCAGGATATAGTGTTCTCCATCGACTACCAGCAAAAGAGCCGAGGGATCGAAGTCGAAGATCGACAGATATGAGACTCCGAATTCGTAGTCATCTGTGATANNGGATCGACGGATGCACCGGAAAGCTCAGGGCGAAGTCCCATAGGGGTGTCCGTCAGCACTATAAGTCCCAGATTCGTCTCTGTGGCAATACCTGCTGTGTGGAAATGTCTTGTGTACTCCAGAAGACAGGTATCCTCGAAATAAAATTCGATAATGTCCCCGGGTTCCACATCCTCCAGTGTTACTATGAACAGACCGGAGCTATCTGTGTGGTCGGGGTCGTATTCATTGCCCAATCCATCGAAGTCGATAACGGTTTCTACGCCGTCACGCGTGATGGTGAGCTGGAAGCAGGTCGGCGCTGTGTGTTCCAGCGTCTGAACCTCTCCAAATATGATGTGTGGTCCTCCAGGCTGCGCAAAGAGCGCGCCAATCGCGAGAAAGAGCAAAAGAACGGACCTTCTCATCATCAACCTCCTCGGCTTATTATTTCGCATTACTAACTGTCAAATCGATATCAAATCTCTCTATACGGCCTCCATTCTCTTAGAAAAGGCAGGCCCTTTCGTTTTTTACTTCTGGTAGATTACCTTTTCAATACCGGCTTCGCCTGTTCTTGCGTCTGTTGCCCTTATGAAGTAAACTCCGCTTGCAACGTGTCTGTCGGAATCCTCGGGTGCCCAGATGGCTGTCGAGCCCTGTATCCTGGGGCTGCCGACAACATTTCCGATAATGTCGAAAATCTCCACATCGAAATCACCATCAGGCAGCTGTATTGCAACCTTGCCGTTGAAAGGATTCGGATAAACGGAAAGTCCCTTTGCAATCGGCTTTATGCTCTCTTCAACCATGCCGAAGCAGACCTCAAGCTGTACAAGTCCGAAATCCTGTGCAGGCAGTCCCGTATTGATTGCCCCTGCTACATCTGTGTAGTATTCATCGCAGCTGTCACAGATATCGTCGAACTCTACGCGCAGAACATCGCCATTGATGTATGAGATGCTCGAAAGCTGAACCATCCATGTGCCATCGACTGTCAGGGTGCATGTTGTTGCGCTGCCCATTCCGGGCTGATATATGAGGGTATCAGAGCCACCCTCGACATATGCACGGAAATAGATGCAAGATGGATCCGGTATGCTGGTGTCCTGATATTCAAGGGTACCATAGATAACATGGGAAGTACCCTGTCCGAATATCGCGCTTGCAACAAGCAGCATCATTGCCAGTATTGTATAATTTTTCAATTTCATTTTATTACCCCCCTGGAGCTTTGGGGACACGCCCCATTGCGGGGCGTGTCCCTTCGAAGTTCCTATTACTTAACGAGCATCATCCTTCTGGTATCCGAGAAGTCTCCAGCCTGGAGCTTGTACAGATAGATTCCGGATGTTACCGTATTTCCTGAGATATCCTTTCCATCCCAGATGAAGCTGTGGTTGCCAGCTCCCATTGTGCCGTTGGTCAATGTCTGGATGAGCTTACCCTCGACATCGTAGATTCCGAGTGTTACCTCTGCCTCTTCGGGTATGTCGAAGCTGATCTCTGTTGTAGCATTGAACGGATTTGGCCTATTGGAAAGGAGTCTGTATTCCTCTGGAAGGACTGTGATATCGCTGCCTGAGGCAACTACCCTGCCGAGGTCGATGGCTGGCTGGCCTGTGAGCTCGACTGAGATATCTCTCGTCATTCCAGTATTGTCTGTTATTGTGATTGTGACTATCTGTCCGGCCTTCCAGCTCTCGCCGAAGTCTGCAACCTGAACCATGAATACGTCACGGTCCTGGCGTGCATCGACAATCTTTGCCGTGCCTTCGAGCCTTGCCGAGACAAGGATGTCTCCCTCTGACCTGCCGTAGATGGCGCATGGATTTGCGATGACCTCGTCGCCGAGCTCAATCTGTGCGTCGTCGCCGTCGCGGAGGAGGCCATAGTCCGGCCAGACTCCCTCTTCCTCTGCCCAGACCATGTAGCACCAGCCTGGATGTACAGCGAAGTTGAAGTATGCTGTTCCGCCGACAATCAGCAGCTGTTCCCAGCTTCCGCCTGTCAGATGTGTCACTGTGTTGATGTCTACATCGCCGTCTATGTCCAGGAGAAGCTCATGGGCTGTTGTAACGTCGGTCTTCTGCAGTGGCAGGGTGACGGTGTTCCAGCTTGAGTTCGGTCCTGTTGCGAGGTTATACCAGACATCTGTTGCTCCGGGTATGCCACCTACGAGGGTGACCATCTCATCATCCGGTGATGATGCGCCGAAGTTATGTGTATATGGTGCGAGTGCAAAGGCGAATGGAGGATCGGAAAGTCCCCAGCCCGTTGCTGCAACATACTGTGTAAGGGCGTTCAGACCACCTGCATATGTGCGATAGTCTGCGCTTGTTGCAAAGCCACAGTCCAGCGGATTGGCGGCCAGTGTCCAGCCAGCGTCGAAGAGCTGGTCGACCTTGCCCTGCCAGTCTGCATTGTCCATGATCTCGCCATCATTGTCGTGATCGACTGGTCTTACATAGTAGTAGTAGTTCTGCATATCGCCGGCAACGCCGTCATCTGTGAATGTCGGATCTGTTGCGACAGCATAAACTGCCCCAGCCTCTTCATATGGTGCTGTTGAGCGATAGACCTCATAGGTCATGTCCCTCGGTGCATTTATCTCAGGTGTGCCCTCATTGCCGAGTGTTACCTCGGGCCATGTCAGGACTACATCTGCGCCATCCCACTCGATATCGAGGTCTGTGATAGTTGCAGGTGGGATATTGTCAACAGGTGCCATAGGTGCGCCATCGACAGCTATGCGTTCGGACCACTCGAAGTGCCCCGGAATTGCCGGAACAGCAACCTGGGTCTTGATGGAGTAGTCATAGGCATTCCATCCACCGAGATTGTCGAAGTGGAGGTGGAATGAATCTGGATCGGCTGGATCGCCGAATACTGTGACTGTGGGGAATATTTCAACCCATGTCTCACCAACACCGAGATCTGTGTCGCGGTAGTAGTGATAGGTGACCAGCGCAGGATCATCTGAGGATGGGTTGTGTTTGATGTAGAGTGCATCGCCCTGATCGTCCTCAACATCACGAATCTCGGCGGCCAGCTCTGTGCCAGGTGCGTCGATGATTGTGATCGGGAGACTCCATGCTCTGGAGTAATCTGCCAGTGGATCTGCCTCTACATATATGTTCATCACGCCTGTTGCATTTGCGACCACAGGCAGTGTTGCGTGTCCGTCGGGTGTGAGGGACAGAGGTGCGGGAAGGTCAACATCANNTCAGCGGGATCGATGTCGCCGTTGATGCCGAAGGTTACGTTCCAGTAGAATGTCGAATCGACATGTCCGGGGCTGACCCAGGAGATGACATCGATATCGAACTCTTCGCCTACGTGGAATATCCTTGGTGCCTCTGCCTCAACTGTGAGATAGCCCGGTGATGTGATGATATTGAAAGGCCACTCATTGTATTCCCAGTTTCCGATGCCATCCCAGGCCATCATCTTGACCTGATAGCGACCCTCGGCCATTGTCATGTAGGGGTTATAGTAGCCCCATACATCGCCACCGTAGTTATCACACTCTATCCAGATGGAATCGCCGTATGTACCTGTTGTAACCCAGTATCCTGTTCCGAATGGTGTCTCGAACCAGTACTGGATGTCGCCGGTATCCTCGCGGATTCTGGAGATATTGATGATAACCTCGTCAACATAGTTGCATGGGCAGCCAAAGTCATCTTCGACATTGGCGAGTATTGTATCGTGATCGATCCAGTGTGTAAGCTGGATGAACTGATTGCGTGTCGGATATACCGGTGTAATCTCCGGTCCTTCGTTGTCTATACAGTAGGTCTCACAGTCGCTTGTCATGTGACCGAGATGATCCCAGGCCTCCATGCAGACTGTGAACACACCATTGGAATCTGCTCCGAATGGATCGGGGAAGTCATAGCGCCATTCCACAATGTCACGGCCGAAGACAACGTCGCCAGGTGCCATCGGGAACAGGTCATAGTCACGCCATACTCCGCCACGTGCCCAGGAATCTGGATACAACCATATCTCGCTCTCGGAAGTGAACTCTGATCCATCCCAGTAGTCACCTGTGAGATCGTTCTGAACAGTGATCTTTATTGAGTCGATCGATGTAATCGAGTCTGCTGCAATACCGGAGAGTCTGTCATTCATGAATGTTTCCCACATCTCCGTGGAGAAGGGACACCATCCGGGATGATAGACACTGACATCCGGTGCCTGGCAGTCGATAACTACATACTGAAGTGTGTCGTCCGGTGCACATGCGCCACCTGCGGAGTCGCGGGCATAGCTCCAGATCTCAAGAACCCTTGAACTCGGGTCTGAATATGAATCATACTGCCACTGACCTTCACCCATGAAATCACAGGGGAGCCAGTACCATGTTGCACTGGAGATCCAGTCTGTTCCGTCCCACCATTTGTTGATCATGGTGTCACGGATACCGATGTATACATTCCTGACACCGGCTGTTGAGGACATGTCAAAGCCGTACTGCGGCACATCCTCTGCCTCAACCTGAATTACCCTGTCCCATGGATTGAGTCCTGCACAGGAGAAGAAGCCCTCGCTGGGCATGGTGATCTCCGTGATTGGGCAGATATTGTCGTATATGAACATGAACTCAAAGATGCTCTCGGGATCGTCAGGGATATTTCCTGCATTGTCCCATGCACGTACCCTGACTGTGTAGATACCGTTGTCGTCAGGATCGCCGAGATCCAGACGCCAGGTATCGAGGGCTGTATAGGTCATGTCCAGCCAGACCTCTGTTGTGCCGTCCCAGTCTGTGCCGTCCCAGAAATTGCCGTCATGGTCCATTATCGACATCTGTGCCTGGTCTACCAGGGAGATGGAGTCGCGAACATTGGCGGAAATCTGCTCAGGGAATTCTCTATAGTAGTGAGTACCTGCGAAATATGGCTCTATTGCGCCTGTGACATATGCCTCTGTGACGAGAGCGTCTTCGATATCAATACCGAAGAGCGAGCCGGAGCTGTAGAACTCAGGTGCTGTCACAGGATATGTCTGGCGTGTATAGTTGGCATCGTGGAAATAGACTGAGCACATCGGCCACACAGGTCCCTGATATGTCTCGATGATCGGATCAGGATCATAGTAGATATTCCATACCATGAAGCTGTCCTCAGTGACCTCGAACTCTGTCGGGGATGCTGCCATTACAGGGATGCCACCGATACCGGCGACCTCTATCCAGGATACTGGATTGTAGTAAATGGTAAGTGTGTTGTGGAGGTCGGAGTATTCCCAGATGGAGTCGGCTGTTGCACGGTCTGTGCCGCCGCCTGTCTCTGTCTCTGTTCTGTTTCTTATGCGAAGACGGACTGTCAGAGGATCGTCTGCATTGAGCCAGATATCCGAGACATCCATCATCAGACCCTGCATCTCAGGAGGTGCCTGAACGCCGATGAATTCGTTGGTGTCGTTGTGGGCTGTGCTGCAGATTGGGAATACCCAGTTGTCTGCCTTGGCATAGTCCAGCTCGAGATAGAACTCCTCGTCTGCAACCCTGGAAAGGATGCCGATGTCTGTCGGGTCTGCTGTAATCTCGAATGGGATCCAGAGAGTATCGAGTGCGTCCCAGTCGTAGTCATACAGATGAACCTCATCGGAGGCAATGGATGATACAACACCCGAGCCGCCAATGGATTGATTGTGAAGTGTGAACTTTACAGAGTCGATCTCGTCTTCACCGTAGTGAATAACCTTGGCCCAGAGTGTGAACTGCTGGTTCTCGGATACGAAAGTGGACTCAGGACCGAAGCTGTTCGGTGCATCGTTCACATCGACATAGAGTGAATCGAATGAGAAGACCGCAGGTCTTTCCACCTTGACCCTTATGTCATTGTCTGTGATCTGCAGTCCGCAGGCATGGCCGTCGCCATCGTGTCCGCCTACCAGAACGAGGTAGAAGGAGTCCTTGACGCTTGCCATAAGCTCAGTTATATCGAATCTCACATATTCGAGGTCTTCGGATGTGAGAGAGTCGAGAACAACTGTCGGAACTGCGATATTTGTAACGTCCTCGTACTTGCTGTGGAGAACGAGCTCAATATCGTATATTGTATATGGCTCAGGATTGAATATGCCGGCACGGATCTCATGGGGCTGTCCCCAGTCGGCCTCGTATTCATAGCCATAGATAAGTGTCTCGTCAATGGGTGAACGAGGAATCTCCTTGTGTAGATCGGAGAACATGTCAACACAGTGGACATAAGGAATCATTGGGCCCATCGGTGTTGTGAAGTCGGCAGATCGATTTCCTGCATTATCGGTTGCATAGTAGACAATACGGAAATCAACGACCATAGGATCGGGGTGTGTGCCCATTGTGTAATAGTATGCAGAGCCGGTTCCATGTGTCATGATGTATTCCATCATTCCAACCTGCCATGTACCGGTTCCGCTGTTCCAGTATCTGCCATCGGATTGTCTCTGCAGATAGAATGTCACATCATCAACACCTGAGAGGTTATCATTGGCTGTAACACGAACTCTATTGTCCGCCGGCCAATCTTCACCTGCGATGGGTGCTGTCATGTTGAATGTAGGCACAAAAATATCGATTCCGAAGACATCCTCTTCGAGGTCATGTACTGGTGAGTCTTCTGCCTCTGCGACCATCGGTGCATTCTCGTCTCTGTAATGTCCTGTGAACTCAACGTCGACGATAGCATTATGGGATGCGCCTGCATTCTGAAGTGTGAACTCATATATTGCAGATGTGCCTGCATCGAGGAAATTGGGCGTTACCGAAACAGGTGCGTCCATACCGTCAATACCGGCAACAACACTTGCGTGAAGCTGCACAAAGGCATCGAGCACGTCGAGGTTATCGGCTGTGGCATAGTCACCTGCTGCATTTTCGACCTCAATTTCAAGGGTGAACGGATCATCCTTGTTGAGCCAATAAGTGCCTGTCCAGTAATCTATAACTGTGAGCATAGGCGGATTCTGTATACCTATCCAGATAGAGTCCATATCGGCTGTTATCGGAACAGGGCCGAGGTCATATGCATCTGTAGCTGATACATCGATGCGGAATCTTTCGTCCATTGCGCCGGGATCGCCGGGGTCTGTGTCTGCCATTATATGTATATGGAAGGTATCTGTCTCTCCACCATCGAGAACCTCACCTGAAAGTGCAATTGGTGAACTGAAGGAGGAAAGTACTCCGATATCCGAGTAGCTCTCAAGATAGAGCATTATGTTCTGTGCCGGTGTTCCACCAACATTCTCGAGCTCTACTATGAGATTGAAATCCTGCCCTGCTGTAACAAATGGAGGGTTGGCGACATATGTAGGATCGAGATAAAGATCGTTGATAACAATATTTGCCGGGCCTTTGATCTCTACGAGTATCTGATCGTCAACAACGCTGTAGCCATATGCAAAGAGGGTATCGGGATCGCCGGCCATCTGACCGAAGTCTGCTGTTATGGTATCTGTAACCTCCATGAAGCCCTCTGTGACAGTGAAGTCAAGATAGGCTGCCTCGCCGGGCTCCAGTTCGCCAACGAGTGAATGGTAGGTGAAATCTGTCGATCCATCGGCGCGGCCATAGAGCCAGAGCCTTGCATCCTCGTGTGAGGGTGCGGTGCCAACATTGGTAACCTCTACTGTAACGGTGTGAACCTGTCCGTAGTTGGCAAGATAGTCAATGGGTGAAGTACCGGAAACAGGAAGATCTGAGGTAACGCTCGTTATCTCAAGCTCTGGTCCGCCAAGATGGACCCAATATTCGGAACCACAGGCAAGACCGCTGTAATAAGAAGGAGCTGCAAAGAATCTGTATGTTCCGGGATCCAGAAGAGCAGTTGCTTGACCCAGCTCGCCTGCGAGGGGATAAGC
>NPIE01011978.1_pt1 | contig 14890 bp, 11 predicted proteins | sample 8637661 | NCBI WGS metagenome assembly NPIE01 (sample SAMN07420842, study PRJNA396082) | bioreactor metagenome | isolation source: sample BA12 brine-fed electro-methanogenic bioreactor BA | place: Japan: Kochi | collected 2016-12-09 | reverse complement strand
TGACGATCAGGCTCTGGGTATTGGTCCCGTATGGGATCTCCGTGATAGAGAGGGTCTTTTTATCGACCTGGTTCACCCTGGCCCGCACGCGTATTCTTCCGCCTTTCAGCCCCTGGTTATAGCGCGTAAAGTCGGCCTGACCACCTGTCGGGAAATCAGGAAAAATCTCATATTCCTTTTTCTTCAGGATATTGATGGAAGCATCGATCAGTTCATTGAAATTATGGGGAAGGATCTTCGATGCCAGTCCGACGGCAATTCCTTCCACTCCCTGGGCCAGCAAGAGCGGAAACTTCACCGGAAGGGTAAGCGGTTCCTTATTTCGGCCGTCGTACGAAAGCTTCCATTGCGTGGTTTTGGGATTGAACACCACTTCGAGGGCAAATTTCGACAGGCGGGCTTCGATATACCGCGGCGCTGCCGACGAGTCTCCGGTCAGGATATTTCCCCAGTTCCCCTGGGTCTCGACCAAGAGGTCTTTTTGTCCCAGTTGCACCAGGGCATCCCCGATGGAAGCATCGCCGTGCGGGTGATATTTCATGGTATGGCCGATGATATTGGCCACTTTATTAAAGCGGCCGTCGTCCATATCCTTCATGGCATGAAGAATACGTCGCTGAACCGGTTTCAGGCCATCATAGATATTCGGCACCGCCCGTTCCAGGATCACATACGAAGCATAATCGAGGAACCAGTTCTTATACATCCCTTGCAACTGGATCGTCTGGTATTCAACGCCACTCTTACCATCATCCTGCCCGGGATCAAGGTTTTCCTCATCCCGCGGATGATCATTTTCATGCTCCTGTTCCGGGGATTCCTCAGGCACCTGTTTATTTACATCTTCCTTATCGGCCATTCCGTCTGTTTATTTTACTAATCCGGAGATCTTTTTAAAGCTTTCCGTTCCTGAATATTGAAGCAATTCAAATAAAAGCGATTCATAGGTGGTGACAATGGCACCCTCCTTCTTCATTCTTTCCAGGGCGATCGCCTTATCGTTCGGCCTGCGCGAGCCTGTACAATCCTCAACCACAACCGGAATATATCCCTGCCCGGCAAGATCAACGACCGTTTGTAAAACACAAACATGGGCTTCGATCCCGCAAATGATCACGAACATTTTCGAGGCCAGGGCCAGTTCCTCATTGAACGCGGGCTCGTAGCAGCAACTGAATGCTGTTTTTTCGATGTGTTCATACCGGCCCAGGGCATCTTCAATTTCCGGAATGGTCCCTCCCAGTCCTTTGGTATATTGCTGGGTAACAACGATGGGGACATCAAGCACCTTCAATCCTTTTATAAGGATCTGCGTATTCTTCGTCAGGGTATCGTGTTCATGAATGAACGGGTATAAACGGCTTTGGATATCGATCACAAGACCGATACTGTTTTCCTTCTTAATGCGCATAATCTTGATTTTGCACACAAATTTCTTAAAGATTCGTGAGAAAACATATGAAAACACAAGGTTTTTATTAACATTACAAGGTTCAGAAATGCAGCAGTGACAAGGAAGGCATCACTTTCTGAAGAGCCTCAGGAGGAAAATTTCCAGGAAGATAAAGAAAATACCCAGCCATATGAACAGCTTCCAGAGTTCGGTACCCTGGTTTATCCCTGAAACCACCCTATCGACAGGATCATTCCCGGGTTCAAGCAGAAAGATGTCGCCTTCAGCTTCGGCAATGATCTCACGAATTTCATCCGGTGAGTAAATGGCCGGATCGGATTCATTCCGGTTATAATTGAATGCAAAACTGCCCAGGATGCGATCATCCTGAACCAGGGCATAATTTCCTGACTGCCTGATCTGCCCGTAAAGGTCAAATTCTCCGACATTTACAGCTTTCCGGTACCCGGGAATGAAGGCAAATTCACTACCGGGGAGGGTGATCATGGGCGGGCGTTCCTGTTCTATCCTGAGGTCGGAAACACTGATGCTTTCATCCAACCCGATCGTATAATACAGTTTCCCGGCCGGTTTGCTGAGCAATGCTATACGATAAACCAGGGGCACCCAGAGGGCATGCCGCGTCAGGCCGGCATGAGCATCACCGGCAGGTGAACTAATAAGATGCAGTTTCCCCTTTCCGTATTCATTTTCAATCACCATCGGATCACCATTCTGCAGGTCCATGATCACGGTGGCCGAAGGGGATTGGTACCCCTGAATGGGAAAATGTGCCGGAATATTTGGAAGATCGATATTCTCAGGAACGGATTCGAATACCTCGCTGAAAAGGGGATGATCCGTATTGAGGCCGGTTACCTGCAGTCGATTCGTATCCAGGGCTTGCAGGTGCAGACTCCCTGTTCGGTCAAGGAAATTGTTCAGGGTGTTCAGTTCTGCCTCCGGCCCGGGGATCAGGAGCAGGCTCCCACCATTCTTCATATAACGTTCAAGTTCTGAAGCCAGGCCGGAAGAAATGCGATCGACATGATCAAGGACGATCAGGTCAAAATTTCCGAACACACTGTAATCGAGGCTCCTGGTTACAGCTTCAGACAAATTAAAAACGGAATCGTTCGTAAAAATACGCGTAAACCAGCGGCCCGGTTCATTCTCGCTGACCAGCAATACCGGTATTCCTGCCCTGGCCTTCCAGCTAAGGAACATTTTATCGTCCCAGCTCACGGGATAATCGTCGATCTCAAGGCTGGCTTTTTGTATTCCGGCTTCCCGGTTGGTGAATGGCAGTTCAACTTCGGATATGCCGCCACTCTTAATATCGAAGCTGGCCAGTGCTCTTTGCTGACCATTGATCGTCAGCCGCACAGGGATCTTTTCCAGGTCGAGGGAGGAAGCATTGCGAAGGTAAGCCACTATGCTTTGCTGCCCGCCAAGGTTATTGAAGGGGCTTCCCAGCCCGCAACTGTCGATATACACATTGGGTGGCCCTTCCTCCAGGAGGGGAACCAGAAAAGAAACCATGGTGGTATCATCCAGGAGCGGTAAAAAATCGAACGACACCTTTTGAAAATCGGAAAGAAAATACAGCTGTGGCCTCGATTCCACCTGTGCAGGGAGCAGCTCACGGAAACGTTCCAGGATTTCCCCACTTGTTCTCCACTTCGGGCTGGGGGTCACCTCTTTTAAACCCTTCACAAACTCATCCGGATTTTTAAAACCCTGGTGTTTCCCCTCAAAATCATTGGTAATCAGCAAAAAACGATCTGAAGGACCATATGCCGAAACCAGGGAGGCCGCTGCCGACCTGGCTTCATCCAGCAGGCTGTGACCATTTACTGAAGCCTGCATGCTGAGCGAATTATCCAGGTAAACAGCCACATATCTTACCGCAGACCCTTCCATCCCCCGGGGTCCGGGAATATAGGGACGGGCAAACGCCATCACCAGGAAAGTGATGGCCAGTATGCGGCTCAAAAGGACCAGGAAATGCCGGAGGCGATGTTGTTTCCGGGTTTCTTTCTTGATGTTTTTCAGGAATTTCAGGTTGGTGAAGTAATACTTCCGGAAGCGCCTGAAATTGAACAGGTGAATAATGATGGGCACGCTGATGGCCAGCAGCCCGAACAGCCAGTATGGATGGATGAATTCCATATCTAATCCTTGCTCAGTTCAGGAACATCCAGTACCAGGGGCTTGCTCACCTTTTCTTTGAGCAGGGCGATATCCACCACATCGATCATTTTGTCGACATAATGGAATTTCAGTCCTTTGATATAGTCTTCGCTAATATCTTCAATATCCTTGCGGTTATCTTTCGACAGCACAATATCCCGGATTTTTGAGCGCTTGGCAGCGAGGATCTTTTCCTTGATCCCGCCAACCGGCAGCACTCTTCCCCTGAGGGTGATCTCGCCCGTCATGGCCAGTTTTGCCCGGACCTTTCGTTGTGTAAAGGCCGAAGCCAGGGCCGTGAACATGGTAATCCCCGCAGAAGGGCCATCCTTGGGTGTTGCTCCTTCGGGAACATGGATATGCACGTTCCACTTCTGGAAAACATCGGATTCGATCCCCAGGTTCCCTGCATGCGCTTTAAGGTATTCATAGGCCAGGGTGGCCGACTCTTTCATCACATCGCCGAGGTTCCCGGTAAGGGTTAAGGTTCCCTTTCCACGGCTCAGGCTGACTTCCACAAAGAGTATCTCCCCTCCTACTGCGGTCCATGCCAGCCCGGTGACCACACCGGCCACTTCATTGCCCAATATGAGTTCACGCTGGAATTTAACCGGGCCCAGGAACTGGCGTATATCCTCAGGACTGACCTTTTTATTGTATTTCTCTTTCATGGCGATGAAGCGGGCATTGCTCCGGATCACCTTGGCAATATTTTTCTCCAGGGTGCGAACGCCTGCTTCCCGGGTATAATCCGAAATGATCTTCCGGATGATCTCCCTGGGAAAGCTGAGCTGGCTCTTTTTCACCCCGTGCTCATCCAGTTGCTTGGGCACCAGGTGCCTGCGGGCGATCTCGATCTTTTCCTCCAGCAGATACCCGCTAAGGTCGATGATCTCCATGCGGTCGCGAAGGGCCGGATGAATGGTATTCAGTGTATTGGCCGTGGCGATGAACATCACCTTCGAGAGGTCATAATTCACTTCCAGGTAGTTATCGTGGAATTCGATATTCTGTTCCGGGTCGAGGATCTCCAGCATGGCTGCCTGGGGATCGCCCTGTATGGTATTTCCGCTGACCTTATCGATCTCGTCCAGCACAAACACGGGATTGGAAGATTTCACCTTTCTGAGGTTCTGGATGATCCTTCCGGGCATGGCCCCGATGTAGGTCTTGCGATGGCCGCGAAGTTCGGCTTCATCGCGCACACCACCCAGCGACATGCGAATGTATTTACGCCCTAGGGAGCGGGCCACGGATTTCCCGAGGGAGGTTTTGCCAACGCCCGGAGGGCCAACAAGACAAAGAATAGGTGCCTTATGGTCTTTTTTCAGCATGATCACCGCCAGGTGCTCAATAATGCGTTCTTTCACCTTTTCAAGGCCAAAATGATCCTCATCAAGGATCTTCTGGGCATGGTTCAGGTCGAGATTATCCTCGGTATATTCGTTCCAGGGCAGTTCAACCAGCATTTCCAGGTAATTCACCTGGATGGAATATTCAGCCGCCTGGGGGTTCATGCGCTGCAGTTTCCGCAACTCACTTTCAAATACTTCTTCAACTTCTTTCGACCACTTCTTGTGAGATGCTTTTTCCTTCATCTCATTGATCTCCTGCTCATAGGGGCTTCCGCCCAACTCCTCCTGTATGGTCTTCAGCTGCTGGTTCAGCAGGAAATCGCGCTGCTGCTTGTCGAGGTCGGTCTTGACCTTATCCTGGATCTGGTTTTTCAGTTCCAGCATCTGCATTTCGCGGCTGAGGGCAGCCAGCACTTTGTTGGCCCTTTCGGTCAGGTCGGAGATCTCCAGCAATTCCTGTTTCTCCCTGATCTCCACGTTAAGGTTCGATGATGCAAAGTTGACCAGGAATACGGGGCTTTCGATGTTTTTGATCGCAAAGGCCGCATCCGACGGGATATTGGGCGACATCTTGATGATCTGCATCGACATGTCTTTCAGGGAGGAGATCAGTGCCTGGAAGGATTCATTCTCACGGTCCACTTCGTGTTCCAGGGTGTCGAAAGGGGCGACACTGGCTTTAAAATAGGGATCGGTCTGGATCATCTGTACCATCCTGAACCGCTTTTTCCCCTGGATAATGGCCGTGGTGCTGCCGTCGGGCATTTGCAAAAGCTTGATGATCTGTGCCAGGGTACCGACACTATAAAGGTCTTCCGCGGCGGGGTCCTCGATCTCAACATCACGCTGTGAAACCACGCCAATGGTTTTTTTACCGCTGTAAGCTTCTTTGATCAGCTTTATGGATTTATCGCGCCCAACGGTGATGGGGATCACCACGCCCGGGAAAAGCACATTGTTCCTCAGGGGAAGGATGGGCAGTTCTTCGGGCACCTTTTCGGTATTCATCAGGGCTTCATCCTCATCGCTCATCAGAGGGATAAATTCGCTGTCGCCATCGAGTATATCAGAAAATTCAAGCAGGTCGCTGTCAAGTATATGGTCCATAGGTCAGGTCAGGATGTCATGTTGTCAGTAAAACGAGTTGACCGGTGTTTATAGGGGATTATACTGTAAAACCCTCATATGGTTACATATGAAAGGCTTAAGCTTTGCCCGTCTGCCGGTAAACAAATCTATATGGAATACAGGTCAATCATCGTGCCAGAATTAATTCGGCAGCATACACATTTCGGAATAAATGAAGCGGTTTTAGTAGGAGGTATTCATGGCGGTGAGTTCCTTCACCGACCTGAAGATATGTTCGTCTTTCTTATCAAATTCCAGCTGGCGGCGCTTATATACCCTTTTGGCAACATCAAGAGCCTTTCGCAGGGGGAAGTCTTTAAACCCTTTTGTTCCTCCCCAGGCAAAAGATGGAATAAAATTTCGCTGGAAACCCGCCCCGAAAATATTGGAACTGATGCCCACCACGGTACCCGTGTTGAACAANNTCCGCATTTGCTATGGTCGCCCATGATCAGTCCGCAAAACTGCAGCCCGGTATCCACGAAAGTTTGGTCGGGATAGCTCCAGAGGCGGACATTCTCATAGTTGTTCTTCAGGTTGGAGTTATTGGTATCGGCGCCCAGGTTGCACCATTCGGCGATCACTGAATTGCCCAGGAAGCCGTCGTGGGCTTTATTGGAATAGCCAAAGATCACCACATTATTCAGTTCCCCTCCCACTTTGGAGTAGGGGCCTACCGTAGTGGCGCCATAGATCTTGGCGTTCATTTTCACCACTGAATTCCGGCAGAGGGCAAATGGTCCCCGTATCACCGAGCCTTCCATGATCTCAGCATCTTTCGCGATATACACCGGTCCTGTTTCGGTATTGATGGTTGCCGCTTCCACGCGGGCGCCTTCTTCAATAAATATATCGGTACCGATAAGGGTGTTGGTTTTCGACAGCGGAGCTGATTTGCGGCCTTTGGTCAGGAATTCATAGTCGTTCCTGATCGCAGCATCATTGGTCGTGAATATATCCCAGGTATTGGTGATCTTTTCAAAATCAACATCCGTTTCCAGTTCTTCCATGCCTTCGGTATCATCGATATTGTCGAGGTCGGCTGCAGTGAGCCGGATCGCGATGATCACTTCACCCCTGACCAGGGCCTGGTTGATACCGATCTTCCCGATCTCTTCGATCAGGGCCTGATTGGGCATCACGGTTCCGTTGATCAGGATATTATCGTCGCCCTTAACAATAGGATGCTTTACACTCAGGTAATCCTCTGTGAGTGTGGAAGTTTCCACCCCGAGATACTGTTCCCATTTCTGCCGGATGGTCATGATCCCGACACGGATATCGGCCACCGGCCGCGTGAATGAAAGGGGAAGAAGGTAATTGCGGTTAAAGTTGTCGAACAGGATGTAATTCATAGAAATAATTGTAGCGCTTGATTAAAGTACAAAGGTAGTTAAAATATGCCTTTCAGAGACATTTCTGTTTATGGATTAACAAAAAAAAGGCTGCCTTGTTCGGGCAGCCTTGATATTGTATAGGGTCCTTTTATTTCCCTTCTTTCTTCTCGAGATGTTTCTTGTATTTGTTGCGGAATTTGTCCACACGACCAGCGGTATCAACAAGCTGCATCTTTCCGGTATAGAAAGGATGAGAAGTATGTGAGATCTCCAGCTTGATCAGCGGGTATTCCTTGCCATCTTCCCATTTAATGGTTTCTTTTGTTTTGGCAGTTGATTTTGAAAGAAATGCGTACTCGTTCGACATATCCTTAAAAACCACGAACCTGTAATCTGTAGGGTGAATATCCTTTTTCATGTGCTTCTCCTTTATTTTCGGGCTGCAAAAATAGAATATTTCTTTTATCTACGCAAGCTTTGATGTTTTTTTTGTTTTTTCATGCTTATCAGTTCAATTAATCGGGTTCGGGGGACGAGGGACGGGGGAGTTTTGAGTTTTCCACTTTCGCTGAAGCTTCGGCGGATGCGGTGAGTGTTGAGTTATTTCAAATATCAAATATCAAATATCAGATATCAGATATCCCTATTCTATAATAATAATCTGTTGCTACAATTTTTCATGATTAATATGTGTTCTGCAATGGGGCTTATTGCCCGGTTCATCTGCCCACTTTCCATTTGCTGCTTTAGATGTTGGCTCAATACTAGTTAAGTTTTCGAGTGAGTATGTTTCTTGATCTGTGTCAAATCGTCCGTCTTGATTGATAAGAATCATATAGACATACGCACGATCTTTTTCATTTGGCATCGAAGCCGATGCATTCATGAAACTAACTCTACTGTTAACTGTACCTAAATTTAATCGTCGACCTTGAAGTTCTTTGATATATGATTGTAATTGTCCGCTTGTCATAATTTCTCCACCAATAACTGCAGTAACATTATAATTAGTTGCTGCATAGAGAGATGATGTTGAGTTTCCTGAACCGAAGTTTACATTCCAACCTAATTGACCTGGATAAAAGTTTGTATATGGTTCGTAATTTTGCTGCATAGTTGCTGTGATATTTCTTTGTGTGTTTGCTGTAGCGATAGGACTATTACCTTCATAAAAATTATCTGCAATCCATGATCGTGCAGACCAGTATCCGCTTGTTGGCCCATTTGCCCACATTAAATCTTGATCTCGTAGTATTTCTTCAAAATTTATTTTATCAGTTCCAACCATCTCTGCTGCTTCTTCTCCTTCACCAACAATTGTTGTGTTTGTTCCTACTTGTGGAACTTGTACATTCTTTGGATAGAAGTATCTATTAAATGTAATAAGTGTGTCAATAATTTCTGCAGGAACATCGTATTCGTTATTTACCATCCAGAGTTCTCCTGGTTTTCCTAGTTCGAATTCAATTTCATCTCCTGGATTGAAATCTTCAAATAAATATTCTCCATTGCTTCCTGTAACTACTTCGTCAATAACATCGCCAGTAGTTCTGTCTCTTACACGAACAGTAACTCCTGCTTCGGCTTGTTTGGTGTACACATTTCGTACGATACCTTCGATGTCTTGGTTATCGTTGCTTGCTTGTTGAGTAACGTAATGAGTCACACCTACTGTTCCTGAAGTTACAAGAACTGTATCGATTTGTGTAATGAATGGATCGCCGTTTTCTGTGATGGTAACAATATATTTTGTTTCTCCTGGGTTTGCTGGTTCATACACTACAGGAACTTGAATGTTATACACGCCATTTGGTGCGGTTGTGTTGAATACTTCTGATTGATTAAGTAATCGTTTGTATTCTACATCTGCATTTGTTGGTGAGTTTCCACCTTGAACAAAAAATATTTGTCCCCAAACATCTGCATCATCGTATTGGATTCCTGTTACGTTAAAGAAGAAGTCGTGCGGTGTGTCTTCGTGAACCCAGACTGTGTCAACGAAATCTTCTAGGCCAACTTTTGAAATATTAATTGCATATTTGGTTTTTGCAAGATCGGTTATAGCATCTCCTGATTTGGTTCCATCACCAATTTCTTCTTCTTTTTCTTCTACTTCTGCGCCGTAATCAATAACTGATGGTCTGTTCTCTACATGTTTTATTTTGGATGCCACTGGACCATTACTTGTTGGAGCGTGGAATAAATAAATTCCTTCTTCAACTGCTTGTCCTTTCCAAACCGCATCATACGTTTTTGTTGCAGAATTATATTGTACAGGGATACTTGTTATTTTTTGTCCGAGTAAGTTTACAATGTATGCTTCTGTAGAAACTTCTTCTGCTTCACTTGTAAATCTGATTAAGTGGTCTGAACCTGTACCGTTGTTTGAGATTGTGATTCTGTTACTGAAGATATTCACAGCATCATTGATTCCTACTTCATGTTTCAATACAGGAAGGCTGTCAACCATATCCAGGCCCAGGCTGTCGGTTAAGGCATTTCTGATAAGTTTAGTTGCCCCGCTTAGTGTGTCAATAAGGGTGTAATTGATTTCAGCCTCAGGTACTGCTTGTCCATCGACGAAAATGTAGCTGTTCACCTGTCTGGAATATACCGTATCGATTTGTTGGGCATTTGAAAGCAGATGTGCTATGCTTATCAGACACAGGCCAATTGCTTTTAGAATTACAGAAGATCTCATTGGTTAATTCTTTACCCAAAGATAAAAAAAACTTCAAATTGTAAACGGCAAATGGAGCATGTTTAACCGCAGAGACACGGAGACGCCGAGCTTCGCAGAGTTTTTCTAATAAACCTTTGTCTTACTTTGTGATGAACTTAGTGATACTTTGTGGTGAAAGATATTAGGTGCAGGGTGCAGGGTACCAGGTGCCGGGAGGTGTTGGATTTTGGATGTTGGATGTTGGGTGTTGGATTGATATAATTACCAGGCACTCCAAGTACTCTAGGCACTCCAAGTACTCTAGGCACTCCAAGTACTGTAAGTATTTCAAGTACTTAAAGTACTTAATTCCAGAAGGAACTCAATCGTATCCACGCCGTCGGCATAGTCGTGGAGGGCGGGGTATTGTGAGCGGCCCGGGGCGATGCGGCCGGCGATCCGGGTATCCGTAGAAACCACACATTGTATGTTCTCGTTTTCCTGCCGGATAAAATCATACACTTCCTCAGCGCTTGTATAATGCTGAAAGTGAAGCACGGAAACCGGGGTGGCCATGGATGCCTCTTCCTTCATCAGCAGGAACCCATTGTCGAAATGAGCATCGCCATTCACCAGCATGATGGATTTATTGTAGTCGTAATTATTCCTGTATTTGGAGTGATCGCCGACAGACCGGAAATCATCAAAAGCATCCAGAAGTTTTTCCGGAGGGAATCCTTCCGGCAGAAATACCATGGATACATTCCTGCATCCCAGTCCAAAGTAGGCAAAAACATCTTTCCCCAATGCCTGAAGATCATCATCGCTCTCACTCCCGGTGATCACGGCCAGGGCATTTCTATTTTTGCGTATGATGTTCGGGTACTTCCCGAAATAATAGTCGAAATAGCGGGCCGTATTATTGCTGCCGGTGGCAATAACCGCATCGAAATCACGGATTGTTCCGTCAGTAAACCGGATGCGCTCTGCAAAGGCCGGCGCAATATCACACAGGATCTCGCTGATCCCGGGGATGAGATATTGATCATCGGAAGACAATTTTGCCAGGATGCTGTTGCCGGAGACCAGCACGCAAAGGAAGTCGTGAAATCCCACGGCGGGGATATTCCCGGCCATGACCACGGCAATGGTCTTGCCTGCCTGCTCCTCCCCCAGGTCATATTTATCCAGCCACTGCCGTAAATTCTTTTCCTTAAGGCTTTGTCCGATGGCTTCCAGCATCAGGAATACCGACTCCGGGCTAAACCAGGCATTGGCTTCCATAGCCTGCTCCATCCTTCTTGAAAAATTCTTCAGCTCTATGCCGGGCAATTCAAAACTGCGGGTGCGGCCAATGGCCCGAAGCATCTCTCCCAAAGCACTGAAAGCCATTATTCTGTTGTTCACATCCATCATCCGTTCAGGTATAAAAATCTGAACAAAAATATTCAATAATTTAATATGGGAGGAGGCAGCCATTTCGGGCAAATATCCTATATTTGTCGATCCGGAATTTAACGGATTCCAGGCAATCGTAAAAACTATAAAACATACCGAATTATGAAGAAACACAACTTTTATGCAGGCCCGTCTATCCTCCCTCAATACACTATTGAGAACACGGCCAAGGCCATTACCGATTTTGCCGGCATGGGTTTATCACTGATGGAGATCTCTCACAGGAGCAAACAATTCGTTGCTGTTATGGAAGAAGCCCAGGATCTTTTCAGGGAATTACTGAATATCCCGGAAGGCTATTCCGTGGTATTTGTCGGCGGGGGTGCCAGCACCCAGTTTGCCATGGTTCCCTTCAACCTGATGCAAAAGAAAGCCGCTTACCTGAATACGGGTGCCTGGGCCAAAAAAGCCATCAAGGAAGCCCAGGGCTTCGGAGAAGTTGTTGTTGTGGGCAGTTCGGAAGATAAAAACTTCAATTATATCCCGAAAGGATACAGTATCCCGGAAGATGCCGATTATTTCCATATCACCACCAACAATACCATTTACGGGACCGAGATCAAGCACGACATTGATTCCCCTGTACCGCTGGTAGCCGATATGTCGTCGGATATTTTCAGCCGTCCGCTGGATGTTTCCAAATATGCCATTATTTACGGCGGGGCACAGAAGAACCTTGCTCCGGCAGGCGTTGCCTTCGCCATTGTGAAGAATGATGTGCTCGGCAAAGTTGATCGCCACATCCCCACCATGCTGAAATACCAGACCCACATCGATAAGGGATCCATGTTCAACACGCCTCCCTGTGTACCGGTTTTTGCAGCACTTCAAACCCTTCAATGGCTGAAGAACCTGGGCGGAATCAACGAGATCCACAAGATCAATGTGCACAAAGCCGGACTGCTGTACGCTGAGATCGATCGCAACCCCCTCTTTACCCCCACGGTACCTGATGCCGATGACCGCAGTATCATGAACATCTGCTTTGTGATGAGCCCCGGCCATGAAGAACTGGAAAGTAAATTCTTTGAATTTGCCAGTGAAAGGGGAATGATCGGAATCAAAGGCCATCGCTCGGTCGGAGGCTTCAGGGCTTCCACCTACAATGCCCTCCCGGTAGAAAGCGTGGAAGCGCTCATTAGCGTTATGCAGGAATTCGAAAACCAGCAATAAACCATTTTCAGAATAATGCATGTCCGGGGGAACATCCCCGGACTTAACCATATTAAAACAGAAGGATATGACAAAAGTATTGGTTGCCACTGTTAAACCTTTCGCGCCAGCCGCCGTGGAAGGGATCAGGGAAGTAGTGGAAGGAGCAGGCTATGAAATGGCCCTCCTCGAAAAATATGAAAACCAGCAGGAATTTATCGATGCCGCAAAGGATGCCGATGCCATCATCATCCGCAGCGACAAGGCCGATGCCGATGTGATCGCATCCGCCGACAAGCTCAAGATCATTGTCAGGGCCGGCGCAGGCTACGACAATGTTGACCTTGAAGCCGCTTCGGCCAAGGGTGTTTGCGTTATGAACACTCCCGGCCAGAACTCCAATGCCGTAGCGGAACTCGCCCTCGGCATGATGGTTTTCCAGGCCAGGAATAACTTTAACGGCACCGCCGGCACGGAACTGCGCGGCAAAAAACTCGGGATACATGCCTACGGGAACGTAGGCCGCTATGTAGCCCAGATCGCCAAAGGCTTCGGCATGGAAATATACGCCTACGATCCTTTTATCGAAAAAGCAGACATCGAAAAGGACGGCGTAAAAGCCCTGGAAAGCGTCGAAGAACTGTACTCGACCTGCCAGTACATCTCGCTGCATATCCCGGCGAACGAAAAAACCAAAGGTTCGATCAATGCTGAACTCATGAACATGATGCCCGCCGGAGCCACCCTCGTCAATACGGCACGCAAGGAAGTGATCTGTGAAGAATCCCTGAAAAAGGTATTCGCCGACAGGAGCGACTTTGTTTACATTTCCGATATTGCCCCGGATTGTGCAGCAGAAATCGAAGAAAAGTTTGCAGGCCGTTTCTTCTTTACACCCAAGAAAATGGGTGCCCAGACCGCAGAAGCCAATATTAATGCCGGCATCGCGGCAGCAAACCAGATCAGAAATTTCCTGAAAAATGATGACCGTACTTTCCAGGTGAATAAATAATTTGTCATTAAGCTAAGTGAACTATTCGAGCTAATAATCAAACAAAACTAAGACGATCAAAATGGATTATGATAATGGCAAGAACACCTTTTTCAGGTTCGAAGACCTGAGAATCTACCACAAAGCGCTGAACTATGCAAAATGGGTAAATGAAACCACCTGGCCTCATGCCAGCGATCAGAGCAAGGGGATCATTGAACGCTTCAATACCTCCGCACATAATATCGTACTCAACATTGCCGAAGGTTCAGCCCGAAATAAAAGCCAGTTCATCTATTACCTGAAAATGGCCAAAAGCGCCGTGAGGGAGTGCCTGGTATTCACCAGCATTTGTTATGAACTGGAAGTTTTCAGTGATGAAGAAGAGAATGAATCCAGGAACCAGTTGATGGAAATGACCAAGATGATCGGAGCCCTGATCTCCTCCCTGCAGCGGAACAACAACCGCAAGGAAGAGGAGAGTAACAGCTATCATCCCAACGAAATGCCCCACGACTGATCCCTTGATAACGTAATTTTTTGACCCTGCGGCCAGGTTGATGGCCCAAAAATATGTAAGCATGGCAATACTAAAAGCATTCAAAGGCCTGAGGCCTCCACGGGAGATCGCCAAAGATCTCGCCTCGCGTCCGTACGACGTACTGAATTCAGAAGAAGCAAGACAAGAAGCAGAAGGCAACCCTTATTCGCTGCTGCATATCATCAAACCCGAGATCGACCTGGATCCGGATGTGGATGTGCATGCACAACCCGTGTATGACAAAGCGGTAGAGAACTTTAAAAAGTTTCAGGAAGAAGGATGGCTGATGCAGGATGAAGAAGAACACCTCTACATTTATGCACAAACCATGTATGGCAAAACCCAGTATGGCATTGTCGGCTGCGCTGCCGTTGAGGACTACATGAACGGCATCATCAAGAAACATGAGCTTACCCGCCCCGATAAGGAAGAGGACCGCATGAAGCATGTGCGCATTAACAGCGCCAATATTGAGCCTGTATTCTTTTCCTATCCTGCCGTGAAGGAAATCGATGAGATCATCGAAAAATACGTGGATGAAAATAAGGCGGAATATGACTTCACTGCCGTAGATGGTATCGGCCACCACTTCTGGGTGATCCGCGACAAAGCCGTGAACGACAGGATCATCGAGCTGTTCAGCAAAATCCCTGCCACCTATGTCGCCGACGGGCATCACC
>NPIE01003628.1_pt1 | contig 14891 bp, 13 predicted proteins | sample 8637661 | NCBI WGS metagenome assembly NPIE01 (sample SAMN07420842, study PRJNA396082) | bioreactor metagenome | isolation source: sample BA12 brine-fed electro-methanogenic bioreactor BA | place: Japan: Kochi | collected 2016-12-09 | reverse complement strand
GAAAATCTAAGTTTTGCAAAAGGCACACTCTTTTTGAAAAACACGGGAATATATGGGCATGCTTTGGGATATTGAGTCCAGGTATAAAATTTTATTGGAAATCAACAACGCGATTGCAACCAGAAAGAGCAAGGATGAATTGTTTCGTGCATTGGCTCAAGAGCTGTTCCGGTATTTTGCTTATGACCGGATGTGTATTATTCTCTATGACTCGAAAAATGAATCGATCGCGTATTTCGCAGAAGCCGACGGTGTCAAGCCGGGAGGCGCCATAGCCCGGAAATCGAGACCTCTTGCCGATGGAGCGATCGCCAAGATTGCAATTCAATCAGGCCAGCCGGCGATTTTCGATGATCTTTCGAGATATACCGATCTTAGTTCCGTGGGTGAGTTGGTAAAAGCCGGTCTTAACTCAACCATGGTTTTTCCCTTGATCATCAGAGACCGGACCCTGGGAACGATCCACTTGAGTTTCCGAATATCTCCGCCCCGCATTTCGGAGCTGGCGGAGTTTTTTAACGCGGTCTCCCAGCAGATCGCGATTGCCGTTGACAATATGCTTGCCTATACGTCTCTGCATCAGTCAAATTTGCATCTTCTCGAGGAAAAACAGTACTTGATGAGTCACGATCGTGATTATTTGAAAAACGGCTTTTTCTTCGCATCAAAGCAGATGCAAGATGTCATGCAAATTGTCGAACAGGTCGCGGTCACCGACGAGAACATATTGATCACCGGAGAAACAGGGACCGGCAAAGATTTTCTTGCGCGCCTGATCCATGACCAGAGCGGCAGGGCGGACAATCTGTTTGTCAAGACCAACTGCCCCGGGCTCACCGCTTCTTTGTTCGAAAGTGAACTGTTCGGCCATGCCAAAGGAGCGTTCACCGGCGCTGATAGCCGCAGACTCGGCCGTTTCGAACTCGCTGACGGCGGCACTATTTTTCTTGATGAAGTGGGCGACCTGCCGATGGTCCTGCAGGCTAAGTTGCTTCAAGTGTTGCAGGAACAGAGGTTCGAGCGAGTTGGGGAAAGCAAATCGACCAAGGTTGATGTGCGGATAATTGCCGCCACGAACCAGGATCTTTTGGAACGTGTAAGAGAAGGGGATTTCCGTCAGGATTTATTTTATCGTCTTGAAACGGTAACGATCCACGTCCCTCCGTTACGTGAGAGACCCGAGGACATTCCGCTTCTCATCGAAAATATCAACCGCAACGAAGCTGAAAGAATGCACCGCAAGGCGCCTGTCTATTCAGCTGGAGCGATCGATCTTTTAATGCGCCATAAATGGCCCGGAAATGTCCGGGAGGTGAAAAATCTGGTGAAACGACTCATTATTCTGCGACCGGGAGAAAAGGTGTCAAAAGATCAAATCAGGAGAACCTTTCCCAACACCCTGGCCGCGGTCATTCCTCAGCAAGGAGTGTTTACCCTCGCCCAAGCGGAGCGCGATCATATCGCTGAAGTACTTGCTTTAACGAGAGGAGTTCTTGGTGGAAAGTCAGGCGCTGCGGCAATGCTCGGGATTCCTCGTTCCACCCTGCAGTATCGCATCAAAAAACACGGGATCGATTTGTCCGGTTTTTCAAATTGATTCACCCCCCGCCAATGCAGGGAAGTAACGTAAGCCGGTCGCCATCGGTGAGCGATTGCTCAAACCTGCCGTCCCGCCCGTTGACAAAAACAGCGCCGATCTCTGCTTGACTGATCCCCAACTTCTCGAGAATGCTATTTACTCTAGCAGGAGCGCTGACTTGAACGCGAGCAGTGGCAAAGCGGTTGATCCTGAGAATGGAAAACAGGTGGACCTCGATTTCCAGGGTCATCTGCCTGCCCAAAGTTGCGGATAAGGGAGAACGGACAGGGATGGTTTTGTCCAGCCATGGCCGGAATACCATTCCTGTCCGCTCGTTTTATCAGTCTGATATCCGCCTACCATCACATGTTCTCTGAGCGATCCGCCAGAAGACACATTTGAAAACGAGTCTGAACGACACCATGATCGGGTTGAAAGGTTTCTCTAATGCTCTCGTATTCTGTGCAACGCAATGTACAAACATCAACAGTCTCGTATTCGTTATTTGCCGGCCACCTTGTAAACTGCGTTGCAGTCTTCTTTGCCGAATCCAGCTTCGGACGCTTTTTTATAAAGATCGAGAGCAGACTCCATGGTCTTGAGATCAAGGCCCCAGGCTCGGGCCATCTCGCAGCCGAGACGAACGTCCTTGAGCGCCAGGTCCAGCCCGAAGCGGTTGTTGAAATCGTCCGCGGCAATCCAAGGGCCGCGAACATCCATTTGAAAACTCCGGGCGCCGGTGTCCTGTAGCAGTTCGATAAGCTTTCCCCGCTCGATGCCGGCCTTTTCTCCCGCCCGGATCCCTTCGGCCAGAACAGCCAGGTTGGCCATGCCGACCATATTGCTGATCAGTTTGACGGCGCAGGATGCCTCGACGCCGCCCATGTAGTATTCGGGGGAGCCGATAATCGGCCACAACTCGGCCAGTTGCTCGTAGCAGTCCTTTTCTCCTCCGATAAACAGCGGTTCTTCTGCTTTTTCAGCATGCGCCGGCGTTTTGCCGAGGGTGCACTGCAGATAGCCTATCTCCACGGCCGCGGCGGCATCCCGGAGTCCGACAGCGGTCTGCGGATCAATGGTGCTCAATTCAACGTGGATAGCCCCTTTTTTCATGTGCTTATAAAGCCCTTTTTCGCCGAGCATCAGACTTTCGACGTGCGGGGGCAACGGCAGGCTGGTGAACACCACGTCACTGCCGGCAAGATCTTCCACGGCGGTTGCGGCCCGGCCGCTGGTTCCCGCTTCCAGGGTCCGTTTAATCGCTTCCTGGCTGAGGTCGAAAACAAGCACCTCCTTGCCGGCCCTGATCAGGTTCCTTGCCAGCGGGCCGCCCATTAATCCAACACCTATGAAGCCGATAATCATGACATTCCTCCCCTCTCATAAAATTGGTAATGATACGCAAAAGCAGCCGGTTCAATGTCCGGCCGTGTTATTGATTTTCGCCTCCTGCAGCCAATCGAGCCCGAGTTCCACCAATTTCCCCCTGGTCGGTCGTCCGTTCTCGTCCCAGTTGGACATCTGATAATACAGTTGGACCCAATCTTTGAACTCTTCGGGATTGAAACGCAGCCCCTGCAGCGGCCCTGCCGGCATCTTTTCGAACCAGCGGCGGATCAGCGTGTCGTCATCGGGGGTGAACCCGCAGCGATTGTTGAATATCCGTGACATGACGTTGGCCCGGTCAACGCCGTTGATGATTTCATACAGGCTGGTATCCCAGCCGGTGATCGCCTGGATCACCTCAACCAGTTTGGCGAAGGTCAACGCGTGGATCGGCACCGAGCAGAAGTTGCAGAGGCCGAGCAGATTGTTGATGCCCCAGGCTTTCTGGCCGATAAAGAAGAAGCGAACCTTGGCGGCGTCGGTCTTGATCGGATCGACCGGCTCAAACAGGCCCATGGGGAAAAGCTTGCTGATCCCTTCTCCTTGGAAGGCGACATCATGGGGGGTTTCGATATGGTCACCACCGGTCGCTCCGAGTGCAAACCCCAGGCCCATTCCGGTTTTGCCCCGCCCGTCATGCAGACCGGGTTCCTGGCCTTTGATGTGAAACGCGTAACGTTCTGCGCCCCGGCCAATCACCTTGGCCGCCTCTTTTACGCCGAGGCTCAAGGTCTCTCCGATACCTTCTTTTGCGGCAATCTGGCGGATCAGCCAGATCATTGCCTCGGCGTCGCCAAAACCAATCGATCGACCGCCGGTATCCTCAACGGTAATGATGCCCTTTTCAAAGCACTCCATGGCAAAGGCGATGACGACACCGGCTGAAATCGTGTCGAGCCCGAGCAGGTTGCAGAGCTGATTGGCATAAGCCACCGCCGGCAGGTTGTCGATTGCCAGCATGGAGCCGAAGGCGGCAAGGGTCTCGTATTCGGCTCCGCCGAAGCGCCTGTCGAGCGGGTAGGTATCGTCGTCAAGCTGCACCCTCCGCTTGCAGGCAACGGTGCACTGATAGCAGGTGCCACGGGAGTGGAAAATGGTCTCGTGATAATGTTCCGCGGCCAGCTTATCGGCTCCTTCGAATTGGCCCTCCTTGAAATTGCGGGTCGGAAGGAACCCTGCCGCATTGACGCCTTGTACAAGCCCCGGCGTACCGAACTTGTGCAATCCAACGTTCGGGGGGTGTTCCTTGATGCGTTGCCGGTGCCATTTCGCGATTTCTTTGACCTTTTCGGGGTCGGCCAGGTCCATCTTGTTTGTTCCCCGGACGGCAATTGCCTTCAAGTTTTTCGAGCCCATGACGGCACCCATGCCGGTTCTTCCGTTGAAATGCTCAAGATCGGTTTGAACGCAGGCATAGCGCACCAATTTTTCTCCTGCCGGCCCGATGGACACCACGCGGACTTTGGCATCTTCGGTATCGGCTCGCAAACGTTCAAGCGTTTCCCAGTTGTCCAGGCCCCAGATTTCTGCGGCGTCCTTGATCTCCACGTGTTCGTCTTTGATCCATAGGTAGACCGGATGTGTTGCTTTACCCTTGATAATAATGGCGTCGAATCCGGCGAACTTCAGCTCCGGTGCCCAGAAACCGGCTGCCTCCGTCCGAGCAAAACCATTGGTCAACGGTGATTTTGCCCCGATTGAATAGCGGTTGAAACCGGCGAGTGGGGCGCCGGTCACGACGCTGCAGGAAAAAACCAGAATGTTTTCAGGTCCAAGAGGGTCAACATCTGGTGAGAGTTCGGTGAGCAGGGTGTAACCGATGATTCCGGTCCCTCCGAAATAAGTGCGATACCACTTTTCACCAGGCTCTCTGATTTCGTGGGTTTCTGAGCTTAGATCGACAACCAGGATCTTACCGTTATAGCCGTAAGGCATACCTTCCTCCTTTCTTTTCTTTTGATTTTTCATAAACTTCTGCAATCTTTTTGGCGCCTTCGGTAGCGTGATCGCTGGCGCCAAGCGAATATGCCATGATGCTGTTAATGAAAATCTTCTTCAGGATACAACGTTTCTTGTCGTCCACTTCTTGTTATTTAGAGGTGTTTGATGTTGTTGCTCATTGACATTTTTGAAAAAAATCATGCTTGGAGATGAGAAACGCTGTAAAAAAGCAGTTCCGGGTGTTGAAGAGTGATTGAGGCTGCCTGCTCTTGCGCGCAGCCTTTGGAACGGCCTTGATTGATTGAAGCTTACAAACTAAGTGTTAGCACATTTTATACCACTAGAGGTATGTTTGATATATATCTGAAAATAAATGAAAAAATAAAAAGTGAGTTGGGTCGGAAGGTGGCGTGGTGACCATTATCCGTCACAGCGCCGACTATTGGTCTTGTTTTTTTTGGTAGGTGGCAGCAGATCTGGATAGATTAAACAACTGTATCAGCTTTTTGCCTAATCTCCATAACTGAATGTGTTTTTACCTATTCGGCCGCCCTGTTTTTTCTTCGTTACAGCGGTCTGTGAACGAGGGGCGAACCTCTCCGCCGCGCAACTCGTCCGTCTGGGGGAGTCCCCAGCTCCGCCCTTCCGATTTGCCGTGGAGCAGGTAATGGGTGCGGGCACCATCAGAGCCGAGAACGCCGTTTTCTCCGAAGTAGGAGTGGCCGGCAACATCGGGATAGCGATTCCAGTAGGCCCGGGCCAGTGCCAGTTCGGCCGGGTCCTGGTCGCCGGGTTGTTTGCTGGGTCGGGGGGGGGCGATCCGGTCCGGGTGGAAAAGTGGAGAGCCGGCCAGGCCGATCAGCCAGGATCCGAACGAGACAATACAGATGATGACGGCCACCCTGTCGATCCATTTATTACCGTTGGCGCTCACCGGAACTCCTGCGGAACGAGTCTGATCACGATCGGGACCGGCCGGTGGACCTCGTCCGGTCTGGCCGCGTTAATAGAAATGAAATGTGCTACCATTGGTCAGGAGCGGGTAGAGATTCAGTGGCAGTGAAATGCTGCCGGCGGCGATGATGCCGTGTCGCCAGGCGGGAGGAAAGCGGTGCAGCCAGAGGCCGGCACCACCAACCGCGCCAATCAACGGCAGTATGGTCCACAGAGGAATGCTCGCATTACGGTACCAGAATGCCGGGACCACCAGGGCCAGTACGCCGGCCAGCAGCCAGAGGAGATAGAGTGGTATCAGTCCGGAGCCGGCGACTATCGGGCTTGACCGATCGGGGTTGACCGGCTGTTGGAACAGTGCGCAGGAATGCCAGATCAGGCTGCCGCCACAGCCGCTCAGCGTGTTGACCAGCATGTCGCTGAGTCCATAGGTCCGCGCCGGGTGCAGCCCTTGCAAAAACTCGTCATGGATGCCGAGCAGCGCCGTGAAGCAGGCGGAGCAGACCAGCAGCGCAGCCCCCTGCAGGCGCGGCGCCATGGCAAAGCGGACCACCACGGAGAGAAACAGGTATTCGACGACGTGGATTTTTTTTGCCGGCAGGTGTGCCTCTGGCAGCAGCAGTGCGATACAGCACAGTCCGATGCCGGCAGCCAATATCGCCCCGCCACGGGGGACGCGCTCGCGACGCCTGGAGAAGAAGAAGCAGAGAGCAAGCAGGACCGCAAGGGTCAGTGCGATCGGCAGGCCGGCTATCACCTTTCCCGGCAGGAGTGCGTTGACGAGCCGCCAGACAGGGAACATATTGACATAGATGGGAATGAGCAGCAGGCTCAGCAGGTAGCCGGAAACGGTTTTTGCGGTGGCCTCGTGTTGGCGTGACATCGCTTATCAATGCTGGATTTCGGGATCGGAAAAGGGGCGCCGGCACTGGTGAACCTGCGCCGCTTTTGACCAAAATAGCCGGTTGCGACCGTCAAGACAACCCTATTGGTGGCAAATGGCAACCATTGCAGGATTGCCGATAGATGGAGTAGATATTTTGCCCTGCAGGGCTGACGAGCGGGCAACTTTTCGCTATAACTCCCATGACGGGACGTCACAACGAACGATGAAAATCGGCACCGTGTTCGGAATGGCTGGTTGGTTTTTGAAAGTGAGCGGGGGACAGGTTAAAACCAGTCCCGCCGATTTTCATATAAAACGTGTAAATACACAAAATCCCCGCGGTTTCGTATCAGCCGCAGCCATATCTATGAAGGGAGGAAATCCATGGGTTGGAGACAATTTTTTACCCCGGTGAAGTCGATGAATGCTTCTGAGGCAAAGGCGTACATGGAGGAACTGGGTGACGAGGGGTTCCAGTTGATTGACGTCCGACAGCCGGCTGAATATCGGGCAAGCCATCTTCCCGGTGCACGATTGATGCCGGTTGCCGACCTGGGCGATAGCAGCCGTGATCTCGATCCCGAAAAGCCGACCCTGGTCTATTGCGCGATCGGCGGCCGGAGCCGTGTCGCTGCGCAGATGCTTGCCGGCAAAGGGTTTTCCAAGGTGATCAACATGTCCGGCGGCATCAAGGCATGGCGAAGCAACACCGCAGTCGGGCCGGAAGACAGCGGGCTCGAGCTGTTTTCCGGGAGCGAGGCACTGACCGAGGTATTGTCCGTCGCCTATGGCCTGGAGACGGCCTTGCTGGAATTTTATGAATCACTGGCCGGGCAGGTTGATCGCCAGGACGTCAGAGAGATGTTTCAGCGGTTGGCGGCCATCGAGGCCAAACACCAGCAGCGTATTGTCGACTACTACCGGCAGGCCCGGGGCGGGGGAGACGAAGCGGACAGCATTGCCGGGCGAGACCTCGGCGACACGCTGGAAGGTGGCCTGACCACTGGGCAATATCTCGACCTGTATCAACCCGATCTACAGGACGTCGGTGACGTCCTGTCGTTGGCCATGGCCATCGAGGCGCAGGCCCTCGATCTGTACCAGCGGGCGGCCGACCGTGCCGCCACCTCGGAGATGAAAGAAGCACTGTCGAGCATTGCCGGCGAAGAGCGTCAGCACCTCAGACAACTCGGTGAGCTGTTCGCCGAACAGGCCGGCAGCGGGGAGGGGGCATGAAGAAGCGTCTGGTCATAGCCGGCGGCGGTCATGCGCACCTGATGACCCTGGCCGGTCTCGGCGACTTTGTCGGCCGTGGCTGCGAGGTAACGGTAATCGGGCCGTCTGAGTATCACTACTACTCAGGGATGGGGCCCGGTATGCTGGGCGGCACCTATCGGCCTGAAGAGATACGCTTTGCCACCAGGGCTCTCACCGAAGAGCTTGGCGGAACATTTGTCCGGGCCATGGTCACCGGCATCGATCCGGAGCGGCGCCAGGTCCTGCTGGATTCCGGCGAATCGATCGCCTACGATGTATTATCCTGCAACCTCGGCAGCCAGGTGCCGGGCCGTATGGTCGACGGGCCCCTGGAAGATATTTTCCTGGTCAAGCCCATCGAGCGGCTGCAGGCCGCCCGGCAGCGGATCATCGAACTTGGCTCGCAACGAGCGATCCATATCGGCGTTGTCGGCGGCGGCCCGTCGGCGGTGGAGATCGCCGGCAATATCTGGAGCATTGGCGGGCAACCCGGCATGCAGCCGCTGTCGATAACGGTGTTTGCCGGCAGTGGTTTGTTGCCCCACCATCCAGCCGGGGTGCGCCGTCGGGCAGAAGAGTCCCTGCGCCGGCGGGGCATTACCATCGCGGCCGGGCACCGGGTCAGCGCTATTCGGGCTGGCCGGATTGAAGACGATTCCGGCGCGGTCCATCGCTGCGACATCATCTTTGTCGCTGTCGGAGTGCGGCCCGCCCCGCTGTTCGCGGAGTCGGGGCTGCCGGTCGGGCCGGACGGCGGTATGCTCGTCAATTCCCACCTGCAGAGTACCGGTTACGAGACGATCTTCGGCGGCGGCGATTGCATTTCCTTTCAGGGGCGTCCGCTCGATAAGGTAGGGGTCTACGCGGTGCGCCAGAACCCGGTGCTGCGCGACAATCTGATGGCCGCGCTGTACGGCGGCCCGCTGCAAACGTTCAAGCCGGGCGGCAGCTATCTACTGATCTTCAATCTCGGTGACGGAACTGGAATTTTCTACAAATGGTCGGTGCTCTTCGGCGGTCGCCTGGCCTTCTGGCTCAAAGACCGGATCGACCGCCGATTCATGCGGGAGTTCCAGCGTTTCGAATAGGACTCCGTTACGGGCCGGGCCGCCTGCTCACGCCTGGTAGAGGCGCTCGACCTCGTCGTGGAAGGCCGACATGATGTTTTTCCGGCGCAGCTTCATGGTCGGGGTCAAAAAGCCCTGTTCTATGGTCCACGGCCGCAGGGTCAGGTGGATATCCTTGATCCAGGCGAAACCGGGGAAGTATTTCAGGCACCCCTCGATACGGCGCAGCAACATGGCCCGCACGCTCTGGTCGGCCAGCGACGCTTCGTCGTCGGGAATACCGATCTGGGCGGCAACCTGTTTCCAGATCTCCGGGTTGAGGACGGCGAGCACCGTCAGATAGGGACGCCCCTCGCCGATCACCAGGTTCTGTTCGAACAGCGGGTCGGCGGCTATGGCCGTCTCGACATCGGTCGGCGAGACCTTTTCGCCGTTGCTCAGCACGAGGATCTCTTTCAACCTGCCGGTGATCCGCAGGTGACCATCTTCGATCCGGGCCGTATCGCCGGTATGCAGCCAGTCGTCAGCGTCGATGACGGCGGCGGTCGCTTCCGGATTGCGCCAGTAGCCGAGCATGACGTTGCTGCCGCGGACCAGCAGTTCATCGTACTCACCGGTTTTGGCGGCAATGCCCGGCAGCAACGGGCCGACTCCTTCGGGACGATTGTCTTCCAGCCGATTGACACTGATGATCGGGCTCGTTTCGGTCAGGCCGTAGCCCTGATAGATCCTGATCCCCAGCCCGATCAAGGTGCGTGCCACCTCGAAGGAGAGGGCCGCACCACCGCTGATGACAATGCGCAGCCGGCCGCCGAGCCGCTCCCGGACCTTGGCGCCGACGAGCCTGTCGAGCAGTGGCTGCAGCAGGAATTCGGGTGACCAGTGGGCCCGGTGCTGGCTGTGCAGGTAGCGGCGCCAGCCGATATCGGCGGCAAGCGTGAACAATTTCTGTTTCAAGGCCGATTCCTGGGAGATCTTGATGCGTACCCTGCTGTGCAGTCGCTCGAAAATCTTCGGTACCGCGACCAGCACCGTCGGCCTGACTTCGGCAAGATCGTCGGAAAGCTGCTGGATCGATCGGGCATAGGCCACTGTCGCTCCGGCCATCATCGGCAGATAGTAGCCGGCCGTACGCTCGAGCATGTGGGACAACGGCAGAAACGAGAGCAACAGGTCGTCGGGATAGACCGGAATGCAGGAGAGTCCGGCGGCACCATTGCCGACGATGTTGCGATGACTGAGCATGACCCCTTTCGGCCGGCCGGTGGTACCGGAGGTGTAGACGATGGTCGCCAGTTCCTCGTCGGTCGGCAGTTCTCCTGCTTCCCGGCCCTCGTCCGGCAGCCAGTCGGCAAGGGTGACGATTCGTTCCGCACCGCTATCTGCGGTGCCGGCCTGGTCGTCGTCGACGGTGATGACGCGCTTGAGCATGGGCAGGGCGGTGGTCAGCGAGCTTACCCTCTCCCGGTAGAAGGGACCGGGACAGAGCAGCACTTTGGCCTCGGTCTGCTCGACGATATAGGCAATATTATCGGGTCGGTCGTTGGCATAAAGCGGTACAACGACCAGCCCGAGCGACAGGGCCGCCAGGTCGAAACAGACCCAGTTGATGCCGTTGGGCAGCAGAACCGCCACCCGGTCGCCCCGGTCCAACGCTTCAGCAAACAGCCCGGCGCGCCACCGGGCCACCCTGGCTTCTGTTTCCGCCCAACTGAGACGGTGCCAGTCGTTGTCGTGCGGATCGAAGAACTGGTAGGCCGGAGTGTCAGGTGAGCGGCGAACGCGTTCCCGGAACAGGGCCGGGATGCTCAGAGACGGTGTGTCGATGATGTCGGCATGGCGGGGCATGGTGGTCCTCCTGAGCGAATCTGGTTGGTTTCGCCACGGACGCACCGGCAGGGAGCGGGCAGGAGATGATATATGCACGAGAAAAGCTCCGAACCGGGTCGTCCGCTTTTCTGATTTCCTGAACATCATTTCCGCGGCGGCTCAGGGGAGCAGTATTGCTGATCCGCCGCCTTTTATCTAACAGATAATATAAGTCTCAACACTATTATTTCACGTTGCCTGATTGTTTTCAAAGGATTTTGTTTTACAATGACAGACACTGCGATGCAGTGTCGTCGGCGCGACAGAATTGATTTTTGTTGTCGGTGGTGGCTGCGCCACCCCCGGTTCGGCCTGGAGGGATCATGTTTGAAAAGGATGTGACGCTTTTTCCCGTCAAGGAGCGGTACTGTTTTCTCAGCCATTGTGCGGTTTCGCCGCTCTATGTCGCGGCCGCTTCCGCTGCCGCCGGGTTTCAGCAGAGTCTGGTGGAAAGCGGCGTGGCTGCGCTGGCCTCCTTCGGTGACTTGCTGCCGCGTTTTCGCAACGGCATCGGTTCGTTGCTCGGTACCACGGCCGATAATATCTCCTTTGTTCATTCCACGGCTGAGGCGCTTTGCCAGGTGGCCAACGGTTATCCGTTTCAGCCGGGCGACCAGATTGTCAGCTACATCCACGAATACCCGAGCAATCATTATCCCTGGGTGCTGCAGCAGCGGCGCGGTGTCGAGTTGATTCTGCTGCCGAATCGCTGTCCGGTCGAGGGGTTCGAGGCGGCCGGCCGGCCAGCCGGTTGGCTGCTCGCCGATCTGGAGAAGGTCTGTGGTCCCCGCACGCGGGTCGTGGCCGTCAGTCACGTCCAGTTCGCCAGCGGGTTTGCCGCAGATCTGCAGGAGCTCGGTGCGTTCTGCCGGGAGCGCGGCATCGACCTGATCGTCGATGCCGCCCAGAGTCTCGGCTGCCTGCCGATTTATCCCGAATCCTGGAACATTGCCGCGGTCGCCGCCTCGGGCTGGAAGTGGTTGATGGGGCCGAAGGGTGCCGCAGTACTGTATACCGATCCTCGTCTGCGGGAGAAAATCACGCCGGTACTGGCCGGTCCGGGCATGATGCAGCAGCAATTCAATTATCTCGACCATCGCTGGAATCCGTTTGGTGACGGCAGGCTGTTCGAATATTCGACCATTGCCTGGGACCACGTTGCCGCTTTTGCGGTCATCGCCGAGGATATCTTCAACCGTTACCCGATCGAGTCCATCCGCGATGAGGTCTTCCGGCTCCAGGACCTGTTCCTGCAGCACCTGGACCGGCAGCGCTACCGGCCGCTGCTCTTCGACCGGTCCCATCGATCGGGGATAATCAGCATTGCGGTGGACGGGGACGCCGTTCAACTGGCACATAAACTGGCCCGGGAGACCGTTATCGCAACCGAACGCGCCGGCTATCTGCGGGTTGCCCCCCATTTTTATCTCGACGATGAACAACTCGTCCAGGCGGCGGACACGTTCAACCGCATTACCTGATCAATGCTCAACGATAATCATAGGAGGACATGGTGGAAAAAACCATTCTGATCACCGGGGCCACGGCAGGGTTTGGCCGGGCCTGCGCCGAATTCTTTGCCGGCAAAGGGTGGAAAGTGGTGTTGACCGGCCGGCGTGCCGAGCGACTGGAAGAACTGGCCGACCGGCTCGGTCGGGCGCGGACGCATACCGTTTGCTTCGATGTCCGCGATCGCCGGGCGGTCGAACAGGCCATCGACGGATTACCGGTCGATTTTGCCCGAATCGACGTGCTGGTCAATAACGCTGGGCTGGCGCTCGGCATGAGCAAGGCGCACGAGGCGGACCTGGACGATTGGGAGACCATGGTCGACACCAATATCAAGGGTTTGCTCTATATGACCAGAAGGTTACTGCCCGGCATGGTTCAGCGTAACGCAGGCCATGTCGTCAATGTCGGCTCGGTAGCCGGTCATCACGCCTATCCCGGTGTAAACATCTACGGCGCCAGTAAGGCTTTTGTCAGCCTGTTCAGCGACGGGTTGAAGGCTGATGTGCTCGGTACCGCCGTCCGCGTCACCACTATCGAACCAGGCCTGGCGGAAACGGAGTTTTCCAAGGTCCGGTTCAAAGGGGATGAAAGTAAGGCGGAAGCCGTCTATCAGGGGCTGCAACCGCTGGCCGCGAGGGATATTGCCGAGGCGATCTATTGGGCGGTGGATCGGCCGGCCCATGTCAATATCAACCGTATCGAACTGATGCCGGTCTGCCAGAGCTGCGGACCGTTTCTGCTGCATCGAGATGGGTAAAACTGAGGATCCTGCCGTTTTCCGGCAGATGGAGGGTCGGTGCGAAGGCCTGTCAAGAAGGACACGGTTCCATTCGGCCGTTTCCGATAATGCGAAATAATGCCGTGCGGCTTTGGGGTGCCCGGCGAGGGAGGAGACATGAAGAAGGGTCACGGAGTGCTGTTCCTGTTGGCGCTGGTCCTGCTGTTGCCGAGCGGATCGCTGGCCAATCCCTGGGAAATGAAGCTGCCGTTTGCTGAAGCCACCATCACCTATGAATTGAGTGGCATGGAGACCGGCGAGGAAGTGCTTTATATCAAGGACCACGGCCTGCGAACGGCCACCTATCGCACCACCAGCACTTCGATGTTTGGCATGACCATGAAAAACAGGACGGTGGAAATTACCGACCCGGATTGGGTTTACACCTTTGATCTTCAGGAGCAGACGGGGACCAAATCGATTAATCCCCAGAAGCTGATGGTCGAGGAGTTCAGCAAGCTCTCCGACGAAGAACGGAAAAAAGTCGAAAAGAACGCCGAGACCATGGGTACCTCGATGATGCAGGGGATGCAGGGTACCGTCGAGCCGAAGGCCCGGGAGATCCTCGGCTATCCGTGCGACAAGACGACCATGATGGGTGTTACCGTTTACTCGATTCACGGCTCCTCCATTCCGTTGCTGACCGATTCGAACATGATGGGCATTTCGATGAAGAGTACGGCTACCTCGATCAGCGAGGACCCGGTCGACGAGAAGCATTTCCGGTTTCCGGATGGTATTGAACCCCAGCCCGATCCCGAGGCTGATCGGATGGCCCAGATCATGGCCGAGCAGACCCTGGCCATGCTCAAGGATCCAGAAGCCTTCAAAAAGGAGAACAAGTCATTGCTCGGGCCGCAGGATCAGGGCGATATTTCTCCGGAAGACCAGCAGCAAATGGAAGAGGCGATGAATGCCCTGAAAGGCCTCTTCGGAAACTGATTTTCTCCCCGTTTCGGGACAACGGGGTACAACGATATGGATCAAGGCGGCAGCAATGCCGCCTTGTCTGTCTGTGGAGCATTCCGCAGCCGTGAGGAGTCATCGAGGCGATGGATTTGTTTTCGATCCTGGTAATTGCCGTTGGTCTGGCGATGGACGCGTTCGCCGTTTCGGTGGCCAGTGGTGTTACCATTACCGCCATGGGCCTGCGCCAAACGGTTACTATTGCCTTGTCGTTCGGCTTGTTCCAGGGGATCATGCCGGTTATCGGCTGGCTGGCCGGCATCGGCTTTCGCGATTATATCGCCGCGTACGACCACTGGCTGGCGTTTTTCCTGCTGACGGCGATCGGCGCCAAGATGATCTATGAATCCTTTCAACTCGAAGAAGACCATTGTGATGAATTTTGCATGACCGGCGGCCGGCTCTTCCTGCTTTCGGTGGCCACCAGCATCGACGCACTGGCCGTCGGCCTCAGTTTCTCCCTGCTCAATATCACCATCCTGACGCCGGCCCTGATCATCGGCGTGGTTACCTTTTTCCTCTCCTATCTCGGCATCATCCTCGGCCAGCGAGTCGGCCATGTCTTCGAGGGCAAGATCGAGATCGCCGGCGGCATCGTTCTGATCCTGATCGGCCTGAAAATCCTGCTGGAACACACGGTCCTGCGGGCCGTCTGATGTCCGGCCGGCTCCGGCCAAAAAAACGTTGACACCCATA
>NPIE01011401.1_pt1 | contig 14895 bp, 5 predicted proteins | sample 8637661 | NCBI WGS metagenome assembly NPIE01 (sample SAMN07420842, study PRJNA396082) | bioreactor metagenome | isolation source: sample BA12 brine-fed electro-methanogenic bioreactor BA | place: Japan: Kochi | collected 2016-12-09 | reverse complement strand
TATTTCATAGACGAAGCAGGCAATATCACTGACCTTACAGTTGATGCCAATGCTGTCCAGTCCGTGTCTTCCAGTGCGAATCATACTGGCAGGATGGAGCATATGCGTTTCATACCCGGATCGGGAACAGACATCACAGAATCGGCAACCGACGACACGATTTTCATTCAATACAGTGTTGATGTTACATCAGGCGGTGTAACCCCTTGCAGTTCAGCCCCATCCAGCCCCTCAAGGATAGATGGCTCGGCGACAGTCTGCACAGGCGAACCCGGGGCTGCCTATGCTGTTCCGCCTGTTTCGGGTGCATCCTACTATATCTGGAGCATACCGGCAGATGCGGTGATAACAGACGGACTGGGAACAAATTCCGTCAATGTTGTCTTCGGCTCTACAGATGGCAATGTATGTGCTCAGGCCCACAATGACTGCGGCACATCAGCTTCTGTTTGCATAGCTGTTACACTCAACAGGCCCACATCCCCGGGCTCTATCACAGGCACAAGCCCTGTATGTCCGGGCCAGACAGGTGTCTCTTACTACATCGCCAGTGTACCCGGAGCAACAAACTATATCTGGACATTGCCCCCGGGTGCAGTCCTTGCCTCTGGGACAGGCACACCCAATATAACTGTGAATTTCGGCACATCCGGCGGTGACATCTGCGTTCAGACTGAGAATTCCTGCGGTGTGTCGACCCCTGTATGCATGCCCGTGGTAATGACGGCAACACCGGCAACACCCGGAGTGATATCAGGCTCTGCAATTGTATGTGAAGGGGCAACAGGTGTAAGCTATTCCATATCCAGCGTTGCAGAGGCCACAAGCTATACATGGACAGTTCCCTCAGGCGCAACAATAACAGCAGGTGACGGCACAGAGGCAATAACAGTTTCCTTCGGCACAACCAGCGGCGATGTCTGCGTGACGGCATCGAGCATCTGCGGTACTTCTTCACCGAGATGCCTCGCTGTAACAGTCAACCTCGCACCTGTTATTACAGTCAATCCTTCTGACACAGAGGTTGAGGAGGGCGATCCGGCCACCTTCAATGTAACTGCAACAGGCAGCGGTCTCACATACCAATGGCAGCAGAGCATCGATGCAGGCGGTTCCTGGAGCAATGTCGGAACAAGCTCCAATTCCTATTCAACAGGCTCGACAACCTCAGGCATGGATTCCTATCAGTACAGATGCATTGTCTCAGGCTCGTGCAGCCCTTCGGATACATCAACGGCAGCTACACTCACAGTCTCAACAGGACTATATGAGTTCACTAGCCATACCTTCACCAACTGTGGCATAACAGGCAGATTTGGCCCTACAATCAGCCAGTGCCGTTCCTCATATACAACATCCTGGGACGAGAACCCTGCATTTTTCAATATGTCTTCACAGGGCATACAGGAGTGGACAGTCCCTGAAACAGGCACATACAGAATAGAGGTCTGGGGTGCTGAAGGCGGTTCAGGTCTGGGCGGCGCAGGCGGTCGCGGTGCGAGGATGCGCGGCGATTTTTCATTCACGACAGGGGATGTGATCAAGATACTCGTCGGACAGGAGGGACAGGACTGGTCAGGTTCCTGCGAAGGCGGCGGTGGAGGCGGAGGCAGCTATGTCACCACATCCTCCAACTCTCCACTTATAATTGCAGGTGGCGGTGGCGGTGCCTCAATATATAGCTCTGACCTCTCAAGGATGAACGGCACAACATCGACTTCCGGCCAGAACGGCACAAGCAATGGAGGCTCCAGCGGAATGGGCTATGGAGGCACAGGAGGAAATGGAAGCCTGACAGCCAACGGCTCAGGCTCTGGTTCAGGCGGTGGTGGTCTACTCACCGATGGCATGACAGGAACAGACGGCCCAGAAGGTGGAGATGCCTTCATCAACGGCGGTGCAGGCGGTGTTCAAAACAGAGGCGGTGCAGGCGGCTTTGGAGGTGGTGGCTCCGGCAGGCACACAGGTGCAGGTGCAGGTGGCTATTCCGGTGGCGGCTGCGGTGGATATACATCTTCATGTAGTTCCTGCGGCGGTGGAGGTGGGGGTGGTTCCTACAATTCCGGAACCAATCAGTCCAACTCCAGCGGAGTAAACACTGGTCATGGTGAGGTTACAATCACCAAGCTGTAATAATTAGGCGAAGATACTTTTAACAAGCCCCCTTTCGAGGGGGCTTGTCATTTACCAAAAAATAACTTTCTAAAACCTGCTATCTATGTTTATATAGATTTGAGGGATATTAAAATTTTTAAGGGAGGAAGATGAAAAAATTGACCATTTTGATTATATTGTCTGCATTGGTTTTTGGCAGAATCATTCAGCAAAGCCCTGTTTCAAACGAAGATGGAAATCTGGATGGAAAGCAGAATTTGAAGGTACTCATCTATAGGTCAAGTCGTGGTGGGGAAGCGATATGGAGCCGCAGCACAGGTGGAGAAATTCCAGCTTTGATTTTTGAAGATGGATATATCAGGAACATTGAAAGCATTATACCGGACTATCTAGGCACTGACGGAGATCTTTGGATTGAGCTTGAGATGGACGGTGTGACTATCACAGATTCACGCATTGCCTACAGAGCGGAAGAGGGTCTGAGAAGGGAAACAACCTCTGATCACGATGACACAGGCGAAGGCACAAGCCCCGGAGAAACTACCGAAACAATGGCAACACATCTTCAGATAGGCATGCCCGGCGAGACGGATGACCTCGTTGTCAACTCTCCGAGAACAGGCTTCGGGGTTGCAGCACCCAATGAGCGTGTCGACATTGACGGGGCAATAGCGATGAAAGGCGGCACTGTCCCCACAGCGACAACTGCCTATGGCAAAGTATATGTTAACGATGCAGACGGGCATCTCTACTTTATTGACGAAGCAGGGAATATCACAGACCTTACAGTCGATGCCAATGCTGTTCAATCAGTTTCATCAAGCGCAAATACAACGGGCAGGGTAGAACATATGCGCTTCATACCCGGCTCGGGAACAGACATAACAGAGTCGGCAACCGACGACACGATTTTCATTCAATACAGTGTTGATGTGACTTCAGGCGGAGTGCCGCCCTGCAGCTCTGCGCCGGCGGCACCGACACATATAGAGGGTGCGTCCACAGTCTGCACAGGCGAACCGGGAGCAGCATATGCAGTATTGCCGGTAGAGGGGGCGACCTTCTATTCCTGGTCTGTGCCTGCAGACGCTGTTATCACCTCGGGAATAGGCACAAATGCCATCAATGTGGTTTTCGGCTCAACAGACGGCAATGTCTGTGCACAGGCCATGAACGGCTGTGGAAGCTCATCCGATGTATGCACAGCCGTTTCTATCAACAGACCTACATCTCCGGGTTCGATCACTGGTACAACACCCGTATGCCCGGGTCAGACCGGTGTATCATACTATATTCCAAGCGTGCCCGGGGCTACCAACTATATCTGGACCCTTCCCCCCGGGGCAGTTCTCGCCTCCGGTACAGGCACTCCGAATATCACTGTCAATTTCGGGACATCCGGCGGTGATATATGCGTTCAGACAGAGAACTCATGCGGCACATCCACCCCACAGTGTATGTCGGTTGTAATGACCGATACACCTGCAACACCCGGAGCCATATCTGGGGACACCGATGTCTGCGGCGGCGACACAGATGTGTCCTATTCAATAACCCCGGTTGCAGAGGCGACAAGCTATACCTGGACAGTACCCTCTGGTGCGACAATATCAGCAGGGGACGGAACATCCTCCATCACTGTTAACTTCGGCACAACAAGCGGCAGCATCTGTGTTACAGCATCGAGCATATGCGGAACATCATCCTCATCCTGCAAATCTGTGACAGTGACCAATCCACCCGCAACCCCAGGCAGCATCACAGGCTCCTCTGTTGTCCCTCCGAGTACTGCAGACGAGACATATGCCATATCTCCTGTGACAGGTGCAACCTCCTATCTATGGACACTCACAGGTGATGCATCTATAGATGGTCCTGCCACAAATACAAGCATTGATGTCGACTTTGGAACCTCAGCAGGCACACAGGTTGAAATCTGTGTTACAGCCTCCAATGGCTGCGGCACATCGAGTGCGCGCTGCGACACTGTAACAATTGCAGCCCCATCGGGCAGCGTGACATTCAACTACACAGGCTCTCAGCAGACATGGACAGTGCCGTCGGGCGTCTTCTCCATCAATATTGAGTGCTGGGGTGCAGAGGGCGGTCGCGGCTGGAATCGCGGCATACTGAACAATGCAGGCCTGGGCGGCTATGTGACTGGCGATCTGGCAGTTACGCCGGGCAATACCCTCTATATCTATGTCGGCGGCGAAGGCGGTGAGGGAAGCGTGGGTTACGACAATCCCGGCGGTTTCAACGGCGGTGCTGCTGGCGCATATGGCGACGGCTGGAGCGGAGACTATTCCGGTGGCGGCGGCGGCGGAGCATCTGATGTCCGTTACGGTGGAAATACCCTTGGCGACAGGGTAATAGTCGGCGGCGGTGGAGGTGGCGGAAGCTACTACATAAATTCCGACGGCGGCGATGGGGCCTACCCCAATGGAGGGGATGGTCGTCGAAATGGTACTACAGACACCAGTTGCGGCCGAGGTGGAACACAGTCTGCAGGCGGAGCAAGGGCGTCTACATGGCGAGGTGATCCTCCTGCGGACGGTTCATTTGGTCTTGGAGGGCATGCGGATTATGGCACAGGATATTGCGGCTGTTCCGGTGGCGGAGCAGGCGGCTGGTACGGCGGCGGCGGTGGCGGAGACTGTAATGGCGGTGGTGGCGGCGGTGGTTCGTCCTATATCGGCGGAGTTACAGGTACTTCCTATACCAATGCCACTCGATCGGGCAACGGACAGGTCATAATAAGCTGGTAATTGTAATTGAAATGGGCATTTTCAGCGGCAAATCTGGATCTGTCCCTAACATGATAAGGGAATGAGTTGGCAATGGTTATGAACAGAGTATTTCACCTTTTAATCTTGGTTGCAGTGTTATTTGCGGGAATTCAACAGCAGGATGCTGTGAAGGGTATTGACGGCAGACTTATAGACGGCAGACGGGAGCTTGCCGTAGGAATTTTCGATTCGAGCTCCGGCGGGAATATGCTTCTCAGTTATCCGTCTTTGGAGCTGGAATTCCGTCAAGGAAGCATACAGAATTTATCCGATCTCATTCCGGAGCATCTAAGGAGCAGGTCTGAGCTGTGGATAGAGGTCTCTGGTCTGACAAGCGAGCGTATAAGGCTTGTCAATGCCACATCTGACCTTTACCGCGAAAGACCGGAAGACACCGCAGAAACAACAGAAGAGATGGCAACACATCTGCGTATAGGGCGAGTCGGAGGAACAGATGACCTTGTTGTTCATTCACCCAGAGCAGGCTTCGGCGTTGAAACACCCACCGAGCGTATAGACGTAGGCGGTGCAATTGCCATCAGAGAGGGCAGCTCCCCAACATCGACAACCGATGTTGGCAAGGTCTATGTGAACGATGCCGACGGACATCTCTATTTCATCGACGAAGCAGGCAATATAACCGACTTGACAGTTGATGCCAATGCAGTTCAGTCAGTATCTTCCAGCGCAAATCACACCGGCAGGGTGGAGCATATGCGCTTCATACCCGGAGATTACACAGATATTACAGAGTCTGCAACAGACGATACAATCTATATTCGTTATGATGTCGGATGCTCAGGCACGAGCGGCTGTTCATCAGCCCCTTCCAGCCCGTCAAGGCTGGACGGTGCGACCACAGTCTGCACAGGCGAGCCGGGTGCTGCCTATGCTGTCCCCCCTGTTTCAGGGGCATCCTACTATATCTGGAGCATACCCACAGATGCGGTTATCACAGATGGACTGGGAAGCAATTCCGTCAATGTTGTCTTCGGTTCAACAGACGGCGCAGTCTGCGCACAGGCCCACAATGACTGCGGAACATCCTCGCCAATATGTTTATCCGTGAGCCTCAACAGACCTACATCCCCTGGGAGCATAACGGGCACAAGTCCTGTATGCCCGGGACAAACAGGGGTATCCTACTATATCACGAGCGTACCGGGTGCTACCAACTATATCTGGACACTGCCCCCGGGTGCGGTTCTCGCTTCAGGGACAGGCACGCCCAATATCACTGTTAATTTTGGTACTTCAGGCGGAGATATCTGCGTTCAGACTGAGAATTCATGCGGAGTGTCTACCCCGGTCTGCATGCCAGTCGTTATGACCGCAACCCCCTCTACCCCCGGCGTTATATCCGGCGACGGCGATGTTTGCGGCGGCGATACCGATGTGGGCTATTCCATAACCCCGGTTGCAGATGCCACAAGCTATACATGGACAGTGCCCTCCGGCGCATCGATCTCAGCAGGTGACGGTACTTCCTCAATAACAATAGATTTTGGCACTACAAGCGGAAGTGTCTGCGTCACTGCATCGAGTATATGTGGCACATCTTCATCCTCATGCAAGTCTGTGACTGTGACCAATCCACCTTCTACACCCGGCAGCATCAGCGGAAACAGCGTTGTTCCACCCAGTACAACCGACGAGTCCTATTCCATAACCCCTGTGACAGGGGCGACATCATATCTTTGGACAGTTTCCGGCGATGCCTCCATAGACGGATCTGCAACAAATCCCAATGTGAACATAGATTTTGGCACATCATCTGGTACCGAAGTTGAGCTTTGTGTCACTGCATCCAATGGCTGCGGCACATCCAGCCCAAGATGCGATACAGTTACAATTGCGGAGCCCTCCGGCAGCGTCACATTCAACTATACAGGTTCCCAGCAGAGCTGGACAGTCCCTTCGGGCATAACAACTGTTACCATTGAATGCTATGGAGCTCAGGGCGGCAACTCAGGCGGTGAAGGCGGTTATGCCTCTGCAGACTATCCTGTCACCCCCGGCTCGACACTCTACATCTATGTAGGCGGAACCAATGGCTACAATGGCGGCGGCACAGGCGGTGCCGACGATGGTGTAAACAGAAACGGCGGCGGTGCTTCCGATGTCAGGTTTGGAGGAACAGCCCTCTCCAATCGCGTTGTCGTTGCCGGAGGTGGTGGCGGCGAGGGTGGCTGGCCCGGCGGTCTCGGAGGAAATGGTAGCTCATGCTCCAATGGTCGTGGCGGCGGATATGGCGAAGGCTACGAAACATATGGCGGTAATGGCGACAATGGCACGTGCACCTCAGGCGGAGCAGGCGGAACAGGCTATGGCGGTCACGGCGGAGGCGGTGGAGGCGGAGGCCTCACATCCGCAGGACAGGGCGGAACAAATGGAGGCTACGGAACAAGCGGTTATGCAGGCTCTCTCGGAACAGGGGGCAACTACGGGCCCAATAATTCCTATGGATGCCATACAGGCGGTGGCGGCGGAGGTGGCTACTACGGTGGCGGCGGCGGTGCAACCGGACAGTGTGCAGGCGGCGGCGGTGGGGGAGGCTCATCCTGGGCCCATTCGAGCACAAGCAGCCGAACCTTCACAGGCGGTGTAAGAACAGGCAATGGACAGGTTATCATAAGCTGGTGATTTATGATTATCGCAAAGTTGGTGATGTTATGGATATAATAGATTGGAGGGGATATTATGAAAAGAATTCTGATTTTATTGATGCTTGGTGGCATTGGCATAGCAGGATTTGTACAAAAAGGGACAGTAAAAGGCTCTGACGGCAATGTTTTGAATGGACAGAAGACCATTGCACTGAGCATATACGACTCAGAAGACGGTGGAAATCTGCTGTTAAGCTATCCCGATGCGACTGTCCTGTTCACAGAGGGCGATATTCGGAATATATCCCGGCTTTTGCCCGAGCATCTTTTGGACAGGGAAGAGCTCTGGATAGAGTTATCCGAATCTGACATGGAGAGGGTCAGATTAGTAAATACTGAATCTACGCTCTATCGAGAATTGCCGGAGGATGAGGACGAAGCAAGCGATTCCGGTGAAACAACCGAGACTATGGCAACCCATCTTCAGATAGGAATGCCCGGCGAGACGGACAATCTTGTTGTCAACTCTCCAAAGACAGGCTTCGGCGTTTCATCGCCAAATGAGAGAATAGATGTCGATGGAGCAATTGGACTTAAAGAGGGAACAGCCCCCACTGCAACAAGCGAGTATGGCAAAGTCTATGTCAATGATGCCGATGGTCATCTCTATTTTATCGACGAGGCAGGCAATATCACAGACCTGACAGTCGATGCCAATGCTGTCCAGTCAGTATCTTCCAGCGCAAATCACACCGGCAGGGTTGAGCATATGCGTCTGATACCCGGCGATGGCACAGATATTACAGAATCTGCCACAGATGACACTATTTACATACGCTATGATGTTGGCTGTTCAGGTGTTGGCGGATGCTCATCGCCACCTTCTGCACCCCTTCTTATTGAGGGCGCATCGACAGTATGCACCGGAGAGCCGGGAGCATCATTTGCAGTTCCGCCTGTTTCCGGGGCTTCATTTTACAGATGGTCTGTTCCGGGCGATGCCGTCATTTCAACGGGCATGGGTACAAATTCCGTTAATGTCATCTTCGGCTCTACAGACGGCAATGTATGCGCAAGCGCCTTCAATGACTGCGGTGAATCGGCTCAGACATGTATGGCCGTCTCGATAAACAGACCGACATCACCGGGCAGCATAACGGGCACAACCCCTGTTTGTCCCGGTCAGACAGGTGTTTCCTACTACATCACCAGCGTGCCCGGCGCAACCAACTATATCTGGACCTTGCCCCCCGGCGCAGTCCTTGCTTCGGGAACAGGTACACCGAATATAACAGTAAATTTTGGTACATCCGGCGGTGATATCTGTGTTCAGACGGAGAACTCCTGCGGAACGTCCACGCCCCAGTGCCTTGCTGTTGTCATGACAGATACACCTGCGACACCCGGCGCGATAACCGGCTCAGCCGTTGTCTGCGAGGGGGAGTCAGGAGTCACATATTCGATTTCGTCCGTTGCCGAGGCGACAAGCTACAGCTGGACAATTCCATCCGGTGCAACGATAACAGCAGGGGACGGAACAGAGGTTATAACAGTGACTTTCGGTACAACAAGCGGAGATGTCTGTGTAGATGCTTCGAGTATTTGCGGCACATCCTCACCCCGTTGTCTCGCTGTCACAGTCAACCTTGCACCAGTTATCACTGTAAATCCATCGGATGTTGATGTTGACGAGGGCGATCCTGCCACATTCAATATCACAGCCACAGGCAGCGGTCTTACCTATCAATGGCAGCAAAGTACAGATGCTGGCGGCTCGTGGTCCAATGTCGGAGCAAGCTCCAATTCATATACAACAGGCTCAACAACTGCAGGTATGGATTCATATCAATACAGATGCATTGTAACAGGCTCTTGCAGCCCTGTCGATACATCGACGGCAGCCACATTGACAGTTACCACAGGTCTATATGATTTCACAAGCCACACCTTCACCAATGCCGGAGTTGCCGGCAGATATGGACCGACAATCTCCCAGTGCAGGTCGGCCTACGATACAAGCCCTGTTAACTGGGACGAGAATCCATCCTTCTTCAACATGACCACACAGGGAATACAGGAGTGGATAGTGCCCAAGACAGGAACATACAGAATAGAAGCCTGGGGTGCGGCAACCGAGCCTCAGACCTATACAAGCTCATATAGCGGTCGCTATGGAAGGGGTGCGCGTATGCGAGGAGATTTCACCCTTACAGAGGGTGACAAGCTCTTTATTCTCGTAGGTCAGAAGCCCGTTCAGTCACAGTTCAATGGCGGTGGTGGTGGTACATTTGTCGCAACAGGGACATCATATACCTCTGCAACAGCCTTGATTGTCGCCGGCGGCGGCGGGTCATACAGGGTTGGCTATGACTATTCAGGCGACTGGCAGACCATGCTCAATGCCTCGATCACAACCGATGGCAACGATGCCTATGCACCGGGTGGTACAGGTGGAGGCGGTGGATTTTCCACCACAACAGACGGTGCAGGAGCAGGCTTTATCGGCGATGCAAATGGCGGCGGCGGTACAAGGGCATTTTCTTTCCGCAATGGCGGAGTTGGGGGACACTATTCTTCCAGCGGTGATCAGGACGGTGGCTTCGGCGGCGGTGGTCACGGCGGCTGGGGCGGAGCCGGTGGAGGTGGCGGATATTCCGGCGGCGGAGCAGCATACAACAATCCACATCCCCCTGCAGGTGGTGGGGGTTCCTATAATTCCGGAACCAATCAGTCAAACTCACCNNAACTCAACAGGTGCGAATACCGGACATGGCTATGTAACCATACAGCTGCTCTAAGCCTCGACCCTTTTTCTGCTTTTCAAGGGCTACCCCTTTCAGGGGTAGTCTTTTTTATTAATCTATAAATAACTTTCTAATCTGCGAAAAATGCCCTTATATATACAAAAGAATAAAGATTTCATGGGAGGAACATGGGAAAAACGATTGCGTTATCATTTCTTATAGTGCTAGTCCTTGTTTCGGGCATTGTGGGAGAACCGATTTCAGACAGAAGCGGAAGAATATATGAAGGCCAGCGAGATATGACCTTGCTTGTATACGAAGACAAGGGGTCTTCGGAGCCTGTCTGGATATATGAGGGCAGACTCACTTTTGTGGATGGCGTGCTTTCGGATATTCAGACTTTACTTCCCGACGATCTGTCCGGCGAGCTTTGGCTCGAGATCAGGGAAGAAGGCAGAAGTATAAATGACGATAGACTGAGATACATTGCAAACGATGGAGAAATCCGCCGCGACAGACCGGATGAACCTGGCGAAACAACAGAGACCATGACAACACATCTGCAGATAGGACGTCCCGGCGAAACTGATGACCTCGTTGTTCATTCACCGAGAACAGGCTTTGGCGTTACCACGCCTGCCGAACGCATAGATGTGGACGGCGCAATAGCCATGAAGGAAGGAGATCCCCCAACTGCCACCTCAGCTTTCGGCAAGGTCTATGTGGACAGCACAGATGGACATCTCTACTTCATGGATGAGGGCGGAGCAGCAACGGATCTACTGGAGACAAGCTCAATCACAACAGGCGGAGGCGGTGTTGCATCCCTCGGTGTGGAACAGTATCACACATGCATAGACCAGACTTTATAAATCGGTGCCCAGATCACAAATGCAACCGCAACACATACCCATACCTGGACAGGAGACACAGCCCCCCTTTCTGCGACAGATATTCCTAACCCTTCATTCACGGCCACAAGTGCCGGTCTCTACCAGCTCATATACACAGTAACAGATGATGAAGGCGCATCAACACAGTATTTGTTTGCAATTACTGTGCATCCCAATCCAACACCAGCGATCGATGCCTGGCCCTCTACAGGCGGCTGTGAGGGTGAGCCTGTTGTTCTGACGGGGGATGGCTGCTATGAGAAATACTGCTGGAATCCCGGTGGTCCATGCACAAAGAGCTTTGAGGCAAAAAGGAGTGCAACATATGAGCTGAATGTAATCGATCGCTGGGGCTGTGAGGGTAGTGCAACACATACAGTCAGCTTCCTCGATCCTCCAACTGCAAATGCAGGATCAGACAGGTCTGAATGCTCCGGCGGAGCAGACCCATCCCTCGGCGGCAGTCCTGCTGCAACCGGCGGTACACCTCCATATGTTTATAATTGGACCGGTTCGGGCGCACCATATCTTTCCAGCTCCAGCTCAGCAAACCCTACCTTCGATGCTGGTGCGGCATCGCCGGGTGTTTACAATCTATATCTTGAGGTGGTTGACGCCAATGGCTGCTCCGATACAGATGGACCTGTTGTCGTAACTGTATATGAATTGCCGGTGGCGAGCATCACGGCAACAACCCCCGTATGCCCAGGCGATGCGATCGACTTCTCAGGCGGTGCAACAGGTGGTCTTGGGCCTTATTCCTATACATGGTCGGGTCCTGACGGCTTTGCATCCTTCACACAGAACCCAACTATTTCATCGGCGGTAGAGGCAAATCAGGGTACATATACCCTGACAGTGACAGACGGTCATGGTTGTTCCTCCATCCCTGCAACCTATGCCGTTATTGTGGATGATCCTGCGACAATATCAACACCACCCTCTGATATGGATATTTGTGAGGGTGGAGATGCTGTATTCACTGTCAGCGCATCGGGAACACCCCCATTCACATTTCAATGGGAACGCAGCACAAATTCCGGCAGTACATGGAATCCCATAGGTACGGATTCCGATACATACACAGCCACGTCCGTGGGCTATTCCATGGACGGCTATATGTATCGATGCGCAGTTTTGAGTGTATGCAGCCCACCTGCAACATCCGCTGCTGCAACCCTCGGTGTCCTGCTCCCTCCTTCTGTGACAGGACCTTCGAATGTATCTGCCGATCTTGGCACAGCTGCCACATTCACTGTTTCTGCAACGGGCGAATCCCCCTTCTCCTATTCCTGGCAGAGGAGCACAGATGCGGGTTCAAGCTGGTCATCAGTTGGCTCTGATTCACCAAGCTACACCACACCAACAACAACAGAGGATATGGACGGATATCAATACAGATGCATTGTAAGTGGAACCTGCACTCCGGCGGATACATCAGCGGTGGCGACACTCACTGTCGTGGTTGATCTCTATGAGTTCACAGAGCATCTTTTCACCCCCTGTGGTGCAGAGGGCAGACAGGGCCCCACTCTGACCCAGTGCCGCTCCAGCTATTCGCCCACACCTGCCTGGGATCTCGATCCGGCTCTTTTTACGGTAACAGGCACAGGAATACAGCAATGGACAGTCCCCGCTGACGGAACATACAGAATAACAGCGGCAGGTGCAAGGGGAGGCTATTACGGCGGTCAGGCCGGCAGAGGTGTGATCATCAGAGGTGACTTCACCCTGACAAGAGGTAGAGTTCTCAATATAATCCCCGGACAGCACGGAGAGGGAGATGATGACTATACAGCCGCCACTATGTACGACACAGGCGGTGGAGGAGGTTCCTTTGTGTGGGTTACAACCAGCGCACCGCTGATCGCAGCCGGCGGTGGTGGGGGGCACTGTTATGAGTTTACCAATCTATCATATGCAGATGCTGTCTATACAGGTTGCGGGCAGAACTCCTACTGCACTGGCGACTGCTATGAGACTTATTCCGGCGGTTGCAGTGGTCTTGGAGGAGAGTCCCATGCAGGCTACCCAATAGGTGCAGGCGGCGCAGGCTTCCTCGGAAATGGGGATAATTCATCCCTTGCAGGTGGTGGTCAGGCCATTATCTCAGGAGGTCTTGGCGGAACAGGCGAATATTCCGATCAGCCTGCAGGTCAGGGCGGTTTCGGCGGTGGAGGTGGTTCGGCCCGTGATGGCTCAGGCGGAAGGCAGCAGGGTCCAGGCGGCGGTGGCGGATATTCCGGTGGTGCAGGCTCAGACGACGGCTCACCCGGCGGTGGAGGGTCATTCAATGGCGGAACAAGTACATCCAATCTCGGCTACAACTCCGGCGACGGCTATGTGAGAATACAGAAGATATGATGCTGTCTTCATGGTGCAGTGATTTTTACTTCATCGCTACTGCTTGATAAGGACATAAAAAATTATCTATAGGAGTCGTTTTAATATATTAAAACAGGGTCAGCAATAGCGGGTCCTGTTTTTATATAAATAACTTTCTAATAGCCACAAAATTAGTTTATATATAGTGTTGGTGGAGAAATAATATTTTATGGAGGGATATGAAAAGAATAGCACTAATTCTGTCTATAATATGTCTGTCTTCAGCGGCCCTGTTGCAGGAGGGATTGCTTAGAGACAGAAGCGGCAACATTCTTAATGGCACCAAAAATATGTCATTAATTATCTATAATAGCAAGGATTCTTCTGAGCCTGTTTGGGTATATGATGGTGAATTGACCTTTGTTGAAGGGGTACTTTCCGATATTCGAGATCTGCTCCCTTACAGGCTTGACGGTGAATTATGGATTGAGATAAGAGATGGTGACAGACCTGTGTCTGACGAAAGGCTTCGCTTTGTGCCCGAAGGCCTCCGCCGTGAAATCCCTGAAGAACCCGGCGAAACATCTGAAGAGATGGCAACTCATCTTCAGATTGGTAGTATTGGCGAGACTGACGATCTTGTAGTCCATTCACCAAAGGTAGGTTTTGGTGTCACAACCCCCGTTGAAAGGATAGATGTTGACGGTGCTATTGCCCTTAAGGAGGGGACAGCCCCTACATCTACAACTGCATATGGCAAGGTATATGTCAGCGATGCCGACGGACACCTCTATTTTATTGATGAGGTGGGGAACATAACCGACCTCACTGTCGATGCCAATGCCCTTCAGTCTGTGTCCTCCAGTGCATACACAACAGGAAGAACCGATCATATGCGCATCATCCCCGGCAGGGGGACGGATGTGACTGAGTCGGCAACAAATGACACAATTTATATAAGTTACAATGTTGATGTGAGCTCATCCGGTGTTACTCCATGTTCGTCTGCACCTTCCTCTCCGGCGATGATAGAGGGCGCGGCAACTGTATGTACTGGCGAACCCGGTGCTTCATATTCTGTGCCCCCTGTCTCAGGGGCGACATATTATTCATGGAGCGTACCTTCCGATGCCGTCATCAGTTCCGGCATGGGCACAAATACAGTTAATGTTGTCTTCGGTACAACAGACGGAAATGTCTGCGCAAGGGCATACAATGACTGCGGTACATCATCCCCTACCTGCATGGCAGTTGCCCTGAACAGGCCAACATCCCCCGGCGCAATAACAGGCACAAGCCCTGTGTGTCCAGGTCAGACTGGTGTTTCCTACTATATTGCCAGCGTCCCCGGCGCGACAAATTACATCTGGACGCTGCCACCGGGCGCAGTACTTGCATCCGGCACTGGAACCCCTAATATCGC
>NPIE01033740.1_pt1 | contig 14898 bp, 20 predicted proteins | sample 8637661 | NCBI WGS metagenome assembly NPIE01 (sample SAMN07420842, study PRJNA396082) | bioreactor metagenome | isolation source: sample BA12 brine-fed electro-methanogenic bioreactor BA | place: Japan: Kochi | collected 2016-12-09 | reverse complement strand
AGGAGCAATTGCCGAGGAGCAAAAATCTGTCCCGCTGCCGACATCCTCGACAAGTACACCCCACACCCTTTTTGATCCCTAAATTGGAAATTGCTGACAAAGCTCATGGCTTGAATCGATCGATGCCGATGGGTGTTGGGTTGCTGAAAAGTACTCTTCTCGACTTTATATCTATTGAATTCATAACGAAATACACTCGTTGGAATGGCTTGCTGTATGCTAAAAATATAATAATAAATCAGCATGTTATGAGATTTATAGTGAAAGGTTAACAGCTAGCTATAGAGAAGGGCATACGTCAAATGACGTAAGACGGGTGAGCATCCGCCTAATGGTTAAACGAAGCGCTTTGCCGGACACTGTCAGCGAACCAAACAAAATTTAATTTGGAGAGCTTAAACATGTGTATCTTTAATTATGAAAGTGGGAGCCGGGATAATTCTCCGGTATTCAAGCGCCGGAGTTTTATTAAAACATTGATCGCTTTTCCGCTGGGTCTGATCTTGGCATCTTCCCCCCTTAGTTGGGCCAACCCCCCGACAAGTGAGGTCAATACGACAGGACTGGCGGTGACCGACGATACGGTTACGGTCGGTATTTTGCACTCTGTTACCGGTACGATGGCTATTAGCGAAACCGGCTCGGTGCAAGCGGAAAAGCTTGCAATCGATCAGATTAACGCCATGGGCGGCGTACTCGGCCGCAAGATCGAATACATTCAAGAGGACGGCGCCAGCGATTGGCCGACTTTCGCCGAAAAATCGAAAAAATTATTGGTCAACGACAAGGTAGCCTCCGTGTTCGGGTGTTGGACTTCGGCCTCGCGCAAGGCCGTCTTACCTGTTTTCGAGCAGTATAACGGCATGCTGTACTATCCGACTTTCTATGAAGGACTCGAACAATCTCCGAATGTAATCTATACCGGCCAGGAAGCGACGCAACAAATCATCGCCGGTATCGATTGGGTGGTCAAGGAAAAAGGCGCAAAAACTTTTTACTTGTTGGGTTCGGATTATATTTGGCCTCGTACCTCCAATAAAATTGCTAGAAAACATATCGAAAAACTGGGATTAAAAGTTGTAGGCGAAGAATATTATCCGTTAGGGCACACTCAGTTCAATTCGGTGATCAACAAAATCAAGTTGAAAAAGCCGGATGTGATCTATGCCATCGTGGTCGGCGGTTCCAATGTTGCTTTTTATAAACAGCTCAAGGCGGCCGGTATCGACTTGACCAAAGAGAAGCCGCTTTTATTGACGATTTCGGTGACCGAAGACGAAATTTTGGGTATCGGCGGTGAAAATATCGAAGGCGCTTATGCCGCGATGAAATATTTTCAAAGCCTCGACAATCCGAACAATCAAGCGTTCGTGCAAGCATTCAAAGACAAATGGGGTAAAGATATCGTGATCGGCGACGTCACCCAAGCAGCCTACTTGGGCCCCTGGTTATGGAAAGCTGCCGTCGAAAAAGCCGGTTCGTTCGATATCGATAAAATCCGTGCCGCATCGCCGGGTATCGAGTTGACGACCGCACCGGAAGGCTATGTTCGCATTCATGAAAATCATCACTTGTGGTCCAAGACTCGAGTCGGTTTAGCGCAAAAAGACGGTCAATATAAAGTCGTGTACGAAAGCGAGGAATTGATCGAACCGAACCCTTTCCCGGTAGGTTATCAATAAAGCCTTAGGATTTCGGCACTGCGACGTTTCTATTCGAAACCTCTCTCCCGGTATTTGAGGGAGAGAGGCAATTTAAAAAAATCCGACCGTTAGCAAAGAGGATCGAGTCATGTTTGAAGAATATTCAATGGCGGAACTGACAGATATTTTATTCATGCAGGGTTTTGCCGGTTTGATTTTATTTTCGGTTTTGGTGCTCATGGCATTGGGATTGGCGATCATTTTCGGTCAGATGGGCGTCATCAATATGGCCCATGGCGAATTCATGATTTTGGGTGCCTATACAACCTATTTAACATCCCATATTTTTGAAACCTATCTGCCGGCTTTATTCGACGGCTACTTTTTTGTGGCGATGGCTTTGGCTTTCTTAGTGTGTTTCGCGCTGGGCGTGTTGGTTGAATGGGGTATGATCCGGTTTCTATTCAAGCGGCCTCTCGATACCTTGTTGGCGACTTGGGGGCTCAGTTTGATTCTTCAGCAATCATACCGTACCGTTTTCGGTGCCCGAGAAGTCGGCGTGACTCTTCCAGAATGGATGATGGGATCGTATTCCATGACCGAAACGATAGAGGTACCGATCAATGGCATCTTCGTGATGGTTTTAACCTTGTTTATAGCGTCGGGCGTCTATTTCTTGATGTTTCGCTCACTCTGGGGCAAGCAAGTACGGGCCGTCGTTCAGAATAGGCCCATGGCAGGAGCGGTCGGCATCGATACGGGGAAGGTCGACCGTTACACATTCGGCATCGGTTGCGGCATCGCCGGTATTGCAGGCAGTGCGTTCACGATGATCGGTTCGACAGGACCGACTTCGGGTCAACTCTATATTGTCGATACCTTTCTAGTCGTCGTATTCGGCGGTGCGCAGAGCCTTATCGGTACCATCGCCTCCGCGTTTACGATTTCACAATCGCAATCGACTTTGGAATTTTTCTTAAGCGGATCTATGGCTAAGGTCATCACGCTTTTGATTGTGGTCGGCATACTGATGCTGCGTCCTCAAGGGCTTTTTGCTCTCAAAATTCGTCAATAAGGGGAGTTTCCTATGCAGCAACGGAGCAATATTCGATTTATGTCAAGGCAGGAAGTGCTTGGCTATATCATGTTGGCGGTCATCCTGTTAGCGATTATCCCGCTGTCTTTGGATGTATTTCGATTGAATTTGATCGGTAAATATCTGACCTATGCCTTTGTCGCGCTCGGCTTGGTTTTGTGTTGGGGATACGGCGGCATTTTGAGCTTGGGGCAGGGAGTATTTTTCGGCTTGGGCGGATATTGCATGGCTATGTTTCTCAAATTGGAAGCCAGCGATCCCGAGTCGACCAAAATTCAATCCACTCCCGGCATACCCGATTTCATGGACTGGAATCAGATCACCGAATTGCCATGGTGGTGGGAGCCTTTTCGGCAACTTCCTTTTGCGTTGTCGGCGATCGTTCTATTGCCGACGCTATTTGCATTCATCATAGGCGTGGCGATGTTCAAGCGCAGGGTCGGCGGGGTTTATTTCGCGATCATCACGCAAGCCATCGCGGCGATCATGACCATTTTGATTATCGGCCAACAAGGCTATACGGGCGGAGTCAACGGTATTACCGATTTACGCACGTTGTTAGGTTGGGACATTCGTTCCGATTCAGCCAAAGTGATTTTGTATTATGTCTGTTCGGCCGCTCTTTTTATATGTTTGTTACTTTCACAATTTATCCGTTATAAAAAACTTGGACGTATTCTGGTCGCGATGCGCGATCGAGAGGATAGAGTCCGGTTTTCCGGTTACGACGTAGCCAACTTCAAAATATTCGTCTTTTGTCTGAGCGCGATGTTTTCTGCTATCGGCGGCGCGATGTTCACGCTGCAGGTCGGCTTTATGTCGCCTTCCTTCGTCGGCATCGTTCCATCGATCGAAATGGTGATTTATTGCGCCGTGGGCGGTCGGCTTTCCTTACTTGGCGCAGTTTACGGTACTTTGTTGGTGAATTGGGCCAAAACGATATTTTCGGAGACATTTCCCGAGCTTTGGCTGTTTGCGATGGGGGCATTGTTCATCGCTGTCGTGATGGCGTTTCCGAATGGTTTGGCCAGTCTATTCAAACGCTACATAGAGCCGAAATTACCTGCTTGGTATAGCGGTAAAACGATGGTTTCGAAAGCGCCGATCATCGAGAAAGACTCGTCAATGGAAACTGCGCATGCTAATGCTTTGGGCTCCGAGGAAAATATAGGTTCTTCAAAATCTTTAGCGAAACCCGAAACGGCTGTAACGGTGGCGCCACGGACCGATGAAAAGCTCGAAGGAGGTGTCTATGTCGACTAATCGCAGTGATTTCGTTTTGGCCGTCGAAGGGCTTACGGTTTCTTTCGACGGGTTCAAGGCGGTCAATGACTTGTCATTCTACGTCGACGAGGGGGAAATACGCGTCATCATCGGTCCGAACGGCGCAGGAAAAACGACGGTACTCGATTTGATCTGCGGTCGGACACAAGCCACCTCCGGGTCGATCAAGTTTCGCGGAGAAGAGTTGACGCGGATGAAAGAGCACCAAATCGTCCATCACGGGGTTGGACGAAAGTTTCAAAATCCTTCGATATACGACGATTTGAGTGTGTTTGAAAATCTTGAAATTTCATACCCGCGAGGACGGTCCGTTTTCGGCTCGTTAATGTTCAAGCGCGACCGTGAAGTGATCGAAGAAGTCGAAAACATAGCTGAAATCATTTTTTTGCAGAACGATCTCGATAAACCGGCCGGCTTATTGAGCCACGGACAAAAGCAATGGCTTGAGATCGGCATGTTGCTTATTCAAAAACCGGATTTATTAATGCTGGACGAACCGGTCGCCGGCATGTCGGTTGCGGAGCGCAAAAAAACCGCCGAGCTGTTGAACCGGATTACGCAAGGCCGCTCGGTAATCGTCATCGAGCACGATATGCAGTTTGTCGAAGACATCGCTCATCGGGTTACCGTTATGCACCAAGGCAAGGTGCTGTCTGAAGGTTCGATGGAGCGAGTCAAAAACGATCCCAAAGTCATTGAAGTCTATCTCGGCCACTAATCGGTCGAATCAGGAGAAAACAAAATGCTGAGCGTTAAAAATTACCACGTGGCCTATGGGCAAAGCGAAGTGTTGCACGGATTGAATTTCGATGTAAAGCCGAAAGAAATCGTAGCCGTGATGGGGCGCAACGGCATGGGCAAGTCTACGTTGATGAAATCGTTGATCGGAATGATCCCTACCGCAAAGGGCGAGGTTCAACTTGACGACGTCGACTTGACGCTACTCAAAAGCCATCAGCGAGTATCTAAAGGTTTGGGTTTCGTTCCGCAAGGGCGAATGATTTTTTCGACGATGACGGTCAAAGAAAATATTGAAACCGGTTTGACCATTACCGGTGAAAAGACGGTTCCTAACGATCTATACGAATTGTTTCCGGTTCTCGAAGAGATGCGAAATCGCCGAGGCGGAAATTTATCCGGAGGACAGCAGCAGCAATTGGCAATCGCCAGGGCATTGGCCAGCAAGCCGAAGTTATTGCTGTTGGATGAACCGACCGAGGGCATTCAACCTTCGATCATTCGCGAAATGGCTCGGACGTTAAAAAAAATACGCGATACCCGTGGCCTATCGATTGTCGTGTCGGAGCAAGTGTTGAGTTTTGCGCTTGAAATCGCCGACCGCATCATCGTTCTCGAAAAGGGGGAAATCGTTCATCAGGAAGAGCGGGCAACGCTCAATGAAGCCAAGGTGGCGGCTTATTTATCGGTATGAGTATTAATCATTAAAACTTTGTCAGGAGAAAGGCTATGGCTGAAACCATTATCAAAATCGATTTAAGTAAATCACCTTATGAAAACGACATGATTCATAACCGGTGGCACCCGGACATACCAATGGTGGCAATGGTTAAACCCGGTGACGATTTCATTATCGAATCCTACGATTGGACCGGCGGACAAATTCACAATAACGACAGTGCCGATGATGTGCGCGACGTTGATTTATCGAAAGTGCATTTTTTGTCCGGGCCGGTCGGTGTGGAAGGTGCGGAGCCCGGGGACTTGCTGGTCGTCGATATTCTCGATATCGGGGCTTTTGAAAACAGTCAGTGGGGGTTTAACGGTTTTTTTTCAAAAAAGAACGGTGGCGGCTTTTTGACCGAGCATTTTCCCGAGGCGCAAAAATCGATTTGGGATTTCAACGGTATGTTTACCAAGTCTCGTCATGTTCCCGGCGTCGAGTTTGCCGGCTTGATTCATCCCGGATTGATTGGCACACTGCCGTCTAAAGAAATGTTGGATGAATGGAATACGCGGGAAAAAGCCCTTTACGACACGGAGCCGGACCGGGTTCCGCCCTTGGCAACGTTGCCTTATGCCGATACGGCTCATATGGGACGTATGAGCGGCGATGCTGGAAAAGCGGCGGCGGCCGAAGCAGCGAGAACGGTGCCACCGCGCGAGCATGGCGGAAACTGCGATATTAAAGATTTATCTCGGGGTTCGACAGTCTATTTTCCGGTTTATGTGAAGAATGCCGGTCTTAGCTTAGGGGACTTGCATTTTAGTCAAGGCGACGGCGAAATCACATTTTGCGGTGCGATAGAAATGGCCGGTTGGACACACCTGCGTGTCAGTTTGATCAAAGACGGCATGAAAAAATATGGAATCAAAAATCCGATTTTCAAGCCGAGTCCGATCAAACCCCAGTATGACGACTATTTAATCTTCGAAGGTATTTCAGTCGACGAGTCCGGCAAGCAACATTATCTCGATGTGCATATCGCTTATCGTCAGGCTTGTTTGAATGCGATCGAATATTTGACGAAATTCGGTTATTCGAGTGCTCAAGCTTATGCCATTTTAGGTACCGCGCCGGTGCAAGGGCACATCAGCGGTGTCGTGGATATTCCGAATGCCTGCGCGACGCTTTGGTTGCCGACCGATATCTTCGAATTCAACGTCAAGCCGAATTCGGAAGGGCCGAAAAAAGAGCTGTCCGGCGATGTCGACGTACCCTTGTCTCCCGATCTGTAATAGTAACTTTGGAGGATAGCGATGCCGCTCTATGACTATAAATGCCCGAAACACGGCATTTTTCACGACTTAGCAACGTTCGAAGAAAGCAGCGCTCCAAAGGCTTGTCCGCACTGCCAAACCTCGAGTCCGCGGATTATCATGATACCGCCCGAGGTGCTTGCAATGGCGCCGGACAAACGTAAAGCGATGAGTATCAACGAGAAGTCGCGTCACGAACCGGCTTTCTCGACGGTAGACAGCCGGGAGGATCAAATACTCGAACACAAGCACACCAAGAATTGCGGGTGCAGTAGCAACAAAGGGTTGTTTCTGAAGCATCCCGATCGTAGCAGTTTGAGACAGCAAGTGATATTGATGCAAGATGGAAGTAAGGTTTTTCCTTCGCAAAGGCCTTGGATGATCAGCCATTAAGCGTGTTCAAGGTTCTTTTTCTCTTTATTCGTTTCTAAACCGACCGTCTCTTACTATCAAGCTTAGTGGGAGATGGTTTGCTTTATTATGGATGCTCTTTTAATTCCAATTGCTCTCCGCCTCATATCACTGTGACGGGCCCAATCTCTATAAAGCAATGGAAAAAGATTCGGGTTGCATTTCTTATCGGAAGCCATCAACCAAAAAAGTAACTCTCCTTTTTTCACGGCCCTTTTTTACGCCTCCTCCCTCCTTTTTTCTGATGGACGAATAATTCGGTGTGAGCTAAGCTCTAGCGAATGACGCAATGAACAAGCGGAAAAAGCAAGGGGTAAATGTCAAATGTAAGGCTTAACCCTAATACCCGCTCTGATAGGCTGGAGAAAGTTAATACCAACAATTTCAATGTTCTACGGAATTATTATTCGGATGTATTACGCGCCGAAGGAGCATCCTCCGCCACATTTTCACGTCTACTTTGGTGAGCATAAGGCGACCATTGATATCCATACATGTGAGGTAATACAAGGCGACCTACCAAGAAAGCAGACTAAGCTTGTCTTGGCATGGGCGGAACTTCATCAGGAAGAGCTGATGGCTGATTGGGATCTGGTGATGAATGGTGAGGAACCATTTAAAATCCAACCGTTACAGTAAGAGGTAAAATTATGTATCCATCTGTTAAAAATGTCACTCCGGGTGAAGATTATCTTCTCTCAATAGTCTTTGATAACGGAGAAAGAGGAACTTTAGATATGAAACCCTATTTGGACTTTGGTGTTTTTCAGAGACTCAAAGAACTAAATGCATTCAATCGAGTTCGTGTATCTTTCGATACCATAGAATGGGATTCGGGGATAGATCTTGATCCTGAGTTTGTTTACAACAAAAGTGAACGTCCAGTCGAACAACAAGGTGCACCAGTCGACGTGAAAAAACTGCGCGATTGAGGAGGTCGATGTCAGTCCTTCCTTACATATGGAATTCTAACCTTATTGATCTAATTTGAGGCTCAGGTTAGTTGGACAGGATCTCGATTGGCCAGACCTTTACGCATTGAATTTCTAGGAACACCGAACTATCTAACTTTTTGCGGCAGGCGCTCAATAAAGAATCTATCGCGATTGCTCAATTGGGCGAATGTTTTGATGTGAACTTTGCTGATTTGAGCCGCGCGGTAAAACAGGGGGGAAAGGGAAGTGCTAATGTCAAGCATAAGGCTTGACCCCGATTTTCACTTATTCCTTATCAAAATCCAACGGGCTTTTGGCTTGCTTTAAGGTCCTGCTTTGAACGGTGTGGGTATAAATCATCGTGGTTCTGACGTCGCTGTGCCCCAGCAGCTCCTGAATCGTGCGAATGTCGTAATTCGCCTCCAATAAATGACTGGCGAAAGAATGCCGTAACGTATGCGCTGTCGCTCGCTTGGTGATTTTGGCGTCATTCACCGCGCGTTTGATCGCCTTTTGTACGATGGACTCATGAAGATGATAGCGTTTGTGTTCTTGGGTTTCCGCAACTAGCGTTAATGACGGTTGCGGAAAAAACCACTGCCAGATGAATTCCTTGGCGGCGTTTTTATATTTATGACTCAATTGGTTCGGCAAGAACACCCCTGCAAAATCGGCTTTTAGATCGGCTTCGTGTAAATCCGCGACTTTCCGCAACTGTTTTTTCAATGCCGGTATCAATGTTTGCGGCAACGGAACCGTTCGGTCCGTTTGCCCCTTGCCGTCATGGACGGTCAAAACGCTGGCATCGAAATTGAAACATTGGACACGCAGATTCAAGCACTCGAAAATCCGCAGCCCGCAACCGTATAACAGTTTGGCGACGAGATCGACCGGATCGTCGAGATGATCGAAAATCAACTCGACTTCTTCGCGGGACAAGACCACCGGAATATAAGGCCTGCGTTTGGCTCTCGCGACACCTTTGATTTCACCGAAATCCTTTTTCAAAACGTGTTGAAACAAAAACAGCAACGCATTGAATGCCTGATTTTGAGTCGAAGCGGACACTTTCTTCTCGACGGCAAGATCACTCAAAAACGCCACTACATCCTGTTGCGTTAAATTCCGGAAATCTTTGCTATGGGTAAACGCTTGCAAACGGCGCGCCCAACCGCGATAGGATTTCAAAGTCTTCGGCGAGTAATGGCGTAATTGGATTTCACGGGTCAGCTCGTCAAAGACAAAAACCCAACTGCATCCGGTTTGTTTTTCAGCAACATTATTATTGGGTTGGATTTTATTGGAGGCGGCCGAATGCCGCGAGTGTTCATAAGGCGGTGATCGATGATGCGGGGGATTCGGTTCGGGCGAGCTCTTTTGATGCGAAACGCCCGGCATTGGCGGAGCTTGCATCGGCAAGGTTTGGCCTGCATTGCTTGGCAGTTCGGCGTCTTCGGCATTGGCGTTTGCTTTTACTTGGTAAAACAGCACAATAGCCTGGCGAGCTTGCACTCGTTGTTGAGCCGATTGGCCTTTTTGGTCGAGTTTGTCGAGAAACAACGGCAAGCTGGAGCGGTGAAAAGGATCGTGATGATATTTGTGACAAAAATCCCAATAGAAACGAAGCCATTTTCGATAAAAGAGTTTGAGTTTTTCAGGGCACTGTTTCTGATCCAATAGCGCATTGAACTGACGAGACAAATCATCGGGAAGACTGAGCATCGTATTTATCCAAACCTGGTTATCATGTAATGAATGTATGTTATCCCGTTTAGAACTACAAGGAATTCAGTAACATTTGACTCAAAAATGTGTTCTAGTGTATAAAATGTGCGGGTCTAGATAATAACTTGTTCCCGGCGGCTTCGCCGCCGGGAATCGCGGCGCTCACTTCGTTCGGCCTTGTCCCGTCGCCTTGCGCCGGAACAAGGCACTTCACCAGACTGCGCAGCCGTCAAGCTTACAGCTTGCCGCCCACTCCGCTGGTGAGCGCCGCGATTATGTGTACTCATTGATACTCGGCGTGTTACGGGCGACTTGAACTTTCTCTAAAAAGGAATAAGCATCCTCAAGTAAGTCTGTTGGAAAATTCATACTTTTATTAAAGTCAATTCTAGCTGTAAGCGTTTCGAACATGTTGAATTTATTATTCATTTTAGCATCCGCTTCCGGCGTTCCAGTTGTGTCGATTACACTCCCATCACTATTAACCTTTAGAAGTGGCGGGGGGAGGAATGCTGAGCTTAAATCACCCTCGCCAGCTTTCATTAAGGCGCTGGCAAGAGCCATTGACTCGTTGTAGTTCATATTCTTTGGGTCAAATGTTTCGGCAAGTTCACGAGCTAGCGGTTGGTTGGGTTGTGTGTTGCCAGTCATCGTTGTTTGGGGCGGCATATTGTTGCCGCTTTTTTGTGTTGGTGTTATAGCTGAAGTCGCTATTGCACTTCCAATTTGCATGGTTAGCCCCTAGTATCATTAGTTAAAAATTAAGTGCTGCAAGGTGTATGCCATTAAACTAGTGAAACCAAACACATAACAAGTGCAGGCACGGCGACGCCCACTACATTGCGCCTTCGGCTCCATTTCGCAGGCGCGCATGCTGCAAGCGTTAGAGGGCCAAAATTAAATGCAGGGATATTTACATGAAATTTGGTACAGGCCTGATGATAATGGTCACGAATTACCAGCATGTATTGCGCTAGGTCCTGCCTGTGATGATGCCAGGAAGACATTAATAGAAGAGAATGGCTATTGTGTATGGGTTTTTGGGGCGGATTCTCATCTAGAAGCAATGAACATATATTATCAATTTGTAGGTTATGGTAAATATCAATCCCACGATGAATGGCATAGTGAAAAATATCCGGAAGATTGGTACAAAACACAAAATGAATATATTCAGAGCCTCTAACAAGCAAATCTTGCGGACCAATTTACGCTTCGCTTCAATTGCCCGCAAATTTGGGCGTTATGTGTGAATAAGGGTCAGTGGAATGAAAGCAAAGTTTGAACTGGTTGATGCTCTTGAAAGACTTCAGGAAGCGGATTCAAATTTCGAGATGCCTGGTCCCAGCGAAATAGAAGAAATTGAGAAAGGTGACTTTGTAAAACTAATTTTCAAAATTAGCCACCCAGACGAAAAAGGTAATGTTGTTGAGTCATTTGAAAGAATGTGGGTTGTTGTTGAAACATCAGAATTTCCATTTTTTTCTGGTATTCTAGACAACGACCCATATTGTACGGAAGAAATTAAGAGCGGCGTGTTGGTTAAATTTGCTGCTAACAATATCATCGATATTATGACTGAATAAAGCGCATAGGCGGTTGCACATAACAAGGTGCTCAAGCCGAACCTTCACCTTCGCTCCGCCCAGCGCATGGCTTCGCCATTGTACGCGCTGTGCTACACTCTCGGTTCGGCCGGCTTAGCACGGCGTTAAGTGTACGAATGAACTACGACGAATACATCAAGGAAACCGATAGATTCTCAGAAGACGAAGTGGTTTCGCGTTTAAAAAAGCATTTGGTGTCATGGAAGTATGACGACTCTAATATATTAGAGCTGGCCAATACTATCGAGAGATTTTTTGGTAACTCTTGGATTGAAAGCCAAGAAACACATACTCATCTTTACCACCTGTGGTCCGCATTTAAAAGAGAGGCCATCGAGGGTATCGGAGGCATGACAATGAACGAGCGCTTATATTGGTTTGGGCTATTCGAGCGTTTCGAAAAATCGGAATTAGAGCAAAAGGTTATTTATGCCAAACTCTGCGCAAACACTTAACAAACCGCTGCACGCCGACACATACTGCTACGCTCGTTTTTGTGTGTCGCTGCGCACCACTTTACACAAAAACGCTCTCCGCAGTATGTGCGGGTGAGCGGGGCGTTATAACCCAAAACATGAATGAGGCTGAGCTAAAAATTAATAAATTGGCACAAGGTCTATTGCCATTAGATGATGGTTTGGCTTGGTATGACGAATCTGATACAGAGTCGCGAAATAAAATAATGAAAGCCTTAGACCTTTGTATATTCCAGTCACATCCAACAAACGAAGACATTGAGGAAGGAATTAAGAACTCTGGTTTAAAAGAAACTTATTCACCTTGCGTGTTGGTTCGAAACAAACCATTTAATGACGCAAGAAAAAAAGTGTTAAATATGCCAGAGCCAGATCGGCGTCGTAGTTTTATATTATTTTTATCTATATTTGGTGTCGCTGATAAGCGGCGTAGAGAGACCCAATGTAAAGGTGGTTGTAGTCATGAATGGCACAATATTGGGTTATAACAAGGCGCTCCAGGCGACGCCAAAAAGCGGCACGCCTGAGCTTTGTCGTTAAGGCGTTTCCACACTGAGGATCATGCGTATGCAGCAGTGGATTTTTCTTTCCGTAGCAATTGTTAGCGAGGTCATTGCGACTTCTGCTCTGAAGGCATCTGAAGGGTTTTCGCGTCTATGGCCTTCGACTATCGTCATCGTTGGCTACGCGGCGGCTTTCTACTTTCTCTCACTCACACTCAAAGCAATTCCGGTCGGGGTGGCCTATGCAATCTGGTCCGGCGTTGGCATCGTTCTAATTGCGCTGATTGCTTGGATTCTCTATGGGCAAGCTCTCGATCTTCCGGCAATCATTGGCATGTCGCTTATTGTGGCTGGCGTCGTCGTTCTCAATTTGTTTTCCAAGGCTATCTCTCACTCATGAATCGCCCAACCCATCATTCCACCGGGCCTGCGCAAAAAGCCGCGCAAGCCGGTGAATTCAGACGTTATGTTTACAATCAAGTCTCAAATATGGAGAAAATCATGAGGAAGTTACCACTTATTGCAATTGCTGTATTTACAACAGCGGTGGCTCATGCAGAACCGATTGTTGATGTTTTGAAGATAGCCGGTAAATCTGAAAACGAAGTGTCAAATTACCTTGGTTCCGCTAGCTCATGCGGCAAGAGTAAATATGGCAATAAATGCCAATATGCGAAAGGCGAAACGGAAGTGGTATTTATAAACGGGAAAGCCGATTGGATAACTGTTGATGGAATTGATTCAATTCCATTTACGAAGTCAGTGCTTGCCGCGATTGGTTTGAATGAGGTTAACCCATCATTCAGCAATAACTTCACACTTCGCTGGAATTCAATCCAAGGATTGATGGAAGTGTCAATTTTCAAGGGCGATTCCACGTCTGATTATGCGTACATCAAGGTCAAAACAAAATAAACACATAGCAATCAGAGAAAAATCATGGCAACGTTTATAGAGGAACAATTAAGTCATTGCAAAAAGTGTGGCAAAACAACTAAGCACTACAGAAACAATACTAAATCTAGTGGTTTTATGCTGTTGGTTCATCTGGTATTAACAGTAGCGACAGCTGGTGTATGGCTGGTTCTTGTTATTTTGTGGAAAGTCTTGAATGCAAAAATTGGTGGTTGGAAATGCAGCGAGTGTGGTAGTTAACAAAATCACATAACATGCCGCTCAAAGCGACGCTCCGCTTCGCTACGCGCCCCTTAGCTTTACGTTGGGCAGTCTTGTCACGGGTCTATTTGGGCTTGGGGTGTTCGAGTTGTAAGTCGGAGGCGATGGAAAGGTCGTTGGTTGTCTCCGTTTGTTTTTTTCTGTGAGTTGGTTTTGTTGTTTCCGTCCAAATTGTGTGGGCGTTTGGTTTGGGGGAGCAGAATGTCCCCCCAATGAAGAAAGCAGTTTTTAGTTGGCCGAGCTAAGTTGAGAGCCTCTGCCTCGATGGGCATTTATGCGTGAATAAAGTGTCTGTGGGTTCATGTTCAATTGCTTCGCAATTTCCTTGACGTTGTATCCACTATCGTATATTTGCTGAAGAAATGCATCTTGATCGCGTCTTGGTAATTGATCGAAAAATGCGCGGTTGAACTCTCTTTGGATTCCGTTAAAAAACATATTAATACCACCTTGCTATAGTTGATGAATGCTTGTTTTTTCATTATGAAATTCATAATAATCTCATAATGTTTTCATAACACTTAGCTTTCACGAGGCTGTCAACACCATAATTTGTTTGGCTTGCCAGCCTAATATTTGTGCTGTTGGTGCCAATGCGGGGTTTTATGCTATGCCTCATGCCAATTTAATATCTACAGAACAAGGCGTTTTTCGTTGTTTTGGCAAGGTGTGTGTTATCAAGCCCAACAAGTCGGTCAAAGGGACGCGCCGCCCGTTGGCGGTTTTGAAGTTTGGTTTTTTATCAAGGTTCGGTGGCTTCGTTTAAGTCTTACGAGCGGCGCGCCCCTTACCGTAACGTTAGCCAAAATATGGAACTCGAAGAACTCTACGCTTTGTCGTGCCGTTTCGCGCCACCAGAGATTGATCTGAGGCAGGCGCAGATTATTGATGATTATGGGCACGAAGATTACGCGAAGATGCCCATCAATCACCAAAAACCTGATGATGTTAGAAGGGAAGAGTTTGACTACTATGGTTGGATTTACCCCTTCATGAAACCGAAAGACCTTCTGTTCTATTTGTATGCTGTCGTCAGAGAGTGCCAAAAGGATATGAATCTTGATTGGTTAGATTCATATATGTATTCAATGGACAGAGAGGTCAATGGACTGATGGACATTCTTTCAGAAAAAGAATAAAAAACAGTTCGTGATGCTTTCAAGCTCATATGGGATTCCGGCGGTGAAAATGGTGCGGACTGGTGGCAGTGCAAAAACCTTCAGCATTTAATTGGAGTTACTGTTGAATAACTCGGCTAACACGGCGCTCAAAATTGACGCAAATTCCGCTACGCTCCATTTGCGCAATTTAGCTCGGCGTTATG
>NPIE01008350.1_pt2 | contig 14902 bp, 14 predicted proteins | sample 8637661 | NCBI WGS metagenome assembly NPIE01 (sample SAMN07420842, study PRJNA396082) | bioreactor metagenome | isolation source: sample BA12 brine-fed electro-methanogenic bioreactor BA | place: Japan: Kochi | collected 2016-12-09 | reverse complement strand
CCGGCCGATGACTTGACCGACCCGTCGCCGGCGACCACCTTCGCCCACCTCGACGCAACCGTCGTGCTGTCGCGCCAGATTGCCGAACTCGGCATCTATCCGGCCGTGGATCCGCTGGATTCGACTTCGCGCCAGCTCGATCCGCTGGTGGTCGGTCAGGAGCACTACGACGTCGCGCGCAAGGTCCAGGGCACGCTGCAGCGCTACAAGGAACTCAAGGACATCATCGCCATTCTCGGCNNACGAGCTGTCCGAGGAAGACAAGCAGACCGTGGCGCGCGCACGCAAGGTCGAGCGCTTCTTCAGCCAACCGTTCTTCGTCGCCGAAGTGTTCACCGGCTCACCCGGTGTCTACGTGCCGCTGAAGGAAACCATCCGTGGTTTCAAGGGCATCGTCGAGGGCGAGTACGACCATCTGCCCGAGCAGGCCTTCTACATGGTCGGCACGATCGAGCAGGCGGTGGAAAAAGGCGAGAAGATGCTGCAGAAGGCTGCCTGAGAGGACGCACTTCGCACGCGCTGGACTGCGTTTTCGCCGGCGTCGAAATGCTCACGTACCGAGGTACGCTCCGCTTTCGACGCCGGCTCAAGCCTTGCCAGCCCGCGCGAATCACGCCCTCTCTCACACTGGAGGGCGTCCGAAGCCCCGACCGAGAGTAACTAAAGAATGGCATCAACAATCCAAGTCGATATCGTCAGCGCCGAGGCCGAGATCTTTTCCGGCGCGGCGTCCATGGTCGTGGTCAGCGGCGAGGAGGGTGAGCTGGGGATCGCGCCGCGGCATGCGCCCTTGCTGACCCGGATCAAGCCGGGTCAGGTGCGCGTCATGTTGCCCGAGGGTGGCGAAGAGTTTTACTACGTCTCCGGCGGCATGCTCGAAGTGCAGCCGCATGTGGTAACCGTGCTGGCCGACACGGCCGCTCGGGCTGCCGATCTCGACGAGGCCGCCGCAGTTCGCGCCAAGGAAGAAGCCGAGCGCGCCCTGGCCGACCGCAGCGCCGACATGGAAATGGCCGAGGCCCAGGCGCGTCTGGCCGAAGCGGTGGCCCAGCTGGCCGCGCTCGAGCGGCTGCGCAAGAACCTCAAGAGGTAGCGCGCTGCGACGGCCCGCGAGCCGTTGTGACGAAGGTGCGCGCCGTCAAACGCGGCCAGCTTTTTAGAACGCCCACTCTAATCTGCTATGCTTGGCACAAATCAGGTGTCAAGGTGATCCAATGCGGACTTTCACTTCGTTTGCGATCGGTTTGACGATCGTGTTTGCGAGCCTGGTGCTGGGGGGTTGTGGTGAAGGGGAAGTACCGATTTCCAACGATCGTTTGATCGAGAGTTTCGAGCAGGGCCGATCCGGAATCTGGGTCAGCGCAGAGGCTGAAGTTTCGGAGTTGTTGTCCGATCAGGGCATCGGCGGCAAATCGCACCAACGATTCACGATTGCTCCGAACAATGAGCTCGTGGTCCAGATCCGCCACTCGGTGGATGACGCGGAACGGGTTCCGGTGCAGCCCGGTGATACCGTCCGAGTGCAGGGCTATTATCAATGGGATGCGCGCGGCGGTTTCATCTCGCGCACCTTCAGCGCCCCAAGCGAACCGGGCGGTGGCGGCTGGATCGAGCACAAGGGCAAGCGCTACGATTGATTGGGTTTGGGCGAGGCACATCCGGCGCGAAGGCCTTGATGCGATCGCGCCAGCGGCGGCTCAATCCTCGAAATACTCCAGCGCTGCGCCTTCGACCGGCCCGATAATCGCGCCGCGGTGGGCCTGCAGCCGGACCTCGCGTTCGAACACCAGCGGACCCTCGATTCGCGCGCCTGCGTGAATCACAAGGGTGATACCGGAATCGAGCTCTCGCCGCGCCGCAGCCCCTGGAAGTCGAACAGCGCGGGGTCACAGAGCTGCGACGGCGCCACATTTGCCAGCGCCTTGAAGATGGTTTCGCTGCGCCCCGGTTGTTGGCGGTCCCACTCGGCCAGCATGCGCTTGATTGCCTGGCGCTGAAGACCGGTCTGCGAGCCGCACAGGTTGCACGGAATAATCGGATAGCCGCGCAGCGATGCCAGCCGGGTCAGATCCTGTTCGCGGCAGTAGGCCAGCGGCCGGATCACGATGTTGTCGCCGTCGTCGCTGAGCAGCTTGGGTGGCATCGCCTTGAGCTTGCCGCCGTGCAGCAGATTCAGAAAGAAGGTCTCGACGATGTCGTTGAGATGGTGTCCCAGCGCGATCTTCGTCATCCCGTTCTCGCGGGCAAAGCGGTACAGGATCCCGCGGCGCAGGCGCGAGCACAGGCCGCAGGTGGTCTTGCCTTCCGGGATCACGCGCTTGACTACCGAGTAGGTATCCCGCTCGATGACGTGGTACTCGATCCCCAGCGCCTCGAGGTATTCCGGCAGTACGTGCTCGGGAAATCCCGGTTGTTTCTGATCGAGATTGACCGCGACCAGCTCGAAAGCCACCGGTGCCTTGCTCTGCAGGCTCAGCAGCAGATCCAGCATGGCGTAGCTGTCCTTGCCGCCGGACAGGCACACCATGACCCGGTCGCCGTCGTCGATCATCCGGTAATCGATGATCGCCTGGCCGACCTGGCGACGCAGCCGTTTGAACAGCTTGTCGGCGTTGTATTTCTCGCGCTCGAGCGGATGGGTCATTGCTGCCGGGGCCGGATAAAGCGATTATGATACCCGTCGCAGTACCCTGTCGACTGACGGGCCTTGTTGCGAATGTGTGCCACGCACGAACCCAGTCTGGACCCATCGATGGTCGAATCGCCGTCCCAAATCCTCGCAATCCTGTCGGAACTGCGCAGTCAGCATCGTGATCTCGACGATGCCATCGCGCGCCTGGCCGAATCGCCGACGATGGACCAGCTGCAGCTGCGCCGTCTGAAAAAGCGAAAGCTCAAGCTGAAGGACCAGATCGCCTGGTGGGAGTCGCGTCTGATCCCCGATCTTGATGCCTGAATCACCGTGCCAGATGCATACTGTTCGGGTGTCCAAATACACATTGACGCATGGCGGTGACAACCCCATACTGTAGCGTATGGAAGCGATTCGATCCCTGAATAACCATGAAGTACGGCGCCGCCAGATCTGGACCGATGATGGGGTCCGGCTGGATGTGCGCTATCTTGGTCACGAGCGCGCGCCCTGCGTGCTGCTGGCCCACGGTTTCGGTCAGACCCAGTTTGCCTGGGCCGAAACCGCGCGCCAGCTTGCCGCGGGCGGCTGGCAGGCCGTCAGCTATGACGCGCGCGGCCACGGCTATTCCGACCGCGCGCCCTCCGGCCGCTACGTGTTCGAGCAGTTCGTCGAGGATTTCCGCCGGGTCTGCTCGTCGCTGCCGCATCCGCCGTTGCTGATCGGTGCCTCGATGGGCGGTCTGACGGCGCTGCTGGCGCATTCCGAAAAGCCCACCGTCGACCTCAAGGCCCTGGTTCTGCTCGACATTGCGCCGCGCTGGGACGACAAGGGTGTCGAGGCGATGCTGGCGTNNGCGTTCATGCGCCAGCATCCGAACGGGTTTTCCAGCCTCGAGCAGGCGCGCGAGGCGGTCCGGACCTTTCTGCCACACCGTCGCGCCTATGCCAGCGCCGAGGGACTCAAGCGCAACCTGCGCCAGGGCTCGGACGGCCGCTGGTATTGGCACTGGGACCCGGCCATGCTGGCGCTGGCGGAGAAAAGCAAGAACCTGCAGAGCCGGCTCAAGTCGGCCGCGCGCAAGCTCAAGAAACCGACCCTGCTGATTTCCGGCGGCAAGTCCGAATTGATCTCGGATGAGCATGTCCAGGAGTTTCTCAAACTTGCGCCGCACGCCGAGCACGTTTCTGTCGCCGAGTCCGGTCATATGGTCGCTGGTGACTTCAATGATCGATTTCTGCAAGCGGCGGTGCCGTTCCTCAAGAGCCACACTGCCGAAGGAGAACAAAAATGATGCTTTTCGTGTTCCTGCTGGCGCTGTTTGCCGTTGGCGTGGCCTGCAGTTTCCTCAAGACCTCGCTGCTGGTCTGGACGGCCGCCACGGCCGCAACCCTGGTGCTGTTCACGATTGTCGGCGAACCCGGCTGGATTGCGCTGCTGCTGACCTGGCTGCTGTTCGCGGCCGTGGCTGCGCCGCTGAACTACCTGCCTTGGCGTCAGGCTTTCATCACCGCGCCGGTGCTCAAGACCTTTGCCGGCATGGTGCCGCAGATTTCGGAGACCGAGCGGGTTGCGCTGGAAGCCGGCACGGTCGGTTTCGAGGGCGAGCTGTTCACCGGTCGACCGAACTGGCGCAAGCTGATCGACAAGCCGCTGCCGGAGCTGACGCTGGAGGAACAGGCGTTTGTCGATGGTCCGTGCGAAGAACTCTGCGATCTGATCGACGAGTGGGAATTCACGCATTACCGGATCGATCTGTCCGAGCGCGCCTGGGCGCATCTGAAGAAGCACAAGTTCTTCGGCATGATCATTCCCAAGGAGTACGGCGGGCTCGGATTTTCAGCCATTGCCCACCGCGCGGTGCTGGAAAAGTGCGGCGGCATGAGCGCTACCGTCGGCTCCGTGGTCGCGGTCCCCAATTCGCTCGGTCCGGCCGAGCTGCTGCTGCACTACGGCACCGAGGAGCAGAAACAGCACTACCTGCCGCGGCTCGCTGCCGGCGAGGAAATTCCCTGTTTCGGCCTGACCTCGACCACCGCCGGGTCGGATGCGACCTCGATTTCCGATTACGGCGTCGTCTGCAAGGGCAAGTGGAAGGGCAAGCAAGTGCTCGGCATGCGCATGACGTTCGACAAGCGCTACATCACGCTTGCTCCGGTTGCCACCGTGGTTGGGCTGGCGTTTCGCCTGTATGATCCGGATCACCTGATCGGCGATGTAGACGATATCGGCATCTCGCTCGCGCTGCTGCCGCGCGACACGCCGGGCATGGAGATCGGTCGGCGTCATTTCCCGCTCAACAACCCGTTCCCGAACGGGCCGATCCGCGGCAAGGACGTGTTCGTGCCGCTGGACTTCCTGCTCGGCGGTACCGAATACGCCGGTCAGGGCTGGCGCATGCTGGTCGAGTCGCTTTCGGTGGGACGCGCGATCTCGCTGCCATCCTCGACCACCGGCGGCGCCAAGCTGGCCTGTCTTGCCACCGGTGCCTATGCGCGCATACGCAAGCAGTTCAACCTGCCGATCGGCCGCTTCGAGGGTGTCGAGGAAGCGCTGGCCCGAATCGCGGCCTACACCTATGCGATCAGCGCGCTGTCGCGCCAGACCGCCTCGGCGGTGGATGCCGGCGAACGACCCTCGGTGCCCGGCGCGCTGGCCAAATACCACTGTACCGAACTGTCGCGAGAGATCCTCAAGGATGCAATGGATATCCACGGCGGCAAGGGCATCATCCTGGGCCCGCGCAATTACCTCGGCCGCGGCTGGCAGGGTTCGCCGATCTGGATCACGGTCGAAGGCGCCAACATCCTGACCCGCTCGATGATGATCTTCGGTCAGGGCGCGATTCGCTGTCATCCGTTCGTGCTGCGCGAGCTCGAGGCGCTGCAGATCGAGGACGAGGACGATCGCGTCCGGGCCTTCGACAAGCTGCTGTTCGGCCATATCGGCCACACCATTTCCTGCGCTGCCCGCTCGCTGGTGCTGGGCATGAGCCTGGCGCGCTTCGCTGCCGTGCCGGGTGATCGACAGACCCGCAACTATTACCGCAAGCTGAGTCGCTACTCGGCTTCATTCGCGCTGATGGCCGATGTCGCGATGTCGACCTACGGCGGCAAGCTCAAGATGAAGGAGAAGATCTCCGGCCGGCTCGGTGATGCGCTCAGCTGGCTCTACATCTCGGCATCGATGCTGCGGCGTTTCGAGCACGAGGGCCGGCCGGCGGCTGACCAGCCGATCCTCGCCTGGGCTTTCCATGATTCGATCTACCGGATCCAGGAAGCGCTCAAGGGGGTGATCGACAATTACCCGATCGCCCTGCTGCGCCCGGTACTGCGTCGGATCGTGTTCCCGCTGGGCGCCAATGAACGGCGTCCGAACGACCGTCTCGGTCACAAGGTGGCCGCCTTGATGCTGTCGCCGTCGGAGACGCGTGATCGCCTGACCCGTGGCTGCTACCGCAAGGATCGGCCCGGGCATGTGCCGGGCAACATGGAGGCGCTGCTGCCGGACGTGATCGCCGCCGAGCCGCTGGAGCGGCGCATGCTCAAGGCGCTGCGCGCCGGCAAGATCCGCGGCTACAGCTTTGAGGAACAACTTGCCGACGCCCACAAGCAAGGCGTGTTCTCCGACCAGGAGGCGGCGCTGATGCGTTCGGTGCGCGAGCGCGCGATGGAGATCATCGCGGTCGATGACTTCGACATCCGCGAACTCCAGGCCGGTCTGACCGAAGCGGGTGATGCGATTCGCGACGCCGCCTGAGTCCGGACTCCGCGCCCGACCCCGTCCGGGCGCCGGGTCCGCGCTGCGCTTGCGGTATCCTTGGCAACGAATCCAACCCCATTCCAAGGACGAGCTGAAATGAAAGGCGACACCGGCGTTATCGAGTTCCTGAACAAGGCACTCAGGAACGAGCTCACCGCGATCAATCAGTACTTCCTGCATGCGCGCATGCTGCAGGACTGGGGCCTTGAGGTCCTCGGCAAGAAGGAGTACCAGGAATCGATCGAGGAAATGCAGCACGCCGATGAACTGATCCAGCGTGTGCTGTTTCTCGAAGGACTGCCCAACCTGCAGGACCTCGGCAAGCTCAGAATCGGCGAAAGCGTGCGCGAAGTACTGGAGTGCGATCTGGCGCTGGAGCACCAGGCGATTCCCGACCTGCGCGATGCGATCGAGCATTGCGAAAAGATCCGCGATTACGTCTCGCGCGAGCTGTTTGCGAAGATCCTCGACAATGAGGAAGAGCACGTTGACTGGCTGGAAACCCAGCTCGAACTGCTCGACAAGGTCGGCGAGCAGAACTACCTGCAGTCGCAGATGAAGCCGGGCGAGTAATCGTCGGCAACAGCTTTCGGCCGGGTCTGTTTTGGCCCGGATTCCCTGATCCTGCCGGATTGCCGCCGTGCGCCCCGCGCATGGCCGGGTCCGGCTGACGGAGTCGTTCCCATGGTGTATCGCATCCCCGCGCAATTCCCGCAATTTCTGATCGCAGTTGTCTTTGCTGCGCTGCTGCTGACCGGCTGCCGTTCCGAGTCGCCGTCGGCTGGCGGTCCCGCGGAAGACGGCATCGCCATCGGCCTTGGGCCGGACCCGCACAGCTACGCCAACTACGACCAGGTGCAAATCGAGCACCTCGAGCTCGACCTGGCGGTCGATTTCCAGCGCCGGATCCTGTCCGGCCACGTCACGCTGAATCTCGAGCAGCAGCCCGGTGCCGAGCGCCTGGTGCTCGACACCCGGCAGCTGAACATCCGCGATGTCAACCGGGTCGAGCCCGACGGCAGCCTGGAGCCGCTGTCCTGGCGACTGACCGCGCCGCACCCCGAGCGTGACTACCTGGGTAGCGCATTGGTGATCGCGCTCGACCGGACCGCGAGCAGGATCCGCATCGATTACGACACATCACCCGAGGCCTACGGTCTGCAGTGGCTCGACGAGCAGCAGACTCGTTCCGGTCAGCCGTTCCTGTTTTCCCAGTCGCAACCGATCTTCGCCCGCAGCTGGGTACCGCTGCAGGACACGCCGGCGGTGCGCTATACCTTCGACGCGACGCTGCGCGCTCCGCGTGGACTGCTGGCGCTGATGGGTGCGGCCGGCAACATGGCCGCGCCGCCGGGCGACGGCGTGCACCGGTTCACGATGCCGCAGCCGATTCCGTCCTACCTGATGGCATTGGCCGTCGGCAGGCTGGAATTCCAGTCCATCGGTCCGCGTTCCGGCGTCTATGCCGAACCCTCGGTGCTGGTAGCGGCGGCTTCGGAATTCGCCGAGCTCGAAGCGATGGTCGACGCCGGCGAAGCGCTGTATGGACCGTACCGCTGGGATCGCTATGATCTGCTGATCCTGCCACCGAGCTTCCCGTTCGGCGGCATGGAGAACCCGCGCCTGTCGTTCATCACGCCAACCGTGATTGCCGGCGACCGCTCGCTGACCGCGCTGATCGCGCATGAACTGGCGCATTCCTGGTCGGGCAACCTGGTGACCAATGCCGCCTGGCGCGATCTGTGGCTCAACGAAGGTTTCACCACCTACTTCGAATCGCGCATCGTCGAGGCGCTGTATGGCGAGCGCCGCTACGCGATGGAGGGCACGCTGGATTATCAAGGTCTGGTGGCCGAGCTGGAAACGCTGTCGGAACCCGAGCAGGTCCTGGCGCGCGATATTGATCAGCAGGATCCGGAGGCGTCGTTCAGCGGCATTCCCTACGACAAGGGCCGGCTGTTCCTGCAGTGGATCGAGGCCCAGGTCGGCCGGGAAGCCTTCGATGCCTTCCTGCGCGACTATTTCGACCGCTTCGCGTTCAAGTCGATTTCCACCGAGGACTTCCTGGCGCACCTTGAGCAGACCCTGCTTGCAAGCCACCCCGAAGCGCTCTCGCGCAGTGCCGTGGAGGCCTGGATCTATCAGCCCGGTCTGCCTGAGGACGCGGTGATCCCGGCCTCCGATGCGTTCGATATCGTTGATGACTGGCGCCGCAGATGGCTGGCCGGCGATGCCACGCTGGACCAGCTGCCGACCGCGGACTGGACCGTCAGCGAATGGCGCCAGTTCCTGCTCGGCCTGGGCGATCAGCTCGACCTCGAGCAGATGGCAGCGCTCGATGCCGCCTTCGATCTGACCGCGACCGGCAACGTCGAGATCCTGTATCTGTGGCTGCTGCGCGCGATCGAGACCCGTTATGCACCGGGCCTGGCGCGGCTGGACTCGTTCCTGGTCGAAGTCGGGCGCAACAAGTTCACCCGACCGCTGTACGAGGAACTGGCGGCCACCGACTGGGGCCGTGAAAAGGCACTGGAAATTTACCAGCGCGCGCGCCCTGGCTACCACCCGATGACCCGGACGGCGGCCGAGCGCGTGCTCGGGATCGATATCGATGGCGACGGCGACGGCGACTGAAGCCACGCGTTCGGTCGGCACCAAATCCATCGCCGCGACGATAAAGCGTACAATATTGGTCCTGAATCAAGCCGCAGCTTTCGATCGATGTTCAGCCAATCCTATGCCCCGGTCAAATTCGAGCGCGACGCCGATCTGGCGCTGGTGCCGGAAGGCCAGATGATCACGCTGCCGGCCGGCACCACCGGCTATCTGACCCAGTCGCTGGGCGGCAGCTTTACGGTGTATGTCGACGGTCGGCTGTTCCGGCTGGCCGGCGATGACGCCGATGCGATCGGTCGTGAGCCACCGCCCAAGCCGGAACTGCCGGAAAATGCCAGCGATGCCGACCTGGAAGAACTGGTCTATCGGCAGCTCAAGACCTGCTACGACCCGGAAATCCCGATCAACATCGTCGATCTCGGACTGATCTACGACTGCGTGATCCACCGCAACGCCGACGGCGGCCGCGAGGTCGAGATCCGCATGACCCTGACCGCCCCGGGCTGCGGCATGGGTGACTTTCTGGTCGACGATGTCCGATCACGCCTGCTGCTCATTCCAACCGTGCAAAGGGTCGACGTCGAGCTGACCTTCGATCCGCCGTGGACCCAGGAGATGATGAGCGAAGCGGCGCGGCTCGACACCGGGATGTTCTGATGTGTCTGCCGACATGGATTGCGATTTCTGACCCGTGCAGGTACTCGCCAGTCTCCGTGATCCATGGCCGGCGGCGCTGAGTCGAAACTGCGGCTTTCCCCATCCCTGCGAGCGCCGCTGGCCGCCGCACATCGCGGCTGGCCGCTGTTGGCCGGCCTCGCCGGCTTCCTGATCGAAAGTCTGACTCGGGCCTTGCCCGGGATGATTGGCGGTCTGCTCGGGCTTCTGGCCAGCATCCTGTTGTGGCTGTTGATCTACCGCGTGGCCAGCGAACTGCTGCTGAGCGAGGCGGCCGGCGAGGATGCGCGCGGAGGCCCAGGGCTGCTCGATGCGCCGGACGGACTCGCCGCCCGCCACATTGCGCTGTGGCTGCTGGCCACCCTGACGCTGGCCGCGCTGAGCGTGCACTGGGGTACGGCCGGGCTGCTGCTGGGTGGCGCGATCCTGGCGGCGATCCTGCCGGCCGCCACCATCGTGCTGACGCTGAGCCGCAGCCTGATCGAGGCCCTGGTGCCGAGTCGCTGGTGGCAGCTGCTGACGCGGATCGGGGTCGCGGACTACGCCCGACTTGCCGGCCTGTTGCTGCTGGCGGTGGCCGCGTATCTACTGCTGGTCTGGTTGCTGCCCCGGATCGGTCAGACCGGTGCCCTGGCCGGGGGCCTGATCACCGCGCTCTGGGCGACCGCGATCCTGGCCTGGTTCCACCTCGCCGGACGTGCAGTCTGCCTGCATCGTGCCGAGCTGGGACTGGACGCGAACGAGCCACCGCCCGAGCCGGAACCGGAACGCCACACGCGCGATCCGGAGCGCTTGTGGCAGCAGATCCGCGAGCACGGTGGCAGCGAGGCCATGCATGAAGCGCTGGCGCGGGTGCTGGAGCAGCGCGGCGATCGTGCACGCCAGCTCGAACATGCCAGACTGCACATACCGGCCCTGCTGCTGGCGTTCGAAAAGCCGGCCGAGGCGCTGCGCCGAACCGCACGCATGTTCGAACTCGATCGCGATTTCGTGATTGACGACGTCGAAGAGATGTTCGCCCTGCTACGCCACGCGGTCGCGGCCGGGCGCGCCGGGCTGGTGGCCGAATTGACCCGCAACTACCTTGCGACCTGGCCGCATTCGGTCAAGACCAATGAGGCCAGGCTGCTGGCCTGCGAGGCGCTGGCCGAGGACGGCTCCAAGGCCCGGCGCCAGGCCGAGCGCTGGTTTCGCGAGCTGATGACCGCCGAGCTCAAGCCCGAGCAGCGCGAGCGCCTCGGGCGACTGGCCGGGGCCTATCTGGATTCCGCGCGAGACACCGGCTCAGCACCGGCCACGGACTGATCCGGACCGGCTCGGGAAGAGATATTCAGCGCCCGAACAGTTTCCCGGCCATGTCGGCGAGGCCGCCGATCCCGCCCAGCGATGCCAGCGCCCCGCCACTGGAGGCCTTGTCGACGATCTCCGGAAGGGCTGCGCGCAGGCCCTCGACCGCCGTGCCGGAATCCAGCCCAAGCTGGTCGGCGAATTGATCGACCTTGCCGCGGCCGAAGATCTCGAGAATCGATCCGGCGTCGATGCCGGCATTGCCGCCGTCGCCCAGCCAGGATTGCGCGATCGCGGCCAGGCCACCACCCTGCATCTGGCTGATCAAGGCAGGCAGATCGACCTTGTTGCCTTCACCGGGCAGCAGCGCCGACAGCGCCTGCACGATACGATCAATCGAAAGCCCGCCGCCGGACGAGCCGGTGTTCGACTGGAACGCCTGCGCGCCGATGCGAAGCAGCTGTTGAATGTTCATTCGCGATCTCCTGAATGCGGTGCCGCCGGCCGATCCGATGGCTGTGGCGCGAGTTTAGCCCGAACATCGCGTGAATTCCTTCAATGTTCGGGTCAATGCGGCGTGCCGTCGAATCCGAACCGGTGTGCCTGCCCCTGCGGGTCGATCACCAGTGCCTGATCCACATCCATGGCCGCGGCCACTTCGCGCCAGCGCTCCAGCCCGGCCACGACCAGCGCGGTCGCGGCGGCATCGGCCTTGAGCGGATCGGCATCGATCACGGTAGCCTGGACGATGCTGTCGACCGGCTGACCGGTCGCCGGGTCGAGCAGGTGGGCCCAGCGCTGGCCGTCGAACTCGCGATAGCGGTGGTAGTTGCCCGAGGTGAACACGGCCATCGGTCGGTCGATCTCCACGACTTCGAACACCCCGCCGGCCGGGGCACGAATCGCAACTTTCCAGGCGCGCTTACCCGCGCCGCAGATGCCGACATCGCCGCCGGCATTGATCATGGCCTGATCGATCCCCTGCTCGGCCAGGATGCGGCAGGCTTCACGCACGGCCAGACCTTTGGCCAGACCGCTGAAATCGAGCTGCACGCGCGGGTCACTGCTGGCCAGTTGCCGACCCTCGAAGCGCAGCGCTTTCATGCTTGGTGCCGGCAGCCATGCGGCGATCGCGCTGCGCTCGGGCGGCGGCGAGGTGATCGGATAGTCTGAAGTGTGAAAGCCCCACAGCCGAATCAGTCCGCCGATGGCGGGGTTGAAGAAACCCAGACTGGCCTGCTCCAGCGCCGCGCCGGCGCTCACCAGTTCGGCCAGCTCGGCATCGACTGCTGCGCTCCGGCCCTCGGCCAGTGCCGCATTCAGCGTGCTTAAAGGCCCGGGCTCCCAGGGATGCAGATTGCGGTGCAGTTGCTGCATCGCCGCGCCGACCGCGGCAATGGCGCGATCGGCCTGGTCCGGTGCGGTATCGCGCAGCTGCAACTCGAGGCTGCTTCCGAACACCGAAAACTCGGCGCTTCGATCCGGCAGGGACCTATCACAGGCCGTCAGCGATGCCAGCAGCAGCAGCATCAGGCCAACATGCCGCTGCCGGCCCGGGCTTGGGGCGGCACCCGGTACTGCCTCAGCCGGGCGAATGCCAGCCGAGCTGCAGCTGCACGGTCCGGCCGGGGCCGTTGAAGCCGAACAGCGGTTCGATGTCGCGCCCGTCAAGATTTTCAAGCCGAAGTTCCGCACTGAAGTGATCGCGCCAGCGCCAGGCGGCGCGGAGATTGACCAGAGTATAAGACGCCAGCCGCACGCCGCCGACATCGCTGCGCCGACCAACGTGGACCAGCTCCAGGCCGAGCCGTGCGCGTTGGCCGAAGCTGCGATCCAGAACCCAGTTCGTCTTGAAATCAGGCCGGCGCAGCAGCGCCTGGCCGGTGTCGCGATCTTCCGGGTCCTGCCAGGTCAGGTTGAAGTTGCTGCTCCAGGCGCCCAGACCCAGATCGTGGCTCAGCTCCAGGCCGCGGATGCGTGCCTCGCGGATGTTGATCGCGCCGAAGCCCGGGCCGGAAAAGTCGATCAGGTCATCGATGCGGTTGTCGAACAGGCTCAGGCCCAGGCGCTGGCCGGCCTTGATCTGCCAGTCCATGCCGAGCTCGGTCGACCAAGAGCGCTCCGGCTCCAGCGCCGGATTGCCGGCGAACAGGCCGCCGAATCCGGGCGAGAACAGCTGGCTGAAATCGGGCGCTCGAAAGCCGCGACCGAGACTGGCGTAGAGCCTGAGCGGATCGGCCGCGCGCCAGTTCAGCCCGAAGTTGCCGCTGGGTTCGGTGCCGAAGTTCTCGTCGTCATCCAGGCGCAGCGCCAGTTCGTAGCCGACCGGCCCGATCTGGCCGTCCAGGCCGGTGAACAGACCGTAGTTGTTGCGCGTTTCGTCCCACTGGTTGAGGCTCTCACCCTGCTCACGCCAGGCATCCAGCCCGAGCAGCCAGTTGGCTCCGCCACTGAAAGTCCGTTCCAGCAGCAGATCCGCCTGCCAGCGCCGGGTCTCGACTCGATTCATGCCGAATGCGGTTTCGGTTTCGAGCCGGTCGTCGAGCATGCCCAGCCCGACCTGCAGTTGCCAGACCCCGCGCATTGGGCTGCGGTAATCGGCTCGCCACGAGGCGTTGTCGAAGTCGCTTTCACCCTGGTCGAACTCGGTACGGCCGCTGGCAAGCCGACCGTGCCAGTCCAGTGTGCCGCCGCCGAGATCGAAGCGCGCGCTGGCGGCCGCACCCAGATTGCGAAAACCATCGTCGTCCGGATCGAATGCAAAGCCGCGCGGATTCTGTGCTGAAAAGCCACGCACCTTGCGCGCCGCGGCGCTCAGGCTGACGCTCTCGCTGCCCCAGCGCGCGGCAGCGCGCCGGTCGTCGTGACTGCCGTAGCGCAGCGAGGCCCCGGCGCCTGGTCCGCGCCGGGTGAAGATCTGGATCACGCCGCCGATCGCATCCGAGCCCCAGCGCGCCGCGCGCGGCCCGCGCACGATCTCGATCCGCTCGATCAGGGCCGGGTCAAGAATCTCCCAGGTGAAGGCGCCGGTACCGCTGGCCGCGACCCGAACGCCATCGATCAACACCAGCACATGATTCGAATTGCTGCCGCGGATGAACACGCTGGTCTGGCCGCCTGGACCGCCGGTGCGGGCCAGGTCCACGCCGGCCTCGAGTCGCAGCAGCTCGAGCAGATCGGGCGCCTGGCTGCGCTCGATTGCCTCGCGGTCGAGCACCGTGATTCGGGCCGGCACGGTGTCGAGACGCTGCTCGGTGCGGCCGGCCGTGACCACGATCGGTGCGTCCGACCAGATTGCGGTTTCGGCGGCTGCATTCGCGCCGATCAGGGAACAGCAGAGAAACGCGGCCGTGCAGACCGCTGAACTGACAGGATATTTCATTGGATTGGGCTCCCGGCGCTCTCCCGCGCCATCGGGCCACGGCGGGAGATCAGGAGCAGAATGCGCGGGCGTATGCACCGGCAACCGGGCGCACGTCACTGCAAACCGTCCCGCCGACCCTCCGCGGCAGTCACGTCACGCTTGCAGGCCGGTCTCCTGGCTCCCAGCCGGAATGTCGGGCATTCCGGGCCGAACCCTTCCCGCAGCCGGAACAGGCTGCAGTGGATATCGTTCGGCGCAACGTCGGGGTGAGATCAGGACGCTCGATCCACATCGACGGTGCTGGTTACAGTTGCGGGGGCAGCGCCGGTCTCGCACCGGCTTCCCGTTTCACCCGGCGCGCGTTGCTGCGCGTCGGGCACCTGAAAGCAACTCATGCCACAGCGTGTTGCTGCGGCATGCGCAGTATACCCATCGGCGGGAGCGTGTGCGCCGCGCCGTGATCCTGATCGCCGCGCCGGAGCGTACATTTTCGTACGTGAGGAGTCTTTCTGCCGCAGAGGCGCCGCCTGGAGCGAAAAGATGCGGCCCGAGCCGTCGCTGCACGA
>NPIE01006674.1_pt1 | contig 14911 bp, 15 predicted proteins | sample 8637661 | NCBI WGS metagenome assembly NPIE01 (sample SAMN07420842, study PRJNA396082) | bioreactor metagenome | isolation source: sample BA12 brine-fed electro-methanogenic bioreactor BA | place: Japan: Kochi | collected 2016-12-09 | reverse complement strand
TGAGTATCGGCAAAGGGATAACATCAAAGCTTTGTAGCTTGTTCATCCACCAGGGTATCGCCTCAAATGGTATGTCGATCAGGTTGTCCTTTTGCGGCTCAACACCACTTCGACACCATTCATGGGTATTGGTCATCGTCATTCTTTTATTGTCCGAAAGGAAAAGATATGCCCTGTCCACATCGTCAAATTCCGCAACTCTCCCAAGGGAAAGCTCAATCAGATTATCTATCTCATCTGTTGGACTTCGCAGAAACTCCGACGAAATTTCAGATACTATATTTTCAATTCCAAGTCGATGCTCAATCTCGATCTCTACATATTTTCTATGGGTAATATCAAGATAGCTCTCTACGATGCCGGAGATATTGCCGTCGCTATCCTTATATGGTCTTGCCGTGGCAAGTACATATTTTCTTTCGCCGTTCTTTTCAACTATTTCTGTCTCGTATTCATACAGGTCATCTCCGAGGAGAACCTTTTTCATGGGACATGCAGGTGTTTTGCATAGGGAAGTTGTGGGCAGCTCGAAGCACTTTTTACCTTCAATCTCATCCCGTTCCATGTCAAACAGGGCACAGAATGATTCGTTAACCCTCATTATGGTATAGTCGAGATCGATCAGACAAAGGGGTGTCGCTGCATTAAATGTCTGGTTGAGCTCAAGATGAGCATTTTTGAGCTGTTCTTCGGCCTTCTTCCTGTCTGAGATATCGACCATCACACCTACGATACCACGGACATCACCGGCATCGTTTTTGAACACGGTCTTGTTGAAGATAAAGTCTCGTCTTCTCTTATCCCGGCATTGAACCTTCTGTTCGTATACCTGCAACTTACCGGATTTCATTAATTTCAGATCCTGAGCATGGTAGATTTCGGCAAGATCATTCGGAATTGCCTTTGGCATATCGAATAGGCTTTTTCCTATTATCTCTGTTTTCGGAAGTCCGATTATCTGCTCTGCGAAGGCTCTGTTGCAGTTGCGGTATATCCCTTTCTCATCCTTGAAGAAAACTGGATTAGGCATTGTATCTATTACTGCCTCAAGAAGTTTCAGATTTCGGTGCATTTCCTTTTCCCTCTTCTTAAGGAGGCTGACATCCTGAAAGACAAAAGTAAACCCAACTATACTGCCCTTATCGCCTGTTATTGCAGAGCTTTTATCGACTACAGCATGCCTTACCCCTGTTTCAGAGACAAGATGTACGGCATTGTCTGTCCTATGATAGCAGTGAAAGTCCAGGATTCTATGGCTTTTTATTTTTTTGCCCTTTTCGTCCTCAAGGCTTATGATATCTGAAACTAAGAGACCCTTTACATTATCAAATCTTTTTCCAGTGAGTTTCTCAGCCATACTGTTCATATAGGCAATACTGCCATGGATATCTGTAGTAATTATTGCATCAGAAATATTACCGAGTGTCTGTGAAGCCCTTTTTTCCTTGGTATTTAACTCAGCTATCGTACTCGCTATATCGAGGATGCCGACCCAGGTTTCTAAAATTTCTTTATCAGGCTCTTTTTCCGTCTTAGCAATAATCAGCCCATGTTTACCCATGGGTATCTCCATGCAGTTTTTACTGTTTTGTGATATTTCCTCGAGTATTCTGCAGAAGGGTTTTGAATCACGCTCAGGGATGGTAATGTGCCTTTGGCAATGTTTCTCCGGCCAGAAAGCTATAGTAGATAAGGCCGATGTCGTCCCTTGAGCGAAAACACCGATATCAGCATCTGCGCTCTCGCATATCGCAGCAAGAGCATAGCGGCAGAGTCTTTCCCTATTGCCTTTGGAAAGTTCTACAAGAATGGAGCTGTGTTCTTCGACAATTCCCACTCAACCAACTTCGTTAAAGTACTGGTAATACAATTATTAAGATAACTGCAGATATACTATCGACATAAAAAATGCTCGATTTAATCATCATTTAAAAAACACAAATATTCCCTTGGCATTTAAGTCTTAAACTGCTATAATTAAGTCAAAGCAAGAAGTGTATGAGGTGGCGTAACCCCTGATATCTTTATTGGATTATCGAGTTATGGGTCTATGCTCACAAAAGTTAAACACCTCTTTTTTTTAACTTGACAGCTTTTGCAGTAGGATATACCTTCAAACTGCGCCGCCACTCTATCATAAAAATTAAATGGGCGGTACAGTAAAGTGTGCATTGAAAAAGAGCAGGGTGATTCCGGTGGAGGGTATCTGCTTGAGAGACCTGTTCAGAGTTTTGAAAGAATGTGAAATGAGTACCGAAATGAGCAACTTGTGAAAAAGATAAAAGGCATGGTTCTCGGCATCGTTTTTCTTTTCTTGTTTTGGCTTTTGTTTACATACCCTCTGGATGTGCAGGAGATCTTTGCCGGCATAATAGTAGTGGTCATCGCAGTTCTTGCGTCTTGGCGTTGGCTCGATGTCTTTTCGCAGATCAGAATCAATCCCAAATCAATTATCTTTATGATACTTTATCTGTTCTATTTCCTCGGCGAACTTCTTAAGGCCAATATTGACGTCGCAAAGAGGGTTGTCAGCCCTTCTTTGCCAATCAATCCAGGTCTTGTTAAGGTTCACACCAAGCTCAAATCCCCCCTTGGCAGGGCAGTACTGGCAAATTCCATAACCCTGACCCCCGGCACACTCACAGTCGAGACAAAGGGCGAATTTTTCTATATACACTGGATCGATGTGCAGGCAGAAAATATCGAAGAGTCAACCAGNNTTCAGGCATTGCCCTCCTTGGAATTATACTCGCCTTTGCTCGATTTATAAAAGGGCCGACGGCTGCAGACAGGGTTGTAGCCTTGGATGCAATGACAATAATATCAATATCGCTCATCGCCTTTGTGGCCTGCTGCAAGGGCAGGATCATCTATATCGATGTGGCCAGTGTCTATGCCCTTGTCTCCTTCCTCGGAGTGGTGGCCATAGCCCGCTATCTCGAAGGGGGGCTGTGATGGAAATAAATCAGATCATCGGTGCAATAATTACACTTATCGGCTCGATTTTCCATCTTCTCGGCGCTATGGGTGTTGTCCGCATGCCCGATGTCTATAACAGAATGCAGGCAGGAACAAAGGCCACAACACTCGGCAGCATTCTCTTCCTCACGGGAATCGGTGTTGCTCATCCTGGGTGGCTAGGCAAGATAATACTATTGATACTCTTCATAGTCTTCACAAATCCGGTGTCCTCACATGCCCTGGCCCGCGCAGCTCATTTTGTCGGCATCAAACCAACAGAGGAAACCGTCCGCGATTGCCTCGAACACGACGAATCCCACCCTGACGATAAAGGGGGATGCGCATGAGCCAACCCAATATTCAGTTTTTCTTTGATATAAGGGTAATGCCCCCCGTTTTTGTGGGAGATAAAAAGGGAGGGTGCCCATGAGTCTTTTATATATAACAGCAGTCCTCGGTGTTATAATGGTGGCGGGTGCCTTGTATGCAGTCCTGACAAAGAAGCTGCTTTTTGCTGTGATAGCATCCGGCGTTATCAGCCTCAATGCATCGATTATCTATCTCGTTCTTGCCTCTCCGGATGTTGCCATGACTGAAGCAGCTATAGGCAGCGCACTTACAACCATAATTTTCCTCTATGTTCTGTCCAGAATCAAAAGGGAAGGTGGTGCCCTCGATGATTAAGAAGGTCTTTATTTTCGCCACTGTTATGCTTTTTGGATATATACTGTGGGGACTTCTGATAGAGGCAGGACCAATATCTGAGCTGTCGCCACTCGCCTCCAAGTATGTAGAGCTTAGCCCTACTAACCTCGGTGCACAGAATGTCGTCACAGCAGTGATTGTCACCTTCAGAGGCCTTGACACCCTGGGCGAGGTTACTGTATTATTCATAGCCACAGCAGGGGTTGGTTTCCTCCTTAGACGAAGGAAGGACATACCAGATCGAGGAAAGAGACGGGAAGGTTCAGAGATTCTCAAGACGGTATCCGCCTTTTTGTATCCCCTTTTCTTCATATTCGGCGCATATATCTTTATTCACGGTCATCTTACCCCCGGTGGTGGCTTTCAGGGCGGTGTTGTCATTGCATCCGGCGTACTGATGGTCATGCTGGCCAATGTCGAATACAGCCCGGATCACACAGTGCTTCACATTGTAGAAGGCTTCTCGGGAGTGATTTTCGTGCTCCTTGGCATAGCAGGCCTTGTAATTGCAGGAGGCTTTCTCGACAGTCGCTTCCTACCCATCGGCGAAACAGGCCAGCTCTTTTCCGCAGGCGCAATGGGCATAATCTATTCGGTTATAGGTTTGAAAGTAGGCAGTGAGCTATCCGGCATACTCCAGAGTTTTGGAGGTGACGAGTGATCTTCGTTACAGTGACAGGAATGCTTCTTGTTCTTATTGGTCTGTGGGCTATGTTATCCCGCAAGAATCTCGTAAAAATTGTCATAGGTTTTTCAATAATAGATACAGGCATACATCTCATCCTCGTTTCGATGGGGTATATCGAAGGCAAGACAGCACCCATACTGAACGATGCAGTCCCGATGGCTGACCGCATCAACAGCGTCGTCGATCCCATTCCATCGGCACTGGTTCTGACGGCCATTGTCATAGGTCTGGCAGTTACGGCTCTCATGCTGACATTTGTGCTGTATATGTGGCGCAAAAAGGGTTCTGTGAACATTGAAGACTTTGCGGAGCAGAAATGGTGAATCCAATATACCTCATAGCAATCCCCCTGTTTGTGGCATTTTTGCTTGCCCTTTTGGACAAGCTCTCCCGGGGTGTTTCAATGGCTGTCTTCCTCCTCGGCATGATCTCTACGCTGGCACTGTCTGTATCCTATTTTTGGTCTATGGTGCAGGGTGCAACTCCCATTCAGGTTCTCACTGCAGGATTCTCTCCACCCCTGTCCATCAATCTGCGTATTGATCTGTGGTCCTCCTTCGCCATCATGATGGTGCAGCTTGTGGCCCTTTTCAATGCCATTTTCATGATGAGAAGATGGCATGAGGAAAAGGTCTATTTCATGGTACTCTATACGGCATCCCTCCTCGGAATCACAGGCATGATAATGACAAGGGATCTCTTCAATCTTTTTGTGTTCATGGAGATTTCTTCCATATCCCTCTACGGACTTCTCGGCCTGAGGCGTGAGATTCCCTCGCTTTCAGCCTCTTTCAAATACATTATAGCAGGTGGTCTTGCCTCAACCCTTTTCCTCCTCGGCGTAGCCTATATTTACAGGGTAACAGGCTCACTCAGTTTCGACTTTCTCATGGGTGAGCCACCAATATATGGAACACTTGCAGGCACAATTGCCCTTTTCCTCGCCATAGTCGGCATACTTATAGAGCTGAAGCCCTTCCCTGCAAATGGCTGGGCCTTGGATGTATATGAGTCAACCTCACCCGGTCTTGCTGCCTTCATATCTGCAGCAAGTGCCACAGGCGTTCTCTTCGCACTCTACAAATTTATCCCCTTCATGGACTGGCGTTTGAAGTCCATTGTCCTTGTCACCGGAATCGTAACCTTTGTACTTTCTAATCTTATAGGGATAAGGCAGAGCAATGTAAAGCGTATGCTTGGCTATTCCAGCACAGCACAGATCGGGCTGATCGCAGCTGTTCTTGTCTATGCTAATCTCTATAGAATGGACTCCATGTCGACAATACTTGCTGTCGGAGGACTCTTCACAGGTCACATGATAGCTAAAGCCGGCCTCTTCTGGATGTCAGGCATAGTCGGCGGCGAGAGGATTGATCAATGGGGAATTTTGCGCAAAGTTCCGTCTTTGTGGTTGCCCCTCGGTGTTTTCGTTGTCGGGCTGACAGGTCTTCCGCCATTCCCGAGCTTCTTCGGGAAATGGGTGCTACTCACTCATATGGCAGGCAATTCTCTTTGGTTGCCACTGGCTGTGATATTGCTCGGTTCGCTGTTTGAGATTTTCTATCTCTTCCGTTTTATGGGGAAGGTTGCCCACAGCCCGGTCAAAGAGGGACAGAAACTCGACTGGAATATCGCCAAGGCCCTGCCTGTCCTGGTATTTGCTCTTTTGCTATTTACTGTAGGTATTACAGCAGGCTCCTATCTCGGGCTCCAGAACTGGCTGCTTCTGCTCCCTATACTTGCTGCCATAGGCATGTATATCATAAAGGACTTGCCTTCACCGGCCAAGGCCCTTGTAGCCATTGCGGTTCTAGTTTTCCAGTATATAACCATAGTCCCGATGCTTTCGGGAATGTACAGCCTCTTTGCCCTGATGTTCCTTGGAGGTGGTGCTGTTTTGATGATAGCTACAGCATATCGTTCAGGGGAAAAGCGGCGTGGCACATTCGTCTATCTGCTACTGATGCTTCTCTCCATGGGAAATCTGCTCATAGCAAAATCAACACTGGAATTTTTCCTATTTTGGGAGCTGATGACACTGGGATCATATCTTCTTATTCTTAAGGGAAAAAACGGCGAAAAACCGTCTATCAGCTATATGCTTTTCTCGATGGCAGGTTCCTTTTTGGTTCTCGCTGGCTTTGTTGGTTCAGCCTCATTTGACCTGCTTCTGCCGATAACAGATATTCTCTCGGCTAATTCTCCAATGGCCTTTTTCCTAATCGCCATTGGTTTTATGATTAAGACAGGCAGCTTCTTGCTGCATATCTGGCTTCCTGGAGCATATTCCGAGGTCGAAGACGATGTCAGCGCTGTTTTCTCGGCTGTGCTTTCCAAGGCCGGGATTTTCGGATTTATTGTTCTGTTTGCGGCCTGGGGCGGAGGTAGGATTTTCGGAATAGATCCCCTTCTGGTCTTGGGTTGGGTAGGAGTGCTCACTGCACTTTTCGGCGCACTTTTCGCCACATTTCAGGAGGATGTCAAATATCTTCTGGCATATTCCTCCATGAGCCAGATCGGATACATTCTACTTGCCCTCTCCCTTGTCAATCATTCCGGCTGGACAACAGGGCTTTATCTTGCCATCCATCACCTACTGTTCAAGGGGCTGGTGTTCCTGGCAATCGCAGGGGTGATTCAGAGAACAGGCACTCGATATATGTATCAGATGGGCGGACTTATCAAGAAGATGCCCCTGACCTTCATTTCTGTGTTGATGGGTATCATAGCCATGAGCGGAGTTCCCCCCCTTGCAGGCTTTGGAGGTAAGTGGCTGCTCTATACATCCCTTATAGAGAGTGGACATCTTCTGCAGGCTGGTGCAGCCTTTTTTGCCAGCACTATTGCCTTCCTCTATCTTTTCAGGCTGATACACACTGTCTTCCTCGGTCAGCTTCGCTATGAAAACAGGGATGTGAAGGAAGCACCAATATGGCTGATTGTTCCGCAATATCTGTTCATCATAGCAATCATGGCCATCTCGACATTCCCGAGGATCATACTCGAGCCGATTTCAAGGGCAGTCAGTTCCTACTACACGCCATCCCTTTATTTTGAGGGTTCGGTTCTGAAATCCCTCATGGGATACTGGGACGGAACAATGGTCATGATGGTGACAATGGGCGTTTTTGCCATCCCACTGATCTGGATGCTCATCATCAACAGAAAACCCAAAAAGGTCGCCCAGTTCAATATTGTCTATGCAGCGGAAAGGCCGGAAAGCCCACAGACAACCCATTTTGCCCACAATTTCTTCGCACCATATAAGAGGGCATTGGGAGACCTTGTTAAACCAAGGGTGACAAGGTTCTGGCAGGGCGTTGGCGAATGGGCTGATTCATTGGCAAAAGCCTTTTCTAATATCTATACCGGAAATGGGCAGACCTATGCCATCCATATTCTCATGTACGTTGGAATTCTATACCTGATTGTGAGGTCGCTGTGACAGAATGGCTGATTAAAATCGGATATGCCATAGTTTCAATTTTTGTCGTACTCAACTACGGACTTCTCCTCGGTGGCTTTATGGCAAGGATAATCGCCAAGGTTCAGGGAAGAATAGGCATTCCATTCTGGCAGCCCTACATTGACATAATCAAGAACACCTCCAAACAGACAGCAGTCTCCCATGGAGTGATGTTCTATCTCGGTCCGATTTTCCGTCTTGCCGGGGGGCTGGGAACATATCTTTTCATGCCGGTAATCTATGATTCTGTTGTCTTTGCCAATTTCAGCTTTGCAGGAGATCTGCTACTTGTCATGTACTTCATATTCTTCGGTCAGCTCGGTATGGCACTTGGTGCAGGCGAGTCCGGCCATCCATACAGTGCCCTTGGCGTATCCCGTGGTCTTGCACAGATGACAGCCTTTGAGGTTCCTTTCGCACTTTCTCTCGTTGCAATTGCAGTTCAATACGGCACATTCTCAATTGCAGAAATAGTCGCTGCTCAACAGGGCGGTATTCTTCATTGGACGGTATTCACAAATCCTGTTGCAACGGCGGCGGGTATGCTTGCCTTTCTGGGCATGAGTATGCATAATCCCTTCAGCGTTGTCCTTGCACCTCAGGAGATTCCAATAGGCCCACCAACTGAGTTTCACAGCCAGTTCCTCGGCATGCTCNNAGCTCCAGACAAACAGAGCGATTTTCAACGGTGCAAAGCTTGTGCTGTATATGAACATCTTCTTTGGAGGAGCTACAAATCTGCCTGTCATGATAATAAAGACATTTTTGATATATTTCTACACCGTTTTTGTGGGAGCAGCATTCCCAAGGTTCAGGACTGATCAGTCGATACTTTTCTTCCTGAAGATTCCGCTTGCACTCGGGCTACTTGCTGTTCTCTTGCAGCTCATATAGGAGAGAGATGGACGATAAAAAGGATATACAAGAGATAAGAAATATCGAGATTCCCGACTACAAAGACCCTGTTCTCTTCTGCCAGGATATTCCCAAGCCCAATAAGAGAATGGCGAAGATTGTCGAGGATTTCATGAACTGGGCTCGATCCAACTCGATATGGATACTGGGTTTTGGAACCGGCTGTGGCGCTGTGGAGCTTAGGCCACTTATGACATCCAGATTTGATATGTACAGATATGGTGTTCAGCCTCGCCCCACACCGCGGCAAAGCTCCCTTTTCATTATTGGTGGATATGCATCGGTCAAGACGATGAAAAGGATCATCCGCTCCTATGAGCAGATGCAGTCGCCTAAATTTGTTATGGGGCTGGGCAGCTGCACAATAAACGGTGGAATGTACTGGGACAGCTACAATACAATCAATCGCCTTGATTACTATATTCCCGTCGATGTATATGTCACAGGCTGTATGCCAAGGCCGGAAGCACTCCTCGCAGGTATCAACAGACTGAAAAAAGTAATCAGAGAGGGCAGGGGCTACAAGGCAGATGACTATGCGAAGAACTTCCAATGGTACAAGGAAAATCAAAAGAGAATCATAAAGGACTGGAATATGCCGGATTATAACTGGTAGTTTTCCGAAGGGTCAAGATGAACTATATCAAGGAAATAGAGACAAGATTTCAGATAAAGGCAAGGGAACAGAGGTCGGATCTTCACTTTATATCGGTTGACAGGTCAAAACTCGTACAGCTGATAACCTGGATGCGTGATGTTCTCGGCTTCAGACATCTGGTATTCCTGACCGCTGTGGACTACCCGGAAAATGAGATCATGCGACTTACATATATGGTTCACAGCTACAACGAAAAGGCGGATGTTGGCATTCTGGTGGAGCTGCCACGGAAAGAGCCTGTGATGGAATCCATTCACCATCTCTGGCGTGCTGCAGCCACATATCAGAGAGAGCTTTTTGAGATGTTTGGAATCGATTTTCCCGGTAGTCCCGACAAAGATGTGNNTGGGGCGACAATCCACCGCCCATGCGCAGGGATTTCGACACAAGGGCATATTCCGAGAAGACCTATTATCCCCGCCCAGGCAGACTGACCCATGACCCTACAGAACATATGGCAGAAAAGATCTATCCAAAGGAAAAGGGGCTTCGGGATGAGTAACGATATCTGGAGCAAGAGAGGAAAATTCCCACCGATCAAGGACGGCAAGGCAGATTTCGACCTTCAATCAGGTAAATTTGTCAAGATATGGCAGGGCCCCCAGCATCCCGGTGTAACCGGAAACATGTCACTTGAGCTTGTTCTATCCGGCGATGAGGTTGTCTGGCTGAGAACACATGTCGGCTATCTGCACCGAGGCTTTGAAAAGCTCATGGAGCGAAGACGCTTTATACAGTGTTTTCCCATTGTATGTAGGATTTGTGTGCCGGAGCCTGATTTCAACGAATACCTATTCGCAGCAGTCACAGAAGAGCTTGCCGGTATAGAGATTCCGGAAAGGGCAAAGTGGCTAAGGGCATTGACTCTTGAAATGGCAAGGCTTGCATCATTCATGATGTGGCTCGGCGGACAAGCCGGAGCATTTGGTCAGGGTGTTATCGGTCAGTGGACGGTTACATTCCGTGACTATATTCTCGATCTCTTTGAGGAGCTTTCCGGCGGTCGTGTCTACCATATGTACATCATTCCCGGCGGTGTAAGGGATGTTCTCCCAGATGGCTGGGAGGATAGAATGCTTGATCTTTTAAAAAGGTCTGAGAAAATTCTCGACAGCATCAGGACAATACTTCTGAGCAATGCTGTTTTCAAGTCGCGGGCCAAAGGACTGGGCATAATAACCCTAGAGATGATTGAACCCTTCGGCGTCACAGGCCCAAATGCAAGGGCTGCTGGTATAAAGAGGGATATTCGCAAGGATCAGCCATATCTCATCTATGACCAGCTTGACTTTGATATAATCACCACAGATGTTTCCGATGCCTACAACAGAACTGTTGTCAGAATCGAAGAGATGTATCAGTCCATTGACCTGATCAGGCAGATGCTCCAGAGGATGCCAAAGGAGGGTGAATATCACACTATGCTTCCCAATGTCCTCCACTGGAAGATTCCAGAGGGACAGACATATAAAAGGGCAGAATGCACAAGGGGAGAGTATGGCTACTACATGGTAACAGACGGATCTGAGCTGCCGAGAAGGGTATATGTCAGAGGTCCAAGCTATACACATGCTGTCGCCCTCTTTGAACACCTTGCAGTGGGAACAAATATTGCGGATCTTGCCGGGATGATGGTCTCCCTGCACACATGTCCGCCGGAGATTGAGAGATAGATTATGATACTCAAGGACTTACTCGCACCATTTACGGTCTGGAAAAGGGCATTTCAAAAACCCTATACAACAAGAAAGCCTATAGAGGACAGACCCGGAGCAGACAGATACAGAGGCTTTCACTACAATGACATCGATAAATGTATCGGCTGTGGCTCCTGTGAAGATATATGCCAGAACGCTGCCATTGATCTCGTCCCTGTTGAAGGCAAACAGAGCGAGAAGGGCAATTCCGGGCTTAGACCTCGCATTGACTATGGACGTTGCTGCTGGTGTGCCCTTTGTGTTGACATCTGTCCTNNGTCCTACCAATTCCCTGACTATGTCAAATGAATATATCTGGATAGACGAAGACCCTGAGGTCTTTCGCTTCACACCCGGTGCAGATGAAAAGCCCTGGGACAGACCGGAAAAGGGCTATGATCGCTCCGAGGGATACAGACTCCTCGATCCTGTTCGATCTGAAATGGACATGATACCCTTTGAAGAGGGGTTGAAATCCTTTGTTGAAATGATCAAGGGCTTTTCCAGAGAGCAGGCAATAAAGGAAGCAGACAGATGTGTTGAGTGCGGTCTTTGCGTCGCTTCCTGTCCGGCTCACATGCATATCCCCGAATACATTAAGGCAATAAGGGAGGACAATCTCGAAAATGCCATAGACCTTCTCTACAAAACAAGTCCCTTCCCTGCCACCTGTGGTAGAATCTGTACAAGGCAATGTGAATCCGCCTGCGCCCTTGGTCATGTCGGTGATCCGATTGCCATTCGCTGGTTGAAAAGATACATCGCAGATCAGATACCCTTCGAGAAATATCCGGAATATCTCCCGCAGAAGGAACCTGAGAACGGAAGGAAGGTCATGGTTCTCGGAGCAGGCCCCGGTGGTCTGTCGGCTGCATACTATCTAAGATTGATGGGCTATCAGGTCGATGTCTATGAAGCAAAGGAAAATGCAGGCGGTATGCTTCGCTATGGTATTCCCGAATACAGACTGCCCTATGACGAGCTGGACAAGGACATCGAATACATACATTCCCTCGGTGTTAATATCAAATACAATACCAAGGTGGGCGATGAAGACGGCATACCATTCGCAAAGCTGTATCCGCAATACGATGCGATATTTTTCTCAACAGGCCTGCCCGATGCCTATACACTCGGCATAGAGGGCGAATCCCCCGAAACGGTGCTCTCAGGTGTCAAGCTCCTCGATGATGTCACAAAGGGCATAAAGCCCGATCTTGGNNCCGGAATACAGCACCCCCATTATCAAGGGTAAGAACATCGCTGTTTTCGGTGGCGGAAACGTTGCCATGGATGCAGCAAGAACCTCCCGAAGATTCGGTGCCGATGTTCAGATACTATATAGAAGAAGAATAGAGGATATGCCTGCTGACGAAGAGGAGATCCATGAGGCCATGGGTGAGAAAGTCCACTTTGAGGAGGCAGCAATCCCCCTTTCAGTTGAGAAACTGGCAAATGGCAAAATCAATCTCAAATGGTCGAAGGGCATACTCGTTGATCAGGGCCCTGGAAAGAGACCCAAACCCACGATAAACGAAGACGATATACGCAATACCGAATGTGATACACTCATAGCAGCCATCGGTCAGGACATAGACATCTGCTATCTCACAGATGAGTTCATAGCCCAGATCGAGTGTAAATGGGATAAGCCAGTCGTCAATCATCAGTGTGCCACTACAATGGCCGGAGTCTTCGCAGGTGGCGATATGTCCAACCAGACCCGTGACGCCATATCCGCCATCGCAGACGGTCACAAGGCAGCCAAAGGCATCGATGCATATATCAAGGGTGCCACCAAGTAGGGTGCGTCAGTTTTTTACACTTGTCTAAACTACTCTCAGAGAAAATGATAGGAGATATACTCCTTAAAACCCATGGCAAAATAAATTAAGCTCAGAGTTAAAATACATAAACCCTTTGTAACCAAAGGATTTTGCTCTTGTAATCAGGAAGTAGATTAGTATGTAAAAAGGGTGGCGACTTTGGTAAAGCTTCAGCTCAGCCGATTTTGGAGAGTATTTCCTTTGTCCAGTTGGTGATCTTTTCCTCCCATCCATCGTCTTTGGAGGTCAGGGTCAAGGTGCCGAGTGGTTTTATATCCCCTGCGAATTCCTTCATCTTCTCGAAGGTCACGCCTGTTTCCGAGCCACAGGTAGCGAAGAACCCGACATTCTTTCCTGAGAAATCAAATTTATCGAGATAGCTCCTTATTGCCGGTGCATAGTGTCCTGCCCAGACAGGCGTGCCAACGATTATTGTGTCGTAGTCAGAAGGGAGTTTGTCCATATCCCTGAGTGATGGTTTTTTCCCTGTCATTACAGACAGAACACCGAGGGGTATTCAAAGGCAGCCCTTTTTTGGGATATCCCGTTTTGGCGAAACACGAATAATATCGGCATTCAGCCCGTCTGCCAGAGCCTTTGCAGCTGTTTCTGTCTTTCCGGTCAGTGAATAGTATGCAATGAGTGTTTTCATTTCTTCCTCCGAAAAATTGATTTGGCCTTTTTGAACATCCCCATGCCGCTTCCTGTAGAACCCATTGCCCTGGCTATCATCTTCGTTGCTTCGAACTGTTCGAAAATGACCTTCATAAGAACGAGCAATGGCACAGAAAGAAGCATGCCCACAGCCCCCCAGATTCGCCCCCAGAAAAGAAGTCCGATTATAACTGTCATAGTGTTGAGTGATAATCTGTTGCCGGTTAAAATCGGGTCGAGAATATTGCCTATGACAAACTGTGTGGCTGTAAGGAATACTGCAAAAATGATGAGCTCAGGAAGGGCATCGATATAGATCATGCCCAGTATAATGGGTGGTATTGTGGCGACTATGGAACCTATGCTCGGTATAAAGTTGAGTGCAAAGGCAAGAAAGCCCCAGAAAAGCCCGAATTGAACCCCGAAAAGAGAACAGAATCCCCAGAAGAAAAGGCCTGTTAAAAGGCTCACAAAGAACTTTACGCCCATATATGATGAAACAGAATGGGTGATTGTCTCGAAAAGATTGAGAAAATGCTCTTTCTGATGCTCCCCGGCGACATAGCTTATGTAGTCACTGTATTTGCTGAATCCTGCAAGGAGTATGATGAAATAGAGTGCGAACATCCCGAAAGAACCCGTGAAGCTGCCAAGGGCAAGGGCAATGGGACGAAGGTTATCCGTTATCCAGTTCAATTCAAGGACATTTCGCATCACCTCAGAAAGATGCAGCTTGTGACCTGCATAGAAGTTGATATAGTTGACGATGAGCACCATTCGCTTCTCAATTCGCTGCATCAGATCAGGGCCCTTGTCTGTTATCTGGGATACTGTTTCCGATACAATGATCGCGAATATTGACAATACAAGCAGTGTGAATATCGAAACAAGTGTAACCGTAAGCCAGTCAGGGACGCCTCTGTCCTTCAGGAAAAAGAAGATGGGCTTAAGAAGCATCACTACAAAAAGTGCCAGAACAAGGGGTATGAGAAGTGTGGAGAGCTCCGAAAGAACCCAGAATGAGATGATTATAATTATAAGAAAACTGGCGATCTGATTAATCTTCACTCGAACCTCCTGAACAATAAAGTTAAACGATACTACCATTTGTGTCAATTGGACATTTTCTCTTTTCGACAGAAAAAATATTGTCAAGATCCAGACTGAAAACCGTGTTCAATACCGACACAAAAGAAAAAAAAATTCAACCTTCATTTCTTCTGTTAAGATGGCGACAAATATAGAAAGAAGTGGTCTATCTGCTGTCTGGTTAAGGGCTCCGGGCAGTGTAAGTAAATGAAATAAAATAACAACGGAGGAAAATGAAAACCATCACAAAAG